>Ga0181469_100308_pt1 | contig 17832 bp, 16 predicted proteins | sample InSIn2SAF170_2_FD_119081 | JGI IMG/M metagenome (GOLD analysis project Ga0181469, IMG submission 119081) | Clean room microbial communities from NASA Spacecraft Assembly Facility at Jet Propulsion Laboratory, Pasadena, California, USA -... ... | reverse complement strand
CCAACACAAGAAGGAATATGGAGAGAAGGATGAGAAGGGGTGGCAGGCACTGTTGGGAGCGTTTAGGAAGGTTATTGGAGAAGCTGTGGATTGAATGGTGCATGTGTGGTATTGTTCAGTACTGGCTGTACATGGTACAGCTTGTAATTTCGAGCTCATTTGGCATATCTCGTGTAATGGGTTCCTTCGGAGTACTCCGTGTAGAGGATGCTACTCGTCTTGCTGTAGATCCTTGGACCTAGCTAGACTTCTTCTCCGCTGCCTTCCATCTTCTCCACACCAGCATCATCGTCCTCCTCGTCATCTCGCTCAACAGCCTTCTCTTGCTTCTCTTTGCGGGCTTTCTTGCTCGGGGTGACATTGTCGTCGGCAGAATTACCTTCACCTTCACCTCTATCTGCGGTCTTCCTCTTACGTCCCTTGCCGGTACTCGCTTTTGGTGTGGCCGTCGACTGCTTCTTGGTTGCGCTTGGTGTAGATGGAGCGGTAGTGGCATTACCTCCTTCGGCGAGCAGAGCCTCTGACTCGCGCTTCAGCTTGTAGAACTTTTGGCTGTAGAAAACAAATTAGCGATTAACATATTGCGATGTGCAATGTAGACACTTGGTAGAAAATGGTGCAATGGGGTGACAATAGCAACAATGTTGAACAACCTGCATGCATTCGCGTTCACACCTCCACCGAGAGTCTCCGCTGCGCTGGCAAAGACTTCGGGGTTGGGCTTAAAGTCGCACTTTGCGAGAACGTGCCAGACGAGTTTTTGACACTCCTCGGGCGTCCATTTGAAAGGCATTGGGTTTGTGATTTGTTAAGATGAGCAAGTAAATGCTTGGTGAAGGTGCGGAGAGTAGTATATCGAGAAACGTAGTTGATCGATTGTGTTAAAGAGTTGTTGGAGCAAGAAGGATGGGAAATAGAGGGAGGGAGAATTAATAGGAAGCAACGGAGGAGAATAGTATCAAATGCGAGTGCCGTGGAGCCACTTCGAAGTGACAGGAAGAGAGCGGGTGTGATGTTCCGAACATAGGGTGAAGAGTGAATGAGCCTCGAAGCCAAGTCTTTGCAAAGCTTACCGGCAGCCATGAGCAGTGAATTCTGAACCGAGCATCGTCGCAATCTCGTCCCAGTTGCCTACATGCTCGCGGTTGAGCAGAGCGAGGAGCAATCGGCGCTCATTGGTAGGATCATTCCAGTCGATCATGGTCGGAAGAAATTGGGTATCAAGCTGGCAATGTCGAATAGTGACCGTCACAAGGTGTGAAGTAAAACTTTGAGACTGGTTTTGTGCGGGTCCGGTCTTATGATGGGGACAAGAGGAATATGTTTGTGCAGAAAGAAAGTGAAGATGTGCAGACATAGGGTCTACACTAAAAAACATGTGTGAAGCAGCTATATGTGAAACTCAGATGTCGTTCACTTACTGAAGTTTTCGGGCTTGACGTCTGGACCCATCTTTTGAGCCACCTCTTTGCATGCATCTGTGACCTTAACGCCAGCATTGAGGACGATCTGCATCAGAAAGTGTTTGTCTTCGTCGAACGAGGTAAATGCCATCGTGAATGCAGTCTAGAGTATGGGCAGGTGATCGAGTTTGCTTGTTGATTTATGGCTGAATTGAGCAGTGTAGTATCAAGATATTGTGTAAAGGCTGAGCCACAAGGACCAAAATCAAAATTGCATGATAACAAGTGAAAGCATCAAACAAAGGAAGTGAAGAATACTCGATCTCCTCCCACATCAAACACTGCTTGGCTTTGGCTCGTTCAGTTGTCCAGAATGGAGCAACTGTTGTCGAAGTGATTAGCTTAGGTTTCAGTAAGCACTGGATGAATATTACGAAATTCGATTGAGTATTGCCATTTTCAACGCATATGTTCTTTTGCCACCACGTGCTCCTTGATTGCAAGCGTAATTCAGAACAAGACGGCCAACATCTTACACTGTGATGTTTGCATCCACGAAGCCAATCGAAGAGGCTCGTATGGCATGTTTGGCAGTTGAAGCGTAGTAAGCTAGGGTACAGCCTGGCCTACACATGGCGTTCTTGATCTGAAGATTGTATGGAGAACAAGCCTGCAAACGAGCGAAACAGTAATTCTGACAAATGCTGAAGGCTGGACGATTAGATGGTCAGAATGCGTATACTAGGCCATGGTGATGAGATGGGGTTGGCCATTTCAAAAAACTAGTTGTAGCTTGTTATATTTGCTTTTCATGTTGGCTGCTTGAGTTTCCGTCTCCAGCAAGGAAGACCATTGACAGGAACTGCTTGTATACTTGCAACTTGTAGAGTACTTCGTGAGTATTCAACGACTTGGTTGATGTAGCATCGCTCCGAGAGCTCCCGGTGCACACTGGTGAGACTCGAATGATCCTTCACGAGGACACGCAGACACAGAGAAAGTCGCGATGGTGTTTGGACCTGTAGCTGCAAATGATTTTCATATGGCTGCGTATCTGGGGAAAGTAAGAAAGGGTGTAAGTTTAGCAGGGTAGTTGTCGTTGATGGCTGGAACAAAACGTGGCGTGCGGGCGAGTACTCCGTACAAGTCACTGAAACTGAACAACCCCACTATCAACATTTTAGGACCGCAGCATTCTACTGCCTGAGGACATAACTCGCAAGCCGTTGTCGCAGATTACTATTTATCACTATTGCCTTGATCCAAATAAGGGTACCTACGCCGTGCTAGTGTTCTAAATCAAGGCTGTGCGCATCTTCAAATCACAATATTCAATCTGTTGGCTTTCTGGCAGACCTCCAGTTTAGTCCTTCCACAGTCTACAATTGCACTTTCTCTACCTTACTAACGAAACATCATGGTATGTCATTGCCGCTCAAGTTGGGGAATTCAATCACTGACGGTTTTGTTTACAGCCTGTCTCCGGGTGAGCATTTGCCATCTAGCACAAGACCATACCTCAACACCGAAGTGTTCTCTAACACATGTTGTCGCAGGCTCTCCGTTAACCCGGAATGTGTCACTGCGTTTAACGAGTTGAAGCTTGGTCGAGGCGGTCCAAAGTACATAATCTACAAGATTTCCGATGACCAGAAAGAGATTGTGGTAGATGAGATGGGTTCCGAGACCGATTATGATGTCTTCAGGAAGAAGCTCCTCGAGAAGAAAGAGAAGACCGGAAAGGATAGGCCATCCTACGCTATCTACGATGTGGGATTCGAGCTAGAAGGAGGCGAGGGCAAGAGGTTAGTCAAACAGCGTGTTGGGAACTATGCTGACATGCTCTAGATCCAAGATTACATTCATCACATACATCAACCAGGATAACACTGGTGTCAAGGTGAGCATAATCAAGCTGTTGAGAATATTCCAGCTAACAAGCAACAGTCCCGTATGGTGTACGCCAGCTCTCGTGAGACTCTGAAGAACGCTCTTAACGGTATCGCCATGAACTGGCAAGCGAACGACCCAGGTGAGTTGGAGTGGGCAGACCTGCTTAAGGAAGCCAGCAAAGGCAAGGGTGTCATCTGAGTCGCGATTACTTTGACCTCACAAGACACGGTAGTGATGTACTGGTACTTATGGGACCTGATCAGCTCGTAGCGCCAACATTATTCAAGGCCAGCTGAGGAACAAGAGCCGCAGGAGGATATCTAAGTAAGCCAGTCGCAGGAAACCCTTGGACATGTGGTGCAGTTTACAGCAACCATAGCGCACATGTGGCGGATGGCAAACGAACAGTTTGCCAGTCTTCGATTTGAAAATCCATTTCCTGGCTGTACACCTTGTTCTTTCACGTACATGAGTTTCGCCATGAGGATACTGATAGTTGAAAAGAAGTGTCAGACCACTTGCGAGAAATGTTGCATTATAATTACGATCCGTAGTTGGAACAGTTTTAGCGTGCCAAGACCGAAAGCTCAAGCTGGTTGCTGTTCTTCACTTCCTTGACTACCTCGTACATTCGAGCCAGACCAACCTCAAAGTATACGATTCCTCGGCTCTGCCACCAGTCAAGCGTCGACGACCTGATTCGGTCGATACATCTCAACTCACACATGAACTGAACATAGACGTCAACGACAATTCGCTATGGTTCTCCACTCCTTGAGCCCCCGTATTGCCGGCTCTGCAACAGCTGCGCTCCAATGCACGCGAGTCCTTAAATCTTCCTCTCGATCCTTTCAAACATCGGCTCGAGCTTTTGCGCCTACCTTCGCGGCTAGCCACCTTCCACAAGCACCGATAACAAGTCAATCTCGACAATCAACGCGATCTGCCCATGCTATCTCCAACCCAACACTGGCGGGAATTGAGAAGAGATGGGAGTCGATGCCACCACAAGAGCAAGCTGAACTATGGATGCAATTGCGTGATCGAATGAAGGTAGACTGGAACGAGATGACACTGCAGGAGAAGAAAGCTGGTATGCCTTACCCTACGTTGTGAAGCACAGTATTCTCTATACGTTCCGCATGTCCGGTTTGCCGATTTGGTTCGAATTGAATAGTGGCTAATATGTTGTGCATTAGCATGGTGGATTGCTTTCGGACCTCACGGTCCTCGAGCTGAGGACCCCCCCGGCGAGGTGGCCAGGATCTGGTTGTACACTGGAATTGGTGTGGCTGTCTCCGCCGTTCTCTTCTTCTCTATTCACGCTTTCGCCAAACCGCCGCCACGAAGTATGACAAAGGAGTGGCAAGAAGCGACAAACGAGTATCTTAGAGTAAGTCTAGTGTCGCCTATGAGTGTATCAATGTATCTAACATATTCCAGTCCGAACGAGTCAACCCTATCTACGGTATCAGCAGCGAGGGCTACAAAGGAAAGGGCCACGTGCAAAGCAAATCCGCAAAGGCTCAGGGAATTGTCTTGGAGCCCGACGAGTAAACTGTTTCTGTGGTTTTCATGCTATCTCATCTCTTCTAGGAGTTTCCTGTTTAAGCATCGCCGCTTGCTTTCGATGGAACAGATGAGTTTCAGCAATGTAGACTTCATAGCTTGTGTACAGAACAGAATTTTTCTTGAATTATGCATTACAGAAGAATAGATTGATTCACGGAGATTTTCGGAATTGAACTCGCATCACCGGTACGTTTCTCAAGGAGTTCTAAGTAACAAGAAGCATGTTATACGTATCACTTGAAGACTGTAAGGTGCACGGAACCAATTCATACCGCACAGTCTTCGTGCTTGACATGCTTCCTATACATCTGATGCAGCATACCCGTAATAATCGGTCAATTCCGGCAGGTCGCCTGGAGGGACGTCAACATGTCTAATCGGGCCAAGACTGAATCATGTGACTTAGCTTCTATTGCTGTAGCTGATTTTATCGACTTCAGCACCACCTCTCTCCTTGCCGACCATACCTCTCCGCTCCTCCCATCAAACCATCCTTTAATATATCCGCAAACATGTTCAAGCAGTAAGTTCGGAGCTTCTGAAGATGTGGATAGCTGTTGTGGGAGTATCGTAGAAGTGCTGACGATGAATTTGTAGCGGCATTGCTCGTGTCTGGAGCAAGTCTGCCCTCCGACCAACAGCTGTTCGACGCGCATTCGAGCCTCTCCGAAAACAAGCCATTCCCGCACTCAGCACAAGATTCGCCAGTACAGAATCCGCAGCAAAGGATGGCAAGATTTACCAGGTCATTGGTGCCGTCGTCGATGGTGCGTGAAATCCCGTCCGAGCTGTTGTTGGAGCTCCCGATAGCTCACCCGAAACTCCTTACGACATCACTGATAAAAGGAAACGAGTACTGATGAGTGTCTACCGATAGTGAAATTCGATGGCGAAACCTTGCCTTCGATTTTGAACGCCCTTGAGACAGACAACGCCGGCAACAAGCTTACCTTGGAAGTTTCTGTATGTTGGATCTACACCATACACCAAGGAAGATAGCTTCTAACATCTGTTTAGCAACATTTGGGTGAGAACATTGTGCGATGCATTGCCATGGACGGTAAGAGAAAATCTTCAAAATATACAATAGCAGAAGCTGATCAGGCGCAGGTACCGAGGGTTTGGTTCGTGGTCACAAAGTCACAGATACTGGTGCTCCCATCATGATTCCAGTCGGCCCAGGTACTCTAGGTCGTATCATGAACGTCACTGGTGACCCTATCGACGAACGGGGTCCCATCAAGGCCACCAAACGCGCTCCCATTCACGCCGATGCTCCACTGTTCGTTGAACAATCTACATCTGCCGAAATCTTGGTTACAGGTATCAAGGTCGTCGACCTTCTCGCTCCCTATGCTCGTGGTGGAAAGATTGGCCTATTCGGTGGTGCTGGTGTCGGAAAGACTGTAAGAACAATTCATTCGCATGTCCCGGTTCTGGACTGATCAGGCGCACAGGTGTTTATTCAAGAATTGATTAACAACATTGCCAAAGCCCACGGTGGTTACTCTGTCTTCACAGGTGTCGGCGAACGAACACGTGAAGGAAACGATCTGTATCACGAAATGCAGGAAACATCCGTCATTCAACTCGATGGCGAGTCCAAGGTCGCCTTGGTGTTCGGTCAGATGAACGAGCCTCCTGGTGCTCGTGCCCGTGTCGCCTTGACTGGTTTGACTGTGGCTGAATACTTCCGTGACGAGGAAGGTCAGGATGGTAAGCAGGCTGATCTGTATACCCTTAATGGTAGTATGCTAACGCTCATAGTGCTTCTCTTCATTGACAACATTTTCCGATTCACACAAGCCGGTTCCGAAGTGTCTGCCCTGCTAGGTCGTATCCCATCTGCTGTCGGTTACCAGCCAACCCTGGCCGTCGACATGGGTCTCATGCAGGAACGTATCACAACCACACGAAAGGGCTCCATCACATCTGTGCAGGCTGTGTACGTGCCTGCTGACGATTTGACTGATCCTGCCCCCGCCACTACCTTTGCTCACTTGGACGCCACCACTGTGTTGTCTCGAGGTATTTCCGAACTTGGTATCTACCCAGCTGTCGACCCTCTCGATTCGAAATCCCGTATCCTTGACCCCCGTGTCGTCGGCGAGGAGCACTACCGAACCGCCACCCGAGTACAACAGATGTTGCAAGAATACAAGTCGTTACAAGATATCATTGCCATTTTGGGTATGGACGAACTATCAGAAGCCGATAAGCTCACTGTCGAGCGAGCCCGAAAACTGCAGCGTTTCTTGAGCCAGCCCTTCACCGTTGCCCAGGTGTTTACCGGTATTGAGGGCAAGCTCGTTGATGTCAAGGACACTATCTCCTCCTTCCAGAAGATCATGAACGGAGAAGGTGATGATCTGCCAGAAGGTGCTTTCTACATGGTCGGTGACTTTGAGAGCGCCAGAGCAAAGGGTGAAAAGGTACGTGAACTTCCCATGCTCCGCAACTATACACTGACACTAACTCTTACAGATTCTTGCGGAGCTCGAAAAGAACTAAACGCACCGGCTTGCACAGCAGGAGTGTATGATAGATTGATCGAGGTTAACCATGAGAGCATTTATCGCACGCGACAAACCAACATAGCGCGAAGCACTTCCCTTTGTATGCTACAAAAAAGCTTTAGCGATGGATGATGGGTACTCGTGTAGAAGAGCCTTGTACAGGAATCCCAATTTCTTTTTGAACTGTCCTTGTTTCGTTGATCTGCTGCAGTGTATACAGAGGCTTGGTAATTCAAGAGCTGCTGGTCCGCATCTATCGCCATGCTAACACATTCGGCTCATACCCTATGCTTCGCACCGTAACAGAAGCTCGAAAGTTGAGCATGGTGATTCTAGACGGCACTTGCCTTCGGGAAGCTCAGGCAGGTTAGTGGGTAGTTGAGTTGCTGACAATGACAGATCAGACCTTTCAACGATGAATGGGCCGACGCAACTGCAGGCAGCCAGCCCCTGGCGCCCTCCTGGTTTTTGAACTGGTACACCTACACAAGCTCTGACAATGTCACTCAAAACCCCTATGGGCCCACTCGTGCTTGCCCAGAATATCAAAATTTCTAAATCAGAAGGGAGCTGGTTCTACTCGAGTATTGTTTCCGTTCACTCTACACTCATAATTCTGAACTTTCCGGGTGTGGCTTGTGTCTCATTCCTCAGCTTATAAAGATACTGAATCGCAGGTCGTTTCAACTTGCCTTTGGTCAGCTTGAGGTCTGCAATTCAACATCCCCAGCCATAGAGAAGCCCAGACGGGGCTTGAGATGACTCTGCAAGAACTCCAGGGCATTGAGGCAGAAGTAAAACAACAGCACCGCGACTACATGTTCATCTACAACAAGAGATACCATACTGGCTTGATAGAGGCTGTTAAATCTGTCGAAGCTGGTCTCGCTTACCCTAAGAATGCTCAGACACAAGAATGGATGGAACAGCACGAAGCTCATCGAGAAGCAGCTGATTGGCTTGACTCGCTGTCTAAAAACCGTCAAACGTGTTTGAGAAGGCCTCGTATACCCCGAGACCGAAGACGAAACTGTCCGCAAACAGCGGGGTAACAGACCCACCCTGTCTTCAACAAATAGATCATACATCTGCTCGTGTAGAAGGTTAACAATTCTCGACGTCAAGGCAACGACAACTGACTAAAGCGCTATCACGATGGCGAAAATCCAGACTCAAATTACTGTTTGCGAGCAGAAAATTGGACATATATTTTCGAACAAGCTCATATGCCTCGAGGCCCTTCAAGCATCCGGCCACCCGCTTATCTACGACAGGCTATTTCAAGCAGTGAACAAAAACGATAGGCTCGCTGCGCTGGGGGATGCAGTACTGAAGCTCGTATTGCGCAAAAAATGGTTCCAAACCACTCATTCGAATGGTAAGGAGTTCTCAGACCAATCTTGATAATTATGGCCGACTGATTCATCAGGTTCTTTGTCCGCCATAGAACAATCGATCGCGAGCAACAATAACCTCGCTCAAGTTGGTTTCAATAAGGAGCTCGACGGATGTATCATCTTGAATCAAGGCACCAATATTGTGTCCCAACGTACCATGGCCACGACTGTGCAAGCGCTCATTGGCGCCGTATACCTCGATGCTGGCGAAGATACAGTCACCGAGCTTCTTGCCACTCTAGGGCTTGATCACGAATATCTACGTTCGGTAACGTTCAATATCCTCCCAACTCCCATTCTAGAGCAGAGCCTCACACTCTTTTCCGCTAATGTGATCCTAGGACCCTAACATAAAGGCACGAAAGGAAAGACCCGAAGCGACCCATTACTTCCCTAGCAAGACCTTTTCCGGAAACCCTACACGGCCTGGGTCAAATCTGATGTCGCATTAGCGTTCTGTAGTGACACTCTCACTCCTCGACATCGGATTTGACGCAGGCCTTGAGCAGCTCCGGGGGAACGTCTCGTTAGGGAACTAGAGGGCCGATTCGGGCTTTTCTTCTCGTGCCTTTGTGTCTGCTGGTCCCCGTACCAGCTCACTGTGCAACATATCAGGAGTGGATGCAGAGCTGTTCTATGGCACCGCGTCGCTACATCGTGCTGATGACTGGCAGTGATGACGCATTGACACACTCCGCTCGCACGAAACGGCCTGGCACGGAGGACTGGCTTCGCAAACGAGCAAAACGAAGCTCTCTTTCTTGTGCGCATGCACAAACAGCATTCTAACCTGCCACGTGTAGGTCTAAGTTCATCACCGTTACCTGGCTGGACATACGAGGCCTCAAAGAGGGACTAAGCGAGCGCGGGAATGGAGCCCGGCCTGTCAACCAGGCTGTTGTGCTGATGCATCCGGAGAAATTATGGAAACCTTGGTTCAACACCGAGTATAACTAGCTGACTGACCTGTATACAATCGTTTAACCACGGGCGACTTAGGTAGTGGCTGGATCAACCTACGTATTCAAATGTCTGCATGATCAGTTTCCATGGTGCCCTTCATGCGTTTTCACGGCGATTATCATGACAGGCATCAACCGTCATACCTGAATATGAATGTGTACGAAATGAGATGCGAGACGCTTTTGTATATCAGGATTACGAGATGCGTAGTTTATAGCGAACGTACCGACTACTTGGGTTGATAGTGGTTATTAGTGCTGTATGTAATTAAGCGCTTTACGTTTAGCCTACAACATGTTTATTGGAAACTATTTGTGGGGGGAGTTGTGGTGGAGGTATAGGCTTTAGTTTGTTGTCTCATTCTGACTACATGCACTGAGTGGTCTGTGCAGCAAGGTTAGGTATCTATGCTTACTGGGTCACGAAACAGGAACAGTAGATGGGAAGGGAGGAGGTGAGCATACGACAGCGTGGTCGAAATGTGGATGATTGAGGCACGTAGTTGAAGATTGAGGTACATGCCTCACTGATATACCTGTTGACAGTTTGGCAGCCCGCCTTCTAAGCAAGACGCTTCCTTCTAATGAGCTACTATTCCATTCTGTTCACCAATTCTCTTATCCTTTCCACCGAGAGCCGTGTGCAATAGTTGACGATCGCTGGTGTTGAAAGCTGCCTTTTCGTTGAACCTGGTCAATGTTCACCTGAAGATCTTGTTGGAGGACCGCCCGACGTCTTGACGTTCCCTGTATTGCGATCTCCGTTGAGAGACTGAGATAAGTCAGCAGTTCGTGTCATGCATACTCATCAAGTCCGGATCCACAAAGCCTAGATTTAGCTGTCGGGCTCTTGCTTGACCGGCCTCTCACTTGTCACAGTCGAGTCCGCATTCGTCACCCCCTGCTAGAACCGTGTTAGCTACTTGAGGATGTATGCGTCCTCGTCCGAGGTATAGGGAGATGTAAAAACCTTACCTCGTGAAGGTACTCATGGTCAAGTCCAAGCACATCAACTATCTTTGCCAGCCCATCCATTCCTGAATCCCGATAGACAGCCCCGATAAGAGCTTCGACAGTTGCCGCCATGGTCTTCTCGGATACATTGGGGGTGCCTGGGTACAAAATAACGCACTCTTGAAGGCCTTTCTCGAAGCCAACATGTGCGAGGTTGGTATTGCGGACAACTGTTTGTTCAGCAGTGGACCATTCGCCTGTGATAATGGTTGGAGGTTAGTACAGTGGACGTGGTACTTGTCGGATGTTGGGTATGGAGGTACCTTTCGATCGACCAGCCTCATACCATTTGGTACAAAGATAGGATTTGAGTACCGTGTCGCCCAAGACAGCAAGGCGGTCATTCTTAGTGATTACCCTGTATTTCCCCTTCAAGGATAGAGGGCTACTGAAGGTTTGCAGTGCCTCAAGGCACAGAAGGCTGTCCTTGAAGGTGTAGTTGAGCAGAGTCTGGCATTGCGATATTTTGTCCTCGTAGGCAGACATGTTCGCAAGGAATAATCGAAGTACAGTAATATTGACAGATTTCGGGTATCAAGGGAGGAACAACATCAGAAGAAGAGAAGAACGAAGGCTTGGTTGTTCGAGAATGGAAAGAGAGGCATCTGCCAGGCGCCCGGCTTGCTATCAGTTGTGTTTAGAATCAGTCGGCTGGCTTTGTTGGATTTTCAGTCGTTAGCTGGTATGCTCCCAGCCGATCGCTCGACACCGATGTACACATTCACTGCGTGTCGTATTTGAGCTGGTGAATGGTCAGCAAAGAACCGACACTCTCTGAAGATTGAATCAGTGCATGAATTAGTTAAAGACACGACTTTTCGAGCTCAATAAACTGCTGACAAAAACTGACTATTGGAAAGTACTTTTGGACCAGGCTGCTATGCCCCCCTTCCACTACAGTATTCTTGTGGATGTAAATTCTCATTCGTGGACGGAGACCGAACTACCAGACCTCAGCAAGGACTTTTCATCTGTTCAGCAACATCGAAATGTAGTCTCCATTACTGACAAAACCATCACAACCACACTAAAATTCGTATAGTAGAATAAATTACCGCTACTCTACGAAAAAATACTACCTCACTACTAGCAGCACCCATTCACTTTACTAACGGATGGTTGTTGCTCCCCGCAGTCTCGGCCCCTTCCATCTCTTCTCTCTCGTGAATTTTAGCCTCGTTCTCAAATGCCTCTACCGCCGCAATTGCGGTCGCCTCTGCACTCGCCGGATTCGCGCCAGTCACAATCCTCCCATCCGTCTGCGTGAAGCTATCCCACGGACCGGGAGGGCTCACATAAGTCCCTCCTGCCTTCGCAGCTGCTTCTTCGATCGTGGGCTTATTCCAAGATCTGATCGTGTCGAGCACGCCTTCTTCCTCTTCACCTTTGGTGGTGAAGCCAGTCACCTTTTTATTAATGATGATTGATTTGTTGGTTACAGGGTTCATTACGTTGGGGAAGATAGCACCACCGTGGCAACTGCGTGGTTTGTTAGCTTGTGATGAGCACGCGGGCTCAGATAGCAAAAGAATAATAACAGCCCGCGAAATGAACTAGGACAGGAGCCAAGGCTGTTGTGGACAAGGAACTCACACCGCTGATACAATGCCGCCATCACTGTAGACTTTGCTTGCTAGCCGCTGAAGTTGAAGGGCGTCGGGGTAGTCGATCAAGGAGGCGTGGCCGGCAGATGCGAAGAAGAGACCGTACTGCAGGAGTTGATGTTAGCAAGGGCTCTCACTGACCTAGTATGTACGCAGCTCCGTGCTGTTACTAGTCCGCAAACCACCACTCTAGCTTGCTGCGTCCTTGCTATGCACAGTGTGCCATCGTAGAAAGAGCCAATTCGTATGCGACAAAGGTTTTCGATGGAAAGCACTCACTATATCTGGGTCAACATCACCAGCCTTAGCCATATCATCGAGCTTTTTCCGGAAACCTTGACTTGTGTCTTCCCAAGCTTTTTTGTCGTCACCTTTTAGCCAGTCCTCAGTCGTACTCAACCAATCCGGCGAATACGTTCCAGTTTCGGAAACGAAGTCCACCTCAAATCCTTTCGACTTGAAAACATTGTATGGGTGTAGTGCTTCTGTGACGAAGAGGCCTGTCTCTTTGCCATCTGGGTAAAGAGGAGCATGCGCCGACGTGACCGCAATCAATGCTCGCCGGGGAAGTGGTCTAGGATCGTACCTGCGGAGAAAACGAGTCGGCTAGAGGTTATGTATGCTAGACTGGTAACGTACATAGACATGTTAACGGACAGTGGTTGTTAGCTTTTTTCGCAAAGGACGTAGGGACAGTGGTTGTAGCCTCTAGTATCCGTCGAGGCGAAGGGACGAGAGATATAAGCTGCGGGTCGAATTCTAGTTTTGCACATCGAATGTATCTGTAAACAATACTGCATCATTTCCCGAGAAAGTTGTCCCCGCATAAGCTGAAGATCGCTGCGGGATGACATCAAACCAAGCATTTACTAGCCGTGTCAGCTGTCTGGCTTCCAATGGGAGCTCATAACGGACAAGATTTGCGAGACGGTGGCTCCTTGTGAGGGATGGATATCTGTTTCGAGAGCTTGAAACCATGGACCAAAGGCAACTCTCCAAATGATCTCCGAGACGCAGAAGAGCCGAAACGCAGGGTCTCGTGATATCGACATCCGGTTACTGGAATCTGACGCTCTAGATGCACATAATTGTCTAGCTCGAACTCACAGTTGTCAAGCTGAATTAAGTAGTAAAATTCGGAAATTCACACGTACAGGTAAGCTGGCTGCTCGGCTTGAGTGGGATGGATGCATCTCGACAGAATGTTAAGAGCTTGGAAAAACGATGGTGGAGAACGATGCTCGTGACAAGCATCAATGTATCTTCATATAGCTTCAATTGGTCGCGACATTGGGTGCCCTAGTGGTCGCCATCCATTTCAATCGTCGTCTTGTATTCGCCTTCTCTTCCTCGATTCATCCTCTCTATCCTCCGCTCGCTCAAGGCCGTATTTCTTCTTTGAGCTCTCACTCTGATTCTGCTTGGCCTCTCCGATCAAGCTGTCAATTCCGAATGGGTCGTCCTTGTCTTTCTCGAATTGTACCGGACCTTCCTCTCGCTCGCCTACTAGGTCCGCGCCCTTGAAATTACTCTTTCCCAATGCCTCGAATCTGTTACCTTTCTGGATTTTTTCAAGCGCACCATCGACGTCACCTTCGTCCTCGTCATCGTCCATAGCACCACCGGCCTTAGGTCTGTAAATCGAGCTAATTGCATCCTGGGCTGCAAAGAGTGGTTTATCGTAGTGTTGGTCTTCATTGAAACCGGTATCGAAGCCGGAAGTTTGATTGAAGAGGCGCGAGTCGTACATAGTTTCACTCGCAGCCGTGGGTTTCGCAAGGCCGAGTGCAACTTTCTCTGATATATCACGATTTTGCTCACGGGCGAGAGCTTGCATCCGTCTTTCAGTGCCCATCTTGGACTGTCGATACTGACGCTGGTCCTCTTCTCGTCTTTCCTTCCGAGCTAGCGCACGCTCATGGGCACGCTCATCAGCTGAATCGTAATCTGTGTCGCTTCGTGAGGAGTAGGAGTCTGAGTAGGACCTTGATCTTGACCGTTCACGCCTCTCAGAATCACGTCTTGGTCTACTTGTAGACGCTGCAGCTCGTTCGTCTCGTGCTTGTCGCGCCATTTCTCGAAGATGTTCTTCTTTCGCTAACTTCTCCTTCTCTGCCAGCTTCTGCTGCATCTTAGCTCTCATATTCACTTCCTCTCGAGCATGACGGTCAGCCGTGAATAAGGCCTCGGCAAACTGTGCAAACTTGTCATTGATTGTTACGTCTTGTAGGCCCCTTCCATCAGCAGCCAACCGTTTATCTAATGGAACAGTATAGCCCTTCGGATTTTTCCAATTTGAAATCGCAGGCGGAATTTTCCACGCCTCTTGATCCTCCGCGGTAAGTTTTCGAGGGGGAGAATGCATAACAGGTGGTGGAGGTGAAGGCGGTCCTCGAGGAATCTTTTTATGCTTGAACTTTGGCGGCTCCATGGGATCTTGCTGTTTGGGCATAATTTTGAAGATCCTGTCATTCTTCTTCGAGGTGTCTCCCATCTGATTCGCAGGTGTGTACCGTACATAGGTAGGTTCTTCTCGATTGCGACCCTTCACGTTCTTCGGCTTCTGTGCTGCAACAGCGCCCGAAACCAGCTTCTCGAGCGCTTGTTTTGTCTTCTCGGTCGAGACGGCTACCTCATCTTGCGACGGTCGATCGAGGCTCAAATCTCCAGCTTCTGCTCGCTGTCGTAGCGGTATCAAATCTTTGAAGTTCGTATGTATGATTCTACCATCGCCGTGACCCTGTCTCGCTATAGCATCGTACTTGACTTTTCCTTCCGCATCGACCTGCAGAGTTAAGGCGTTAGAGGACGAAGGTTTGCCTTTCCTTCCCATGTCGAGCGGATATTGAGCAACTGGTATCTCTGGAAAGGCGCCTCCATCGCCAAAGTCCTCCGGATTTCGGGGCCGCCAACCGGATCGCTGGCCATATGGAGGAGGACCGGATTTCTTTAGAACTATCTGCGACTCATTGATCACACCTGCGCCAACTATTCGAGGTCCTTTTGGTTGTGCGTGCAGTGGAACATCTTCATGCTCACCTGTGTATTTGGGCTTCGGTAGAGCGGCGAAAAGTCCAGTTGCCATGACTGGCAGGCTTGAGGAAATGGCGGTACAAAATCTTTGGTGAGGCAGTAGTGCAGAACATTAACTGGCGTAGACAAAATCTGAAAATAGCAGGCATTCGGCTTTACATCGGCAGATATCCAGAGTTTACTGGTTAAACGAAGTTGCAGGTCTTTTTGAGTGAAGAGGTTCGTGCATCTACTTTTCTTATGCTTAGTCACTCATTTTATCTCGAAACTGTCACATACAATTCTTTTGAGTGCCCGAACGTGTCACGCGGACACATACGTATTCGAGCTTAGCATTCCGACATACACCAGTGCACGACTTCGAATAGTCGATCCTTTCTCAAGTCCATCAACAAGCTTGGCCGCTTCTCAGGATCCATTTTCTGAACAGAACTTGGACTGCCCAGGTTCAGGCTGGACAACCATACCTGGCTCTTGATCAGTACCACCCTCAATACGACTCTGGCAGTCGAGTCACACAATGCCCTCCCGCCTTAGCATGACCCTCCAGGGTCTGGCAGTGACTGTCCTAACTGCCACTGGTGGTCTCCTAGTCTGGACCAAGCACTCTCACTTCGAACCCATGGATGTAGCCACGGATTCAACCTTTAAGTCAATGTTCTATTCCAGATTCAATCCGAACAAGAACCCGCCTTTTTACGACGTTTGTGTCCGACGTATTCCGCTCACGAAACTCGATACTGAGCTCTTCGAAGACGCGAAGAGTGGTGGCAGCAAGCTTGTTGAACGGTTTGCGCAAGGGATCTGGGGCGGACGGGGCTTCACTGTCCAGCGGCTCATGGAAGTCTATCAACACAAAAACGATACAACAAAACATCAGCTATGGACAAAACGAGAGCTTCGAGAGAGTACGTATCCCGTTGGTACGGAATTAGCTGATCATTTTCACGTGGTCGACAGACCGGATCCAAATACAATTCTCTTCAGATGTGGTGATAGTCCATTGAAAAGCCCAGAAGGGCCGCGGCCGAGTGATGGATTGTTTGAAATGTATGCAAAGGCTAATCTCGACAAAGGCTTCGCAGAATTTCGGCTAAAAAGTATTTTTTACCAAGGGGAAGGAAAGGCCGATAAGGCGCCCTTTTCAGGAGAGTGGTTGATGCCGTTCGCTCACCGGGTCTATGATAGGATTTGGATGGAGACTGGGGTAGGGAACTGCAAATAGAGGATGTTTGTTCTTGGATTGTGTACGACTGTATCACGAAACTTCAGCAAAATCTCTCGAGGTAGTCTCATAGTAGGAAACTGGAAGATTCATGCTACGAAGGAGTCGGAAGCAAAGCCGCTTCACAGCGGCCGCGATACGACAACTTTCTGCAACACCAGAGGCGTTTCTGGTTCCTTGCATAACACGATAACAGCTGCGATCAACGACTAGCTTCAGCACGCACGAAGGACCACGCGGAACCGGCTGCGGCTGTTCTAACCAAGACATGATTTGTTGGCTGTTACCACGATACACGATCACACTGTCAACAGGCAAGCTAGAGTCATACTGTAGTACGTGTGTCAGGAAGGCCTAGAACGTACAAATCTCTGCAGAATATCAACACAGATAGGTGACATGAACAGGAAGCTCCAAGCAAGGATAGCTTGGCGTTGCGATGAACTTGTGAGGTTCTTCACCAAGAAATACATATATTCATCGCAGTATGTACAGTACCTAGGGTCGTCTCTTGATTGTTACCAGATCTTGTGGCCAAGCTGTAGAGGCGCAGAGAAGCTCAATATTTCTCAACCACTTGTAAACTGTTTGTCAGTTGATCAGAAGTACTGAGCATCTACAGTACACTCTTCTGAACAAGCACTCCACAACGACGCCACAACCGGTGGACCATGCAAGGTATTTTTCTGACACTTCTATCAAGCAATCGTCCCGACAGTTTGGTAACTGGGTCGACTTGCATCGTACTTAGTACACAAACTTCTTTCACAAACACATGTCTCCTGTGTTACCTCTCTCGGGGTCTAGGAGAACTCCTGCTGCGTCTTGAAAAGGCCTTCTTGACCTTAACTCATCCTAGCGAGCAAGCTCCCGATTCAAGTGTAAGGTAAGCTAGACGAATACTGTAGACAGTATGATCGGCCACGTTTTCCTTGGCGATGGACAACCCCAGCTCAAGAATGTGCTGCAAGGACCGAAATGCGGCTTGCATCTTGCAGCTATACGACGCGGCAACACTGATTTGCTACTTCAGTTTTCTGTCTCAGGAGCCGATGCCCCACCTCGGATATGCGGAAGAGACCTTTACAAAAATCACGCAGCATAATAATCACCCAAATGCACCTAGAAAGCGAGCCTCGATCCAAGTTGAGCAGACCTTGAGTACTAAAGGGCATTAGGTGGTGGGTCGCCAGACCCTCCGATCGATCCTGCC
>Ga0181469_100307_pt1 | contig 17851 bp, 17 predicted proteins | sample InSIn2SAF170_2_FD_119081 | JGI IMG/M metagenome (GOLD analysis project Ga0181469, IMG submission 119081) | Clean room microbial communities from NASA Spacecraft Assembly Facility at Jet Propulsion Laboratory, Pasadena, California, USA -... ... | reverse complement strand
AATCGCCGTAGAGATCCGGATTGCAGATTGTATTAACCTGCCGGGGTGAAGTAGTGTTTCGGAACAGAAAGGATTGGCTCTTTTCTGGCAATTTCGACGGATTTGAGGATGAAATGATGGAATGCTTATACGACTTCACGACAATATTCTGCAGAAATCGCTCGTGCTTTTTTAACCCAAAACATTAGAAGATATATATCACTGATCGTTTGGTAGGAGGTTCTTTGCATAGCAGACATCAGAGAGCTCATTAGCTTCTCTCAAGGGTGTTCATTCTCCGCAACCCGAGCACACCAGTCAGCCCTTCAAGTGTCTTCCACAACCTACATAAAACTCTATTACGCTAGTTCGTCTCAAAAGGACAGCAAAGGACGAATTGACAAACCGAGTCTTTCTCCATAACCCGAGCCAACCAATCAAGTGGGACCTCTCGCCCGATGAGGCTGTGCTGGAGGCCGCAGGCGGTAACCCACAAGTGCAAGCGTCTTGGAGAACCTTACTCCCCACAATCCGAATTGACCAATAGTTGTATGGCTGAGGTAAGGGAGGACTGTGAAGCCAAGCTGGAAGGATTCTGGATTACTCGTGAACCGGCCCAGGATTGGCAGCTGGATGTGCAGTGGTTTCGAAATCAGCCGTCCCTGGCGAAGACAGTCAAGCATGTGAGTCTCTCGATTTCTGCTGGGAGTAGCATCTTGAAGCCCATGCCCACTCCACTGACCCGATCTTGATTTGCAGCCTCTCGTGTCGCGAGCATATATGAAGGACGAAAGACACTGCGCTAACAAATACCCTTGCGTTTCGGAAAGTGTTCGCGTCTATGCCAGATGCCACCGCGCAGACCTGGCTGTAGCATCAGGCATTATTCTGGAAGAGATCCACGGGGCCTGATGGTCTCCACATGATGCAGTGGGGGCACGTGTTGCAAGAGAATTTCCCAACTGGCGCAGAAGGAGCTAGATGGGTTAAAGAGGAGTTGAGTAAGGTGAAGGGAATGTTAGTGGAGATGCTTTTGCAGCTTCCGGCCAAGACAAACATCCAGATTGAGGATCCGATGTATAATATAGTCACCAGATAGGGATATATGTGATACCGCCAACAGTAATAACGAATTCAGACCTCTAACATGGAAAGCTGAAGGATTCGCGTGATTAAGAACGTCAGATGTCAATTCAAAGCATCTGATATGAATGAGATATACCTAGATATCTTATATCCCAAAGCTCGAAGAAGATGAAAACTTATCTACACAGAATCTTCTTCAGAACCTTGTCAAAGGCATCGTCGTGGTTCGACGAGACAGGTTCTAAGTCACTTCTCCATGCAATATAACCGTCAGGACGGACCAAGACGCTGTGCCCTGAGCCCAATCTATAGAGGCCCTTGACCCTTTCCTCCGGGTCGCTTATCGGATAAGAGTCCTTCGAGAGAACGTGAGCGTCCACTGGAACAGATTGCTTTGCCGCAGCCGTTATCCATGGGGAGGATGATTCAGTACTGATCAGGATGAAGTTCTGCTTGAGTAAGTCTAACGTGGACAATGTGGTTCCGTTCTTAGATGAGTCTGTCAGCCTGACGTGTGGCATTCTTGAGCCTGGTAGGACCAATGGTTGGTAGGGATTTTCGAAATATTCAGTTTGGCGGCTTTACTGGTACAATCCTCGTCACGAGACTGGGTCGGCGTTGAATATGTCGGACGAACAGAAAAAACATATCCGCAGTGTCATGAACAGGAACAAGCGGGCTTTGATTATGGAGTCCCATTACCGAGTTTGATGCAGGCCACCGACTCTCGGTGTAAATCGAGTCATATTTTCACGATGTGCTCGGCCTTGGACCACTGGAAAGCGTCATTTTGGTACCATCGATTTAGAATGAGGTGGCTACACAATTGACCATTGTTGTCTTTGAGCTCGACCACCTCTTGTCGATATACTCGACTGCTTTCTGGGGGCAGATCGCTGCTTAGAGCTTGTGCATGGTAAACTCCATGTTCGGAACCTGACTCTTCAACACCGATAGTCCTTTCAGCCACCACGGCCATGGGCTCAGCCTTCCAAATGTTCTCAACCTGTGGTCCATTCCGAAGCAAAACAACAGCTCGACGACGAATGCTTGGCTGGCGGCATTTTATTGCGATGAAGTACAGCGAAGCGATGACCCGAGACTCGAGCACGAAAACTGGACGCACCTCCGCTCTTGTGGCCGCAATAACATGATCAGCGTGCTCAATCATCAGTTGGAAGTGCTGAAAGAACTGGTCATATGCCGTCTCGAACGTACTCAAACAAGCGGAGAGCCAAATAAAGTATTGGCCGTATGCGAGAAGCAGGACAGAGCTCAGCTCGCCGTCGTTCGGACCTGAAAACTGCGCCCGGACTGGCAGTGGTGTTGGAGAAAGCTGAGTGCCACCGTAACAGATTTGTTTGTAGGTCCTCTTGTTGTGTAACAATGTCCGATGGTGCTATCCATTCTTTTCCGTACGCGTTTTTCTTCGCGTTGACATGCTGAACGAAAGCCTGGGTCTCCGTGACTAGGGCATACAGCTCTTCCCTGGCGTCAGATAGTGAATCAAAACGTCCTGCAGCAGAGTCTAAGGTCAACTTTGGGCGAGGAACAAGTAAACCGTGTGACATGGTCTCGTGTCGCAATAAAACGCGTATCCGGTCTTCGAGTGATCTTTCACTCAGTGTTGTGCTAGAATATCCACAGTATTCGGTGGTTACTAGTCCTGCCATGCCAACTGCTCTCTGATACAAGGTGTACGCTTCAACAATATTATCTTGCAGACATTCAATGCTTGTATAGAGTATGCATGTGATGAGCGCGAGGGAAGACCATGTCTTCTCGCTTTTGATGCGCTCCTTCACACCTGCGATAGACTTACCGTACCAGATCAAAGCCTTGCGATGGTTCCCATCTGTGACGGGTGTCTTTGTGCTGCCTGGCAACACGGGAGCGGTAGAGTATTGCGGATACCGGATGAGAGACGACATGGCAATGACTGCATTCCAAACCAGAGGTTCGATGCGACTGAGCTGTGGGATTGTTTGGTGCCAGAAGTGATCATCAAGGATTCGTGTAAATCCAGGCAAGACTCGTCGAATGAAAAATTCGAAAGACTGTATTTCTAAAGGATCCGAATCGCCGTAGAGATCCGGATTGCAGATTGTATTAACCTGCCGGGGTGAAGTAGTGTGCAATAAGGTAACACCGCCTTGGTAGCCATCACATTGCCTACCGGTACTTCGACATCGCTGACAGAAAGGTCGTTGTTCGTCACACTTTACTTTGCGAATCTTACAAGTGATGCAACCATTAGTGGACTTTCTGCTCCCAAGTCGTCCCTTTCTTAATGAGTGTGGTAGCATTGGAGGCAGTGCTGCTTAGTGACGGGTCAAGTGTATAGAATTAGTATCTTAGAAAGGATACTCTATTGTCTTAGAAGTGTTCAGACGCTAAGACCATAATTTAGCTAGCCTCGAGTAAGGGGAAGAGCGCTTCGATCGCAACCTGGTCGTCGAATTGACCTCGGTCGTCAATAAACCCTTGCCATACGTCCCTGTTCTTCCGCGAACTCTCACGTAGACATTCGTGTCGGGTGCCAGAATCTTTCGCCGCTTGAAAGTTGTTCAGATGAACCAAGCATCGTTGGTGCGGTCCTGCCTCCTGTGGTACATGAACAATGAGCCGAGCCCTCGAATCACTCTAGAGCTGCCTCTCCAATCAGCCATGAATGCGTACATGGTGGGCTGCACTCACGTGATGTTGCTTTATACCTTCTCAGTACTTTCTCAGCCATGAGACGCGAAATTATGAGTTCAGGCAACAAGGCCAATATTGCCGAGCACAGAAAGTATGACGAGTTCTCAGTATTGCGACTCTAGTGACTCTTGTTCAAATGATCACGCTGTTATGCTCCAACAAGGATGACTCCTTGTGTCGCTTGAAGCACAAGTCTCTCAATTCAACTCTAGGACCTCATACCCTCTCGCAGCTATGTCCAACCTTCAACAGATGCTCTTCTACTCACACACCAACATCCGCTCTTTACGAGAATTAACGCATTTAGCACGGTTACGGCATAAAGGATGAGAAGGAAGACAGGAAAGATATATGCACGAAGAACGACTATTAGAGGCAAGCAGAGAACCTAAGGAAAAGAGATGGCATCCATCTTTACCTATCAAGATGAACCACATAGGGTACACTCACCCTGGTCCACTCCAGGAAGCAGCACGCCTCAGATTGCAATTCACGTCCAGAACCAGATGGAATCGTCAAGACCTATCGATGACATTAAAATCACGAAGCTCGAACCAGAGAAACATGATGGGCCTATAGAGTACAAGTTGCATCTTTTGCTGCGATGGCGCAGAACATTCACATTTTCGTCTACCACTTCACCGACGCGAGTATCACAGCAGGTCAAGTTTGAACCACCATCCGGATTGCCGCAGCCCACTGTCGATATAGCTCAACCGCGAGCGGCACATCAACCGTCGAGTCACAGCCGACAGGCAAGGTTGCAACAACTAACCACGCAACTTTTATGGCGGTTACAGCAGTCCTCACCCTTCCACTCCTCCTCAAACGCCAAGCTCGTACTTCCCGTCCTGCCCGAGGCTACACCTCGACTGGGCATTCCTGATCGACCCTCGAAACTGTTACCGGGTCTTGAAGAGAGTCAAGGAGCCTTGTACGAAATTGGCGTGGCTGACGATGGAACCCTGGTGGGATTGGCAGATGAGGAACTGGAAGAGAGCTTAACGAACTTGCGTGCTATGGCCGCTAGTTTAGGCTGTGTTGTTGATGTTCATCGTCGTGTCATTGTCGGACACTGTACTTGGCTCGAAGATGGTACGGACGGTCAAACAGTTACCCACTCAAGCAAGCTGTGGGTTGCCGAGGTGCTGGTGAGGCCTGACAATAAAAGCGTTGAGGTTGTGCCCACCAATGCGAAAGATGCATTGCAGGCGTTCGATCTTGATCATGAGACCGAGGTGATGCAAGGTGCTGTGCACGACAGTCCGAAGGAGTATTTCAGAGTCGCTCTTGTTGGTGCTAGTGCTGCAGGCAAATCTTCATTGTTGGGTACTCTGACTACATCCGTGCTAGACAATGGCAGAGGTAAGAGTCGTCTGTCATTGCTCAAGCACCGTCATGAGATCGCCTCGGGAATCACTAGTTCAGTTGCACAGGAGTTACTGGGCTATGATTGTGTTCCTCTCACCCAGAATCCTGTTATCAACTACGCCGTCGGCGACATTTCCTCCTGGCCTGATATCCACAACCTCGCTGACCGTCTTGTCTTCCTCTCGGATTCTCCCGGCTTGCCCCGTTACTCCAAGTCAGCTCTTCGGGCACTGATATCCTGGAAACCAACTTGGGCTGTGCTTTGCATTCCAGCTGACGAGCAGTTCGATGGACCCACAGCAGCCTCCGCCAATACACCGAACCCGGCTATTGTAAACAACAATACTCATCGGGCTGATGAGCCTAATTTGTCACTGGCTTATCTGGAGCTCTGCCTGAGATTAGAGCAGCCATTCGTCGTTGCTATCACTAAAATGGACATGGCGACCAAAACTGGCCTTCGACAGGTTCTGGCGAACGTTTTGTCCGCAATCAAGGGAGCTGGGAAAACGCCGATACTTATGAACTCGCCAACCGCCTCAACGTCGAAGAAGGACGCCATAGATTTTGCAACGAAGATTAGCAGGCTTGTGCTCGATGAGCAATCATCTACAAAGGACAAATGTGCTGCGCTTGGACATTTCGATCGAGCGTCCCATGTGCCAATAATTATGACCAGCGCTGTGACCGGATCAGGGATACCAAGCCTGCACGCTATGCTTCGAAGCCTCCCACTCGACACGTCTAGGGAACTCAGCAGCATTGCCATTGCTTCACAAGGGAAAATCGTTTTCCGGACGGATGAGGTCTTCGCGATTCCGCCCTCGAAGGTCTACTCAACACCAACCGAGCGTGCGATCAATGATAGTGGAGTTGTGCTTTGCGGTCTTCAAGAAGCAGGGTCGATTGCTCTTGGCGACACATTACTCCTTGGTCCTTTCTTGGTTGATTCTGATCATGACGACGTTTCACGTGTCCGGACCTTGCATAGAGCTTCGTCACACAACGGCAAATCTCCATTGCATTCGTTGCCTAGATCGTTGTCTGAAAACTTCTCAAAATCCTTACATATCAATACGCACGGCCGGCAGCAATCTAGGACGGAGCTTGACCCGGAAGCAACATATGTCATGGTACGCGTTGTGTCCCTCCGTAATCTACGTTTACCAGTCACGACCATGCACGCAGGAGATACGGGTACTGTCGGCATCCAGCCTGTGGAATCACATTTGAGTCTGCAACTGAACAAGGCCAGGAAAGGCATGATCCTTACCGCATTGTGTGATCCAACGCAGCTCAAGGGCTACCGATCGTTCGCAGCACTCTTCCCATACTCGGACTTTGAAAGCTCAGCATCGCCTCCTCTCATCCTCGGTGGCCATGCAATCGTCTACATCAACAGTATTCGAGCCTCAGTCAGAGTGACAGCCGTCGCGCTTGACGAAGCCAACCAACATCGACGAAAGAGCCATAACGGTCATGCGCCTCATCACGAAGAGTTGTTCTCATTTGAGGACGACGACGATGACAACAATTCCGATCAAGAGGCATCCAGCAAGAACAACAACAATAATGATATGAAGGAAGGGAACAAAGTCCACAATCAGCGTTTGAAGATTTCATTTCGCTTCGTCAGCACAGTCGAGTTCTTGGAATTGGACGATCAAGTCCTAGTGGTACCAAATGTCAGCGCGGTCGGTCCAGTGACTGGTCTTGCGTCCACGTCTACAATATCTGGACTCTCAGGGTTTGTGGGGAAGGTATGTGAAACGCATACATAAAACGTTTCAGCGCGTATTGAGAAAGATGGTCAGTTCTGCTAAGCACCGATGAGCCTATGCTCCTCGGGATAAATCGCAGATAGTTATGAATGCCAGCTGCATCACACGGTATAAATGCATTACTGCATAAGCCTTTGCTTCAAGGTAAATCGTAGGATTGCATGGTGAGTATGCGAGAAGTGCCACGTTGGATGGAGCTCAAATTGCTCAATAAAAGCCAAAGTCCAAGTGGGTTCTGGACACGAATTCTAATGAAGCATTGAACTACAGTGTTCCCATCTGTGGCAGAGAAGCATGAGAATGATTACTTTCAGTATTTGAATATGATCAACCTTTCATCCTTCGTATAGCAGCAGGGACGTGGCAAGGAAGGCTATCATGCAACCAGCAATTTGAAATACAGAGTAGACGAACCCAGGAAAGCTTAACGAATGTGTGTATTCAAATCACAGCTATCACTACCCAAGTTTCTCTCTAGACGTGTTCCGTTCTTTACCTCAAAGCTCATTGTTGAGTTCGATTTGACCTATTCCGTCGTCTATGCCGCAGGGATTTCCAGCTTCCTCGATTAAAGCTTCCTCGATCACCTCACTGATAGTCTTGCCTTTGCGGTATTCATATCCGATGAATGCACTTTCCTTCCTCATCTGCATTGCCATTTTGCCACAGTTCGCATCACGAAGAATCTTATCTCGAGGCCGCTTCTTTTCTTTTGTCTTCTTGTTCGTGACGTGATTCAAGACAGACGACGGGAGCCTCCCAGCACTTTCGTCGATCGGTGTGGCAGGCACAATACCTTGCGCTTCTTGTTGATGATTGCTTGGTGAAGCTTGCGTCGTCTCACGAGGTTCTGCCGGCACGCCTTCGCTAGTTGTGGCACTGTCGATATCTGAAATGGAGTCGTCGTCGTCAAAGTATTTCGTATCTTCCCAATCATAGACACGTGGAATGAAGGGTGGATAGTAGTCTTGCATATTTTCCCAAGGAATGCCATGAAAGAACGAGTGGCGTTTGAGATCTTCAGCATCGTTAGCGTACACGAAGTGACCAGCGTAGTTACGGTGTGTCTTGTCGACAAGCTGTAAGCGAGTGACCCCCTGAGAAACGGTCAGCAAGTGCTCGTCATGTATGAGTTGTGCCATACTCCATAGGTCTTTCGGGTATAATCGTTGAGCTCGTATCGACGACTGCAAAGCCGATGCTCCTTCTCCACAAGCAATCTGCTTATGATATCCAACGCTTCGACGGAGGGTGGCTTGGACACTTCGAGAAGCTCGTTCGGAAATTTTAAAGACTCCTTATGCTTCAGGATCTTCAACTTGGTCTTGTGACGATCTTCGCAGGCGAAAGGCGTAAATCCTAGCAAGACAGGATTGGTTAGCAAATTGGCACAAGTGTAAATGGCCTGAACAAGGAATGAGTGCTTACCATATAGGCATTCGAATATGATAATGCCGACAGACCACCAATCACACCGGCCGTCATATGAATCACCCCTGATCACTTCGGGTGCCATGTACTGGCTTGTTCCGACAACTGACCGTGCAGTCTTTCGATTCTGATTCCGGTTGCGCCAATCGATCACCTTCTCGTCCGATGCAGCAAGGAGCTTGTCATCGGAAACGGTTGAATGCAGATCGTGGAGTTCGTCCCCTGCTGCCTGGCGTCTCTGTTGCCGAGCAGCTTCTCTTTGATCCTCTGCATCACCTGCGACATCAACTCCAAGAACTTTTACGAGATTGTGGCGTTGCTTGTAAAAGTACTTCTGGTCATGCTCCTAGCAACCGTTGAAGGCTAGACCAAAGTCGGAAATCTTCAGATGACCATCGGCACCGATGAGAAAGTTGTCTGGCTTCACGTCTCGATGTATCCAATTCATCTTGTGTGCTTCCTCGATGCAGAGAACCATTTCAGCCACGTACTATTTGGTGATCTGCTCGCTAAGTGTACTTTTGCGGATGAGCAAGCTGAGAAAGTCTCCACCGATGCAGAAGCTCATGACGAGGTAAAGATGTTGACAGTCCTGAAATGCGGTGATGAGCGGCACAACCCATTTCGAGCCTTCAGCTGCAACAAGGAAGTTCCTTTCAGCTCTCAGGTGGCCTTCTTGGGTGTTACGTAGCATATCTGCCTTTCGTATGACCTTCATGGCGTAGACCTGCTTGTTGGTCGGTAATGTCTGCTTCTTTGGATGCATAAGGCCCTTGGCCAGGGTAATCATCGATGGCTTGCGACTTGCAGATGGTCCGAGGAAAGGTGGTTCAAAGCGATCGTGTGCCTGAATTCCCAACTCCATGTCTCTGACAAGGCGTACTACGCCGAAGCTTCCCTTCCCTGGCACCACCATTGTCAGCTCACCCTCAAAACAGCATATGTGCACATCAGAGATTGAGCTTACCTAAAACTTTGATCACCTGGTAAGCACCGATCTTGATTGTTCGGCAATCGTTTTGACGAAGCAGGCGATTACGACGCAAGGCCTCACTTTCGCTCTTCGCCCAAGTGCGCCAAATTTTATGTTTCATATCTGTTGGCAGCTCCATTCTTGTCAGTCGTTTCTCGAGGTCATGCTGTCTCTTGGATCGTGGTGAGTCCTGGTGCAGCAAAGCATTGAAATGTGCCTCGAAGAATATCCTAGGTAAATGAGTAACATCCTTGTGATCAGTCCTAAAACTCACTTGGCTGCTGCTGTGGCCTCGATGGTCTTTATTGCTGCAATACAGTTGTCGCCTAATTCTTCAATGGTCGAAAGTTGTCTCTGGTTGTTACTTTGCTCAATATAAAAGAGAAGTTGATCATTCGTGTCTGCCAAGTCAGGCTCGTGTCGAAGAATTGAACCGGGCGTGCCTGTAGTCATGCCATCAGAGGTGGGTGGAGTAGAGCTATTGTGCTGCGTCGTTGATGTTGAGCTATGACTCCAAGAACAGGACGAGGAAGCAGAGGGTCGTGCATTGCATATTGCATAGACGCTTGGACGAGCTCGTAACTCAGGCTTCACAACTACCGTAGCGCTGTTCTGAAAGCTGTTGAGTAGCTTCGTGGAGAGCTTGCGACGTATCGAGGAGTGCCGGGAGACTAGATTGTCTGGGGACACAGCTTGTTGCTCGGCGTGAAGAAGAACAGGATCCGTCAAATAGTAAGCATCAAGGTCAGGAGGTGGAGTGGTATCTTGGTGCAGCCTCAACGGATTCTTGATAATAGTGGTGCTTGGACCCCATTCTGCCTGTGAATCCTGTGGCGAGACCAGTAGTCCCTGCGTAGTAGTGTCGCTACCACAAATATCACTCCCACCAGTCCGGCTCTTGAAGAATGATCTGATGCTTGAGACACTCCGCTGGAGTCTCTGTCGTATGTTGACATTGCTTGAGTGGACAGCGCCCAATGACGATTGACCCTGGTGAAGTCGAGCAGGGGGAACGAAGTAGGCAAAGCTTGGCAGGTTCAGAAGGTTCACTCGTGGACGAGATGGTGCCCGGCCTCGTTCTCGAGGAACGTCAACGGGAATCATGGTGAAGAATGATACATCGAATACACGATAGAGTGTACAAGGTGTACTTGAGCCACCAAAAGAGATAAACGTGGAGATGAGTGGAGGTGAACAAGACGAAAGCCAGAGAGAAGTGAATGACATGAATTACTGTTTCAGGTGGCAATTGAGCAGGAAGGCGGGATCATTGCACTATGAGGCCGGGCAGGAGTGATGCAGCGTAGTTTACCTAGGTATGACCTACCCAAGTTCTAGAGGTGCCAGTCCTCGCTCTCTCACAGCTTGCTGAGCCTCTGCTTTCAGGAAAGACATCGCATCCTGCCATGCAGCTCGGATATGATCAGTGGGGAATGGCCAGTCTCTCACTACATAGATCAACCAATCCAGCACGGATTGTGCTTTACTCATGTCACCCTCATCCAGGACGACTCGCCTCAGGTAAACACCCAGCGCCTCAGTATCCTCCTGATAAGGCCCTTGCTCACCCTCCACAGAGAAGGTCTGCACCCATGCAGACATAGCCTCCCGCAATTCAGGCACTGTGCTGAGTCTCTGTGAAGTAAAAGTCGGCTTCGATGAGACACGAGGAAGCTTCAGCCTTTGCTGTCCTCTCATCTCGTCACCCACTACAGCTGTTCTCAGACGCTTCCGACTATTCGCCACGCTGAGTCCGGATCTTTGCTCCATTCGGTGCCGCTTCTGCTCTGCGAGAATTTCTAGCTTGATGCTTTCGGGGAGCTCCTCCAAGAACGAGGCGGAAAGCTCTTCCTCCGCGAACATAGTATCTACAGAAGTCTTAGCACTTTTGTTGTTCACCGAAACAAAGTTTGCTTGCGTGAGTGTTGATAACGAGGAGCTATTGGTCTTGGCCCGGCTTTTGCTGAACAAGGACTTGATCTTATGTTTCTTCGTTGGAGTGGTATTGATCTTCTTGTTTAATATGGGTTTTCCTTTACGTGGCGACTGTGGCAAGAGCTGTTGCGTACGCCGACCAATGTTGCCCTTTTCGGTCAGGCGATATTGAGCCATCAGCTCTTCACGGACATCGTCTGGCAACGCAGCCATTGTTTCAGGATCAAGCTGGCTCTGACTTGGCAGCGCGACTTCCGAGTCGCTGATAAATGGAGATTGAGATCTTGATCGTGCGTACGCGAATGACGTTGGATACAACTTCTCCGACTTCGAAACTTCGGCTCCTTTCCATGATAGCTTGGCACGAATGTCAGCCGGTAATTCTGCCAGTACAGCAGGATCGATCTGAGTGGGCATTATGAACTGCGTGCCAGTAATATTCAAGGGTGTCGTTTCAGTATCTTCCAGTGCGGACAATTCATGCTGCTCGGCGAGAGACTGGGGCTCGAGGGACACGACGACATCTTCAATCTGATCGATGGATCTCTTGGTCTTCATTGCCGAAGTCAACTTAGTGCCTCTGCCTGTGTTGGACGCGGTCTCTTGCTGCTGGTAGGCTGTCTTTCCTGAAAGTGCTTTGTTGGGCGTTTGAGTGACAACATTTGGTTTCTTGAACTGAAGACGTCGCTGACTCCCATCGATGGGGATAGATTCAGTTCTGCTAGCTGATTTAAGTGGCTCTAGTTTCTGCATCTGTACACCAAGTCCACGAAGCTCGCCAGGCGGGAAACCATAGCTTCTTAGGATGGACACAGCTTCTTTGCCTAGGACAGCTTTGTCGTTGGTTGCAACGCCCAACACAATGCTCTTGTTGAAGGTATCGCACTTTCCGTGGCCCAAGTTTTTTGGTGGGTCGAGGCCGGCGTCTGCTGCTTTACGCATGATCTTCATCGTCAGCTGCCTACCCTTCACTACTTGTTCCAGAAGTCGTTTTGATAATTCTTGGCACAAAGCATGCACAAATTCTTCAGCCTGTTGCTGATTGATGAACCTGATGCCCCAGTTGACTTCGGCGGACACGGATTTCCTGATAACTTGATCGCCAACCTCTTGTTTATCAATGCCACGCGAATAATCCCAGATTTTCTCGCCTGTCTTCGGTCCCAATGTAGAAATGAGCTTCTCTCTGGTCAGGGACCGGATGTCTTTCACATACTTCACTCCGATCTGTTCCAGCTTCTTCTCCATACTGTGAGCAACTCCCGGTAGGTCGGTGACTGTCAGCTCGGCAAGGATGTCGAGAGCATCTTCAGGCTTGATCATATACTGGCCTGCGGGTTTTGCCTTTCTCAAAGCAACCTTGGCTAGCAGTATGTTGTTACCGATACCAATAGACACCTCGCAGCCGGTTTTCTCACGAACGGATGCTCGCAATGCCGTAGCAAGTTCTGATGCTTTCGTCTGCTCACGATAAACTGAGCCCTCTGAGATGTTCCTACCATCTGAACCGCCCGCCCGAATGCACTGTTCAGTAATATCGATCAGTGCTTCATCGATACTGATACTCTGCACAATGCCATCCATTGCCAGAATAGAGTCGTAGAATTCCTTGCTGGCTTCTTCATATGCTTTGTAATCGTAGGGTAGGACTTTCAAATCGGGGCAGAGTTCCAAAGCATACTTCATCCACATACCATTCTTGATCCCAAATTTTCGGGCTGGGTAGTTGCAGCTTGCAATTTCTGAGCCGGGACCACTTCCGTGCGCCACCACGACTGCCTTCTCCCTCAGTTGAGGAGTCTTTCGTAGACTGACAGCAGCAAAGAAGCTGTCAAAGTCGACATGCATGATATATGTCCGGGTACCAACCAGCCTCTTCGGTTTGACCTTCTGCGATGAAATTTCCTGGGCACGTGCTTGCAGCTGAGCTTTCAGCTCTGCCTTCCAAGTCGAAAGATGGTGCAATCGTGATTCACGATAGTATTGGTTCAGGAAGTCTGGATTGGCGGTGCTGGACTTGGCCATGTGTGGATTCTGCAACAATATGGCATTGTGCTCTTCTGCTGTCAGCTGTTTTCCTTCGACTTCTTCAACAGTATCGACAACCGGGTTGGGTGCATGAGGTTCTCTGGGCACGGCGATTGAGTCTGAACACGAGTCTGGGAGCTTTGCAATTGTAGGCAGGAGTTGCATGGATGTATTGTACGCAGCATCGTGATGGTCAAGATCCGGGTCCGCGATAAATGCCTCTTCGATGAGTGCTTCATCATTATCTTGTCTTTGCGCATTGCTGCTTGCGTCTACGTCAAATCCAGCAGGCTCAACGTTTTGAAAATCATCATTGATTCGAGCAGCAACGTCCTTGACCTGAGAAGTATACCAACTGGTATCGCTGTGATCTTTGTATCCGTGCTTCTGATCGTTTGTCTGACTGGTCATATGGCCCCCATCGAAAGCCAGTACCTTCTGCGTCACACCTTCGTCAACGACTCTGTAGTTCTCCCAAGGTAGTAGCCGTCCAGCTTGCACGCTCTCCACTACCCATGCTGGTTTTACGATGCGATAGCGAGCAAATTCCGCCTTCTTCTTGGGGGTTAATTGACTCGCAATAATGTGTGTAGCTGATGTCTTGCCGTCAAGATATTGCAAGAATCCTCCGCCGTGGCTGACAATTAAAACGTGGAGGTCGCTCAAGGAAGGTTGGGTGTAACCATTGACACACGCCACCACGCCTCGGAAGATCTTTGGCTTGTCCGTAGAATGGGAGCGTAGTTCGGCATCGAGATTCTGTAACTTGATCTTTTTTCGGCGCATATAGTCTGTGAAGCCGCCAAATTTGGATGCTGAGTATTCCTCTCCATCTTCGCCGTCAAATTTGTGGTGTTCAATTCGTTGCCGTACATCATTTGAGTTGTTCTCTAATCGGGAGCCCATGGTGGGTAGATCGTAGGTATCATAACGCGTTGAGCATACTGGCGAGGATTATAGACGCGTTCGGACCTCCGAGAAATGCCTTCGATGTACTGATGGGTGCTAGTTCGACAACTGTAGCCTTGGATTGATAACTTTGCACGCGTCACGATGAAACGCGACATTGAAGTTTTGGGCGTTTGCAAAAGTGGGGCTAACGATCGACGAGACTAGTAGTCGGCTAAAATATTTCTGACCGAGTCCTCCAAGAACTTTTTATTGCTTTTATTTCTTCGACCTGTACAGCTTCACGAAACATATTCAGCTGTTCACTGAAGATTTCGATCTCACTACCTATAGATCGACGTTTAGTCCAGTACTTCTATTTAATTTTGCTCGCTTCGTCACAGTCACAATGTCCGGCAACATCCAGCCTGTAGCGGTGTATGCCATGCGCATCCCGCCTGGCGATATTATGGTTCCTGCTGTACCTCAATTCGCAGCTATGGTAAGCATATTTCATGCCCGCTTTTTCGTCGCCATGTCTAACCACTGCAGTTCCGTCTTACAATGGCTGCTATTGATCCTACAGAAGAACCAGAGTTTGAAACTGAAGGTGACAAGTTGAAACCTCGTGCTACCTTAAAAGTCGTGCGGGTGTCAGAAGACATGTTCGACGACGAAGATGACTCTGAACTTGATGGTGATGAAGACGACATGGACGATGAGGAAGATTTAAACGGTGAGGAGGTTAACGGTGGCCCAAGCGAGAAGAAGCCTAAGTCGAAACACGTTGAGGAGGAAGACGAGGAAGAGGATGAAGATGAGGACGAGGATGACGACAGCGAGCTCGATGCTGCGGCCGAAGCTCTCCTCAAGAAGATCATGGTTGGTGGTGGCAAGGGTAAGAACAGAGCACTGGATCTCGACGACGACGAAGATGATGATGAGGACGACGAAGATCTTGAAGGTCTTGGAATGGATGAATGCGTCCTTTGCACACTCGATCCTGAGAAGGTATGCCCGATACTCTACGCATATCCTGCCAGTACTGACTAGAACAGCAATACCAACAACCACTCGACTTTGTTGTTGCTGAGGGCGAAAAGGTCTTCTTCAAGGTCTCCGGTACACACACTGTCCACCTCACTGGCAATTACGTGATGCCCCTCGACGAGCCTAATGACGACGACGAAGATGAGTACGATCTCTCGCCTGACGAGGATGAGCTAGATGGTCTTGATGCGCTTGTTGATGGTGAAGACTCTGAAGACGAACTTGACGGCCTCGATGACCCACGTCTTGTTGAAGTTGGTAGCGACGAGGAGATGACCGATGACAAGCCGACGGTCGCGCCAACCAAAACTGGCAAAGGCAAGAACAAGCGTCCTGCTGAGGATGATGCTGAAGAGGATGTATCTTTGGACAACATCATGGCTAAATCGCTCAAGGCAGAGCCTGCGGCCGAACCAGAGAAGGCGAAGAAATTGTCAAAAGCAGAGAAGAAAGCTGCGAAGAAACTCAAGACCAACGATGGCGAAGCGGCAGCTGCTCCAGAGGCCAAGAAAGAGGCCGCTGAGACCAATGGTGCACCAGACTCTGACAAGAAGAAAGTCCAGTTCGCTAAGAACCTTGAGCAAGGTCCCACACCATCTGCCAAAGCTGATGCAAAGTCTGACAAGAAAGCCGACAAAAAAGACGACAAAAAGGCTGAACCAGCTGCAGCTGCCGCATCTGCCAAAACCTTACGCACAGTCCAAGGTATCGTAATCGATGAGCGCAAAGCAGGTACTGGTCCAGCCGCCAAGAAGAACTCCCGTCTCGAAATGCGTTACATCGGTAAACTCGAGGACGGCAAGGTCTTCGATGCCAACAAGTCCGGCAAGCCATTCGCATTCAAGCTCGGCATCGGCGAGGTGATTGCAGGCTGGGATATCGGTCTTTTGGGCATTGCTGCTGGTGGCGAGCGACGATTGACAATTCCTGCAGACAAAGGTTACGGAAAGAAGGGCAGCCCACCTGCTATTCCTGGTAACGCAAAGTTGATCTTCGATATCAAGTGTTTGTCTGTGAAATAGGGTACCACAGAAGAATCACCTGTGTCATCCAAGGACCTCGAAGCTGCAGATGTGTCATCAGGTGACGAGAACGCTCTGAATCACAACCTGAAACTCGAGCACAATGACGAACTTACCAGAAGCAAGACTGAGCCAACCTCAGATTCCGAAGACAACAAACCGAGGTTTCCTCTGCCATACATTCCAAAAGCAGTAACCAAAAGCGACGCGAGAAGAAGCGCAAGAACAAGTCGAAAGTCAAGCACGAAGCCAAAGCGAAGCAACAAGCCGGTTCCACTAACGACGGCCCCCAAACCCACGTCGACGCGGACCTCGACTCCCCAGTCTCAGGCGGCGTGAAGCTCAGCTAAGCCTGTCATACCCAGGACACATCGTCTTCATGCCAAAGCCATTGTTTACAACTCTCGTTTTCCTTGTTGGAGAACATATACTAACATTCGTCTTATGCAGGTTATGTCCCATGCTCAATGGGACGATGCAGCCCGACACTGGACCAATGGACAGTGCGGCTTTCATGGGTGCGCCGCCGAGCTTGACTTAGTACGGATGTCAAGTGTCTTTCGCTTGAGGCTTGCCTTACCTTGAGTCATCAACGGATACAACTCCACAAAGGAATGGCAGCTCCCGCGTCGATGGCTTGACGCGAACATGGGTTGCTGTGTGCTTCATCTCTGCGCACATAGCCCTTCGGTAACCTCTGTGGCTGCATCAACCAGTACTGCAATGTCTGAATGTGGTTGTACTCGCAATCGGACAGATTAGTCGGAATTAACACCGCAGACTCAAAGGTGCTTCTTCACTCACCGTTGCCGATAGGGTGAGCCAGTGAGGATAATGGGTTTCGACGTCAAAGCTATCTGCTTGTGTATTGCCAATCACACGAATCATGTACAAAATGGGGGACTTTATCATATTAGTCTGGTATGCATGGGAAGGAGTTTGGAATGTTTGGTGTCGATAGAGCATAGACAGGGTCTGAGTTCATGGCTGGAAAAAGCGAAGCATTCCAATCACGTGTATACCACTGGCGGGCAAGGTTGGCGTTCGAACAGGGCAGTCAGTGTACGGGAGCATCATAGACTTGGTATTGCCTTGCACGCTACAGCTCTACTGTAAATGTAGACACGATACAAGGAAACATTTGGATGAATATCTTGCCGGTCCGACTACAGCAAGTCCCTCTTCTCTTCGAGGACAATAATCATTCAATCAATCAATCAATCAATCAATCAATCATTCGTAAGCGCCATTAGTACTTTTTTTGAGCCCATTGGCTACCTAACCTATGCACAAATCACTTCTTGAACACTGCATACAATGTAATACATGTACAATTTCGATCCATGCAATCCTCGATCAGCATGATGGGTATCATTCCATGAAAACGCCTGTGAAACCATTATTCTTTTCCGTGCCATCAAGTATTTGAACATAAGGAAATGTGCTTCGCCACATCAATGAGTATGTGTTCTTGTGGTGAGAAGACGATGTGTCCTGGGTATGACAGGCTTAGCTGAGCTTCACGCCGCCTGAGACTGGGGAGTCGAGGTCCGCGTCGACGTGGGTTTGGGGGCCGTCGTTAGTGGAACCGGCTTGTTGCTTCGCTT
>Ga0181469_100304_pt1:10000-17889 | contig 17889 bp, 15 predicted proteins | sample InSIn2SAF170_2_FD_119081 | JGI IMG/M metagenome (GOLD analysis project Ga0181469, IMG submission 119081) | Clean room microbial communities from NASA Spacecraft Assembly Facility at Jet Propulsion Laboratory, Pasadena, California, USA -... ... | reverse complement strand
CCAGACAGCAAGTGCTAGTTCCCCGAGTGTAAGTAGTAAAGTAGGCAACCTCTTTCTTTTTGAAAGACTATTCCTTGCCATTAAAGTTTTATTTTATATAATTGGAAATTGGGGTTTCTTTCCCATGTCAAGCTAGTTATCGTGGAGTCCATGTCCAGGGCTTTTTCTTTATTTAATTTGCCGGTAAGTAGTCTTTTATAAGGCGCAGAAAGCACTCTTTCAAATAGCAAAGCAAGGAGGAAAGCGTAAAAAAGGCAGGAGATTTGTCAGTGAGACTGCCAGTGAAAGAAAGTTAGAGTAGGCCAAGGGCTAGGAGTTCGATTGGAGTCAATAAAGGGAGAGGGCTTTTTAGGACTACTACTAGTACTAGTAAAAAGAGGTCGAATGCTAATATATATAAAGATTTCCCTTCTTAATTAATACTATTCATGGCACCTATGTGTTTTCGAGGGCAGGCAGGAATTTTAAATTACAAAGGGGTTTCGGTTAGAAAAGAATGAGAAAAGAGAAGCTTTCTTCGTGTACGAGCTAAGCCCCGAAAATGCTCTTCCTTTGTCGTTGGGGTTCCATCCCAATCTTCGATATCGCAACACAATTAAGTAGGTGTGGTGCGGAGTAACGGCCTTTTTTCATTCTATTCTCGCTTGTTTATGCCACGGGGATTCTTCCTTGTTTGGAAAAAAACTTCGAATTGGGAGGAAGATAGAATGAATGGTTTGGTATAGAGGTTGTTGAGGTTCATCCACATGGATATCTTGGAAGATAAAAGGGTTTGCTCAGAACGTTAGACTCAGAGTTATCCGAGAAATCTGCTCATTCACCGCCTACACGGGTTTCCGCGAGTCCCGGTTTGTGATATCGAACCACAAAAACTAGCGCCGGAACTACGCATTAGCCGCGCATCTCACATTCCTAATTATTATATTAGTCATTATTGGGAGTGGGGTACATTCTTACGGGTCCTCTTCATCCGGGATGATCCATCCCTGTTCTTTCTGATCCTCCAGTCGTTGTCTTGGATAGAGGGATATCACGGAGTCCATCTTCTGTGCTTCCGGATTCGATCTGGTTCAGATGGACATTCGGAACCTTTTCACTTCGTCGTTCTTGTGCTTTGTTTTCGGATCCTTGGATCAATCTTTTTTGTTAATTGACAATTGACCAGTTCTTTTTAATGAAGATTTTCCATTCTTAGTTCTGGTTGCTTTGCTTGACTTGTCACCATCTCCATTCCTGGCGCCATTCACATTGGTCAGGTCAGAAAAAGTTCCTCGGTGTCCATATAGCACTCTTTATCGCCGGAATCATAACATTGTGTTCCGCCATCGCCGCATATCACTTAGGGGTGACAAGTTTACATTCAGAGATGTCGCAAGAATGAAGTTCCATAGGGATGCCATGTATGGGGGACTATTATCTTTATTCTCCTCAGGTTACTGATGCCCCTCTTTCTATCACAGGCATAGATGGCACTGAGCTTCAGGATGGGGATGGTTAATCTTTTTGAGGGAGATATGAGTCCACAGGAGGAGGTTTGTGGTAAGAGTCGGTGGACCCCTTGTTTGAGACTTAGGATTCTGATGAGAGCAAAGAGCCTTATTTACTTCATGATCCTGATGACATGACGGGGGTACAGCTTGATGAGCCTGGGGATTTTGAGAGTGATGACGATGGCCCTTAGTGGTTACACTACCCGGGTGATCAGAGGTCATGATGATGATGACTTTCACATTGACCCTGGATGCCAGGAGGTGACCTAGAGTTTTCTAGTTCGGGTGGAGTTGACCCTGGGTTCTTAGATGAGAGCGGGACACCTAGATATTCTTATGACCCTATTATTGAGTCGGAGCAGTCTGACACTGAGAGAGGTGATCCCGAGGTTGAGAGTGGTATGATTCCCTTGAGAATGGTATTGTTAGGCGAGAGAGAGTCCGTGCCGTGGTGAAAAAAGACAGGGATTGTGATCTTTCTTTAGGAGATGGAGATCCTTCTAAATAATTAGAATCCTTTGAAAGATCCATTTTTTCTATAGAATAATCAAATGGGAACTATAGTTATGGATATTACGGTTGGTTGAGTAAAGTGAAATCTCGATCTATTTATTCAGGTAAGAGTTGAGGCAGGACAGCATCCACGGAATCAAGCAGGCCTTCCTTCTTTTCGAGAAGAGGCTACTGATCACACCATCACTTTTGAAATGTCAAGGAAAGTAAGTTGGACACATTTCAACCATAGAGAGCTGGACACCTCAACGGAAAGAAATGATAAAAAGGAAATGCAGAAGAAGGGGGTAGCTTCAGACTAACCTCAAGCTTAGGGCGCTATAGACCTAGCCAGCACATTGACTTTAGCTCCAGCTAATACCTTAGAGAGCCTTATGCCTCTCTCTCTTCCTTATTCGAGGAGAATATCACTACCGAAGGACAGGACCAGACTCTCCTATTTAGCAAGGCAAAGGGAAACTTGCCACTTAGCCACTAAAAAGAACGACTAACTTAGCAACTACTAAGAAGGAATCGGGTCCTTTGACAAGAAGCTTTTGCGCGGATACATCAAAGAAGCTGTGGCAAGCAAGGAGCCCTAATGCATCGATCTTGATACAGTCGACTGGATTCAATAAAGATCAAATTGGGTAATCAGTTATCTATCGATATAGAAAGGGACTCATACACCTAAGGGCTTGACCGAGTAGAGCTTGCCGATTAGGAGATTCCCCTGCTCGACTTCAAAAAGAGATCTCATTCCAATTCTAGACTGGATAACCTTGATCTTCCCTTTCAGGGATCGGTAACATTACTCTTTCATATCCTGAGACTAAAGAAAGAACTTCGACAATAAAGTAAACAGACCTCTTTGCCGTCTATAGCTCACTACGTACTGTTGGACTAGATTGAGTACTATGCGGCCATCTTGACTTGAGTACCGAAATCTAGAAGAAGAGATTCGGTCTCTTTTGTAAGCATATAATACGGAATTCAATCCTTTGATAAATGAACAAAAGGGTGTCGGACTGGGCGTTGCATTTGTAAGCATCAACCATTCATATGTCAGTGGGCAAATCGACTGGTACAGAACTGAAGAGCAAGGAGAGACTTTTGAGAACAGAGATTGATTCTTCTTATATATAGAAGATCTTAATCTGATACAGGCACTGAAGACAATTAGCAGACTTTGAACAGGAACCCCAGAAAGAAGAACTTTTGACAAGCAGCAGCACTTTCATACACGCTTAGCCGGCTTAAAAGACACTCACATTTGAGTACGAACAAAACAAAAATGGCTTTTGAAATGCCGGGGCTTGAAGTTGAACCCACAACTTCCAATAGAGGGATCTTAAGTAGAGAGAGAGGTGGATTGGTGCGGAACTAGATCCTCTTCTGTGAAAAAGGCTATGCACTCAAAGTCCTCTACTCGAGGGAAGGAAGATGGATCCTTGATTTGTATCTACTGATGCCACGAAATTCGATTATTGGCCCTGCGATAGCTCTCGACTTCCCCAAATACAAGTCTATAACCTTGGGGCAAAGACATCCTAAGAAGTCTGCCTATGGACTCTACCTCGAGCGACCTTCCCTTATTTAGAACAATAGAAAGACAAGGCTTTTACGACGAATGGCAAGAATGTTCACCTATGGCATTAAGATCTCAATACGAGAAAAAGACCAAAACCTCACTGCAGTGGCTTGTAGACTTGCTGCCGAAAGCTCTTTCTTGCACTCAAGGGCGGTTGGGTTAAGATTAAGAGTTATTCCAAATATCCTTGGATTTGGAAATGAGAAACTACAGCCCCCTTGCTCCAAGATCTTAGTTTGCTTTCGCCAGATACCTCTTTATCTTAACGAAAAAGAGCTTTTTTTGTCGGGTCAGGTCCCCGAAAACTACCCATACCTATACCCCTTGTTGATGAATCTTTTGTATCGAACGAAAGCCTCATATCCCCTAGCGGAAGCCTTATCCCGTGGAGTCGGCTCTTCCATAAAAAGCAGAGTAGACAGTACACGTAATGGTCCGCCAGGAGCAAAGAATAGCTCAGCGACCGGATAAACCTTGATGAGAATACCCCCTTTGTCATTTACTGAAGCAGGAATAGAAAAGAATAGCCCTGCCCACCTTATGAAAGAAGCCTCACCGTCAGTCTTTGCTCTCTCTGGATAGTAAGTCAGTCCCAGTAGTGGAGTAGTCCCACCCAGTAATAGCATAGTTCCAGTAGTGGGTCATCCATCGTAGTAAAGGAAAGGTGCGCAAATGCTTTCAGCAGAAATAGAAGACCGTGAAAGCACTTGCTCGGTCCGGGTAAGCCCCTTTCCCCGATCGCTTCGATACGACAGCAAGGGAAGGGTTCTTTGCTCGATATGATTCACCCGGTTGGTAGTAGCATCAGTCTCTTTCCCTTCCCTCTGTATGAGTTGAGAGGCTGAGGAGAAGTCTACTAACTATAGGGCTACTCTACCTGACGATTGTTGTCTTCATTCAATAATGCTTTGTTGGTCACCGCTGTGAGAAAAAGCTTAGCACACTAAGAGTAGACAGCATATGAGACGGAATGGTTCAAGCTCATCGAACTACCACACCAGGGTTCCAAACCTCCCCTGGTCCCTCAACTTCATCATTTGAATCCCCGGGATCAAGAACAACTCTTGAACATCCGAAGGTGGAACCAGGGCGAAGGGGAGAGATGAAGTCTATCGTAGCAATCTTCAAGGCGGTAAGTTCAGAATACGTGGTTTCCATCTGCCCACAGGAGTTGGGCGGAGACCAAATGGTGGGGATTGCTTTCTTTATCTTGCCCTTTCACTTTCTATTATTTTACGAATAGGTAGGCGTACAAACGGGACAGTCCGATCAATATCTTCTTAGCCTAGTTCGGTTTAGTGCCCCCTGTCGGTTTGAATTTGATGTATAAAATGATTGAAGCCTGTTGGCCGAAAGACTGCTCAAATACCTGTTTCATTGGCATCAAGGGCCTCAGCCTAAGCCTCGTAACCAAGAGCACTCGCTTTATCAGCGGCCTACTAATAAAGGAAAAAGCATGGAGTTTCGCACAAGGTTCAGACCTCCCAGCCCCCAGCTTTTCGAAGAGGGCTTTTGGTAGAGTAAAGAACGGATACAATCTCTGAACCGGACGATCCACTTGTCCTTCTTTTTTGTCTATCGACAGAAGAAATTGTTTATCGTGCCAGCTATAGTAACTTCTTTCTTCTTTCGTTCTCACTTGGATATCGATCTAGTAGAGTAAGCAGGAGTTTTCTAGGGTTCATGTGATCGTTGCCACGGGGGAAGCTTACCCCGCTCGAAACACTACAAGGACGTCTCCTTCTGGCGAGAAAGAATGTCCTTCCAAAAAGCTGAGTGCTTGCAAACGCCTCAGGTGCATCACAACATGCAGGCATGCCACTCTCGAATGCGCCGTTATGTCCCTACTAGTTCACTGACGGACTATACTTCTCGAGTGATTTCAGGCAAGGGTAACGGTCAAAGAGTGGTATACTTACTAACTTGCTTGTTCGGCGCGAGTGCCTAAAAAAGACGTTCTTCCCCTCTGAAAAGAGTTTCTCTGGTACGGTTTTTCAAAGCGGAGATTGCTAAGTTGGAAATTGCGATCTTGCCCCAAAGCATCGCACACAGCACTCTTATTAATTGCCGATTTCCCATTTAGTAGGGGTTGCCCGAAAGGAGACCGGAAGGCGTACATCAGAGCTAGCTTTTCGAGCCAACCTATCCCGTGGACTTTCTTATCCGAAAGCCTCTCTTTGTTGAATTGATCTCTCGACTGTTCCTCGTGACGAAAGATCCCGGCCTACCCCTCCGTCAGTAGCCGTTGTTTAATCGGCACCCGGGACTTCTGAATCGGTCCCTGAACCAAGAGCCCACACTTCTTTTGTTCATCGCACTCGCCTTGCTCATTGCAAGGGGAGATCCTTTCCTGTCCCCATCGGCTTGTCCCGTCGGTAGGAAAAAGATTATTCATTAATATCGGTTCAGCAATGCCTCGATGGTGAATCAATTCAACTATTTCTCGCAAGCTTTCCGGTCTTGAATTCAGGGTAGTTAGCTGCCGGTTCCAAGTTAGCTTCACAGGCTGTGTATGCCCATGGCGCACTTGAGTTCAATCAAGATGATGCTTCTTCTGAGCAGGGGTCCTCCCCGGATTCCCTTCCCGAACTCTCGCCAAACCCAGTAGTTTACGAATTATCGGCTTCCGAACCAGCCTCATCAACTGAAGTTTTCAACTCTCCGGCAGCCATTTCTAGAGATGCCTTTGTAGGGGCCAGATCTAGATCAAGAACAGCATTAGTTTAGAGGGCCTCACCGCCAAAAGGTCAATAGGGGGGGGTTAGGACAAGGGACAGCTACCCTAGTACATCCTGCCAAAGAGATGGCTACCTTAGGGCTTTAGGGACATATGAACGTTAGCCGGACAGGTCCAACGACGAAACAACCAGGTCTTCCGTTGTTCCTATTAGTTGGGGTTCTCCCATAGTGGGCCATCCCAGAGGGGTAACAACTATCATAGTGGTGGGTTTTCCCCCGGGCTTTCCCCTATAGTGCAGCGGAAGCAAAGCAAGCAGGAGTAGGGACAATTTCAACTGCTTCATCTGTACCTTTTTCTGCTCCTGTATCTTGGTCAACAGAATCAACAACTTCTGCTGGATATACTGCTACTGCATCAACCGACTCAACTTCTCCTGCGACCACCACCTCAATTATTCTAGCCTGAGGATCCTCTTCGCTTGGCATGCTATCTCAAGAGAACGAGGAGAGTAGGACTGAAGAAGGAGTTTGTGACTCGGAAATTGGGGAAGAATCTCCTTGAGATAGGGTATCGGATGTTTTGCCATGATGATGACGAAAGTCTGTTAGTTTGGGCCTAGGCCTTTCAGAAACCAATATACCTTGTGCGTCTCAGGCACAGGACATCCTATCGCACACAAGACTCACATATTATCTTAAAGTTTCTAGCACGCGCACCTGACGGAACGGAATGAAACCTAATGACCGGAAAACAGCTTCCCACCGCATTAAGTGCATGCAAGATCCAAGGTCTTGGCTTGGCCACTCCATAAGAAAATCTCTTTGAATAGCTTCCAACAACCAGAAAGAAGTCCATACCGGTAACAACCAGACAGTTGCCGTACCAGAGTGAGACGGAGAAACAAGCTACGGCTCGACAGAGACCTATTTGAATAAGCTGGTGGGCTAACCACTACTCGAGGTCGGAATGAATGGGATCGATCTAAGGCAGTGAACGAGGCATTTATAGCGTAGGGCGTAAGCTCCGGTTTGAGAGCGTGATATGCAAGTGACATATGCTTCGATCCCTACTGCTTGAAGTGAAACCCCCTCCAGGAAGTTTCACCTCCCGAACCTCCTGCGGGTATAGGATTAGGATTAGATCGTACACCCGCAAACAATACTGCCATGGGCGGCTACCTGCTTTCCTTTCTTTATCGAGGAAGCTCGCCGGAGATCTATTCCTCTTCCTCTGCCTCAACAGGATCTGGGGTTCCCTCCGCTTGTCTTGGTCCTTAAGTGGAATTTAGGTCCACAATATTCATTCCCTGGTTACACCTTTGATTCTTCTGATTCAGAGTTAGCGCCGATCCTTATATAGATCCAAGGAAGCCAATTCTAAGGCTGGTCTTTGGGCTACTAATTGCGTTTCAGTTTCCTCTGGTCTCGTACCGGGTGAGATAGCTTGAACAGCGGTTTTCTTTGTCGGGTATTCCGCTGCCTACGCCATGCTTTAGTCCTCTTAGCCCTCTACAGAGTCATCCTCCTAGGCGATCATCCGCAAGAGACGAAATCCATGCCTGAAACTACATGGAACAAAGACTGCTCTAGGCTGAGATTTTCCTCGCCTCCCTTATAGAAGAGTAAGCTTCTGCCCA
>Ga0181469_100304_pt1:0-5000 | contig 17889 bp, 15 predicted proteins | sample InSIn2SAF170_2_FD_119081 | JGI IMG/M metagenome (GOLD analysis project Ga0181469, IMG submission 119081) | Clean room microbial communities from NASA Spacecraft Assembly Facility at Jet Propulsion Laboratory, Pasadena, California, USA -... ... | reverse complement strand
CCGTGTCCCACCAGTGGGGATTCCGAGAAGCGATTTCGAACAGGGAGGTGGGCCTAAGTAAGGTCCGATTACTCTACTCAGATTTACTTTGCCCCTCCGAAGCAATGAGAGGTTACAATTCCGACGAATCACTGAGCCTACTTCCCGTTCTGCATCGTTTCGCTCCATCGTCCGCAGGTTCCTCGGCGGGGCGTGCAACTCCGCTTAAGCCTATCCTGTAGTAATACGGATGGGAGGCCAACTCCGTAGTCCTGAACGTTGTTTTCGCATGGTTACTACCCTTGCGCATCCATTTCAGTTCCCGAGCCAGTCTTGTGGCCCTTCCATATAGATCGTCGTGCCATCTTATTTACCGCGCACCAATGTCGCAGTGCTCTAGATCCCGCTTTCAGTGTCAACGCTATTTCACTTTGGTGAGCAGCAAGCCACTCCTGATAACGTCCCTGTTCAGTCCGGTTCTCAAGCCGGTACTCCTGCAGAACGGTCTTGCTAATTCCGCCAGCTCTGCTAAATGCCTTATTCAATGGCTAGACGCTCCCGTCTTCCAATATCAATCAATAGGAAAGTAGTCAGTCCGAATAGTATGTACCGAACAAAGCTCAAGGCGAGCAGTAGAAAGAATCTGCTTCCAAGCGTCGCAGGTTATCTCTAGTTACCCGAAGGCCTACTTCCCGTTCCCCAATCCCAATGGACAAACCTCTAGGTCTCGCTTCTTCAATCAAGCATCTGTCTTTTAAGTTAAGTCATTTCCTAAGAAGGTTAGGAGTTGGCTGATAGAAGAACCTGGCCGAAGTCAGTGGCACGCCTCGCTGAAGAAGGCAACAACCCCAAGCTTCTTTCTCAACCTTACCCGCTTCCTTACCTCTCTCGGCCCGATCATGCGAACCATACTTTGCCGGATTCCCCACCCGCGTACACCTTACTTTCCTTTTCTAATCTATCTTCTAGGCCGGGGGTTTTGGTTTGTGTAGAGGGAGTCCCAATGTGCCTGTCAAGCCTTTGCCGACTGGTCATTACGGATTGATTGGGTCATATAATCGAAAGTCTTGCGTCTTCCGCTCAGTCTGTGTGGTGGAACTCCATGGTTACTCGTCCAGAGATTGGTCGGTTTTGAGTCAAGCTGGAGGGCTGTGGGAAGAGGAGGGTGTTTGCCATTGCCAACCCGTTGTATCAGGCCTTGGTTTGGCCTTTACACGATTGGGTGATGGAAATCCTACGCCGTCTTCCGATTCCGACAGATGGGACTTTTGACTGAACAAGGTTGGAATTCCACTTAAAGCACTCGCTTCGTCGTTAGGCAACGTCAAAAAAAATCTATGTCTTTCAGATCGTTGTCTATACGTTACGCAACACGAACTCGAAGGCTAAAGTTTTGCACTCGCAAAGCCATCCGGATTCCAACCAACGGAGTTCTTGAGTGACAACGAGTGAATCACTCTTTGATATTCTTTAGGCTCTATCTATAGGCTTGCCCTTGTAGCTTATGGGCTTACGCACTTCGTTCGTATAGTGCATTGTTATGTTCGTATAGTCAACGAGTGAATAACTTCTTAGGGGTTGAGGTGCAGGGGCGCGAATCCCTGACACCTCTTCTCCACCACACCCCCCCAGGCGCTAGCCCGGTATTCGTGGTGGAGATGAGCGCTCAAGTACGCCTACAGTCAACTAGGGCGGTGTGACTAGTGTCATTCTATTAGTCACTACGATCATAAGCGCCCTGATGATCATAACAGAATCCAAAGACATCTCGTACCGGAGAACTACACCGACCCTCTTAGGTGGAACAACGTTACGCACCAACAGCGAAACGACCGTATCGAAAACGAGAGAATACTCGATTCGATCGTCTAGCTGTCACCGGCACGATTGGAGGCTTTTTAGATATGTCCCAAGGACAAGTCGGATCACAAAATAGTGAAGTATACCAGGCCCACCAGTTAATCCATAGTTTCAACCATTCAGCTAAAACAAATGAATCTCTCCCTTCATCCGAATCCTTACCTTAGGCTTAAGCTTAGAGAGGAGAAAGCACCTTACAACTCCTAAAGTGTAGCAGTCGACTATCCTATCCGGGTAGCCTAACCACAACACTAGAGGAAGTGGGTATACTCCAGATGGAGAGAGCATCACAAGCAAATGGTGAAGCCATCGCCTCGATGATCGATGAAAGCCAGCAACTCTATATATAACCGCCACCGCGGAGCCGACAAGTCAAGCTAATAGGAACTTGTCTTGATCCGAGCACACACGGGAACGACAGCTATAGAATTCACTAGCGCCGCAATCATCCGAGCAGAGATCGAAGAGAATTCCGACCTCCGGATACAGCTTTGCGAATTCAAAGCATCCACAATCAGAGATTCAAGACTTCTCTCTAGAAATGGGTACTGAGATACCGCAAAGAAGCTTGTAATACTCAGACGCCACATCTACATCCGACCGTCACCCCGACATCATTTTTTTTGAACGGGGATTCGCCGCCAACCACACGAAAGGTGGGTCAGCGCGAAGGATGGCCAGGATCCGTAGAAACCAAGAGGTTGCCCTGTCTCACGACAGTAGGTCCAATCTTTTTTATTGTTACGCCTTCTTTTGAAGCTGCTTCGGAATTATGGGTAAAGCGGTCCGGTCGCCCGGTTCTACCACCTTTCACTCCTACTCCTAGTTTAATTAAAGGACCACTAGTTGATTGAGCATGTGATAAATGGGCTGTTGTTTAGGACAGAATCCGTCTTGGTACCGTGCGTCTTGCGGTTAGCTTCAAAGTGGCTAGCGTATGGGAAAGACTCGCCCTAATTAATGACTAAAGCAGCCAAGGGAATAAGGCTGGCAAGCGATGGGACTAGCTAGCCTATCTAGTTTTTCAGCTGCTAGTGCTTACGCTCTATAAGTCGGGAGGCTAGCTGGCTTGCTGCTTTCTTTCTCTCCTTACCGCTCACGCTAGCCTATGTGCGTTTTGATGCTTGTTTAGGATTGGAGAAGCAATAGTTCTTTCTTTAAACCGGTTCAACAAAGCGTTATTTTCGCGTAACACAATCCAGTGTATTTGTCACAAACTAAACAGCAAGGTTCATCTTCGACCTGCAACTGCAGCAATTGAAATTTCTTTTTAGGCTAAGAAGCCCGATGTGCTAGCGCTTGTGACCCAACTGACTAATAATAAAGTGATAGGAGTCGTGCTCGGCTTTCTTTTATTTAGCCAAGGATATTCTTCTGAACCTATAACTTAATAAATGAAAACTAAAGCTCGACATCACCTTCTATGAATATAGACGGAACCTAGACCTTAACAACTTCAACATATGTTGGTTCAGTTAGTTGTCCTCTTCGCTAGCCTGAGTATACCACTATTTAGAACCTTTTTCAGAGACAAGGGATGGATGTCGCTAGGCTAGGTTAACTCTCTCATGGGTATCATTATCCCTATAACGATCACTATATACAGATATTTTCGACTACTATCCCGATTCGAAGCTAGGTGGTGCTATTATGGCGGGGGAAGGGTCGACTCCGTTGGTGGCAGGTCTTTCAATTACCGATATGGACCTCACTAACAGGTCTCGTTCTGTACCTAGGTATGGATCTATATCACTAAGGTCAGTATATGAATCTGCTGCCTCTCTTATCTCTGGTGTTGGATCACCTACTAACTATTGTGCTGCGACAAGGACTGGAACTGCCTCCATCTGCTGCCTCAGATGTTTTTGTCTCCGCCGGCACGGGATCTCAATGTACATCTACTCATGAATCCACGCCTGGATATGGATATGTTATTCGAATCGACTGGAATGCTGTCACTGTATCTACGCCTGGAGAATTGGTCTCATTCGAAAAAAGCATCTCAAGAGTTGGCTCCAGATAGGTAATTTAAAAAAAGTGTCTCTACTCCCACCTCTCTCGCTTCCGGTTCTAGAAATGAAAGGGATGCCGCGCGGGGCCTATACCTCTGTAGGTTCTCCGTTTTGGTCTGTCGCTGGGTGATCGACGGTGCTTTTTTGGAACGACTTTTTATTCCCGATGTTAACTTTGAACAAGGAACCGATCATGATTTCTTTTTTTTGTACTTCATAAATGGATCTATTCCCGATATCATTCTTGCTCATATACCTCCACTCCCTCATCGGCTTGAGTCATTGAAACCTCTTGGCTTTGGCGCTGTGGAAGGTCTACATCTCTCTTGCTCTTCCTTCTTGGTTCCTTCTACCTGTTTCTGCCCGAATCTCTGAAAGACCACGCTTTCGTTTTGATCCGGGAAGGAATTTTTTTCCTGGAAAGTCTTGCAGGTGAACTGCCCCATTTTCTTTTATAAGAAAGACTGAACCTGGAAAGGTCCTAGCCACTTAGTCTTCCACTTTCCTGGTTGAATATAGTCTGCATATTGAAGAACCACACAGCCCTCCACACCAATCCAATCTTTTATCGTAATTGTCGATCGTGCCAGGCTTTCCTTTCTTGCTGGCGTACCGGCCCATTCAGCATTCAGTCTATCTTCTTCAAGCAGCAATAATGGATGCAGACGATGAAACAGACGATGTAAAGTATGCTGTATCCGCGGTAAGTGGTCCGTGATTGTAAATAAGGTTGTCAGCCCTGGAGGGAGCACACGAAACGTAGGCTTCAAAGCTGCGAGCGGAGGTATCAGAGAATGCGTTCCCATTCCTATCTGGATGGGCGGGATAGCGTATAGCAAGCATCTGTAGCAGGCAGTGAGGGCGCTTCGATCGTAAGGAGGGAACTAGTAGGCTAATGCTTATGGCTAAAATCCAAGATATAGGACCACTTTAGCCGAGTTTGCTCAGTCGTCAATTGGATACCAGTTTTCAGCTGTAAGCGGTGGCTAAGCTGCAGCTGTCAGTCTAGGAGGACACTCAATAGCAGGGCAGGATTCGAATTGCAAGGGTCTGCAGATACTCGTCGAGCTCCTCATTTCCCCAATCTTCCCAAGGACCACATGTTTAAGAACTTGTTCAAAGTTAACATCGGGAATAAAAAGTCGTTCC
>Ga0181469_100301_pt1 | contig 17958 bp, 13 predicted proteins | sample InSIn2SAF170_2_FD_119081 | JGI IMG/M metagenome (GOLD analysis project Ga0181469, IMG submission 119081) | Clean room microbial communities from NASA Spacecraft Assembly Facility at Jet Propulsion Laboratory, Pasadena, California, USA -... ... | reverse complement strand
CGACCACATAAACAAAATCCATGGTGAGAAGACATGGGAGCCAACAAAGTCTCTGGAAATAGTTGTCGAGCCGCATTCTGGTGAGCCTTTGGAGCCAATCGAGGAGATTGTTGCAAGAGGTGCTCAATATCCAGACGCCGAGAAAAAACCTGCGAAACCTCCCAAAGTGTCGAAAAAGAGCCAAGAGGACGATGAAGATGAAGTTTATCAACATGTTTTAGAACAGATCCAAGAGGAGGAAGCAGAACCTACGAAGCCCGAGTTCGCTATAGATCCAGCACTTGATCCGAACGCGACCACCGATCTACCACCTCTTCCCGAACTAATGTCAGAACCGTCGTTTGATCCAGGACCCGAACTGGAGCGTGAAGATGACCCTGAACCGGAGCCTGAGCCGCCAAAATTGAAGACCGAGGGCTCGCAATCACAATCGCGCACCGCATCCACAGAACCATCGCAACCTGCACAAGTGATTGGCAAGAAACGCCCGCTGTCTGCGATGAAGAAAGGAACTGCTAAGATCAAAACCTCTGTTGGCAATAAACGACCCAAACTTGTTGATTCCGAGCGCAGTACACCAGCCCGATCACCAAGTGTCACACCCCTCCAACGGCTAGGTTCGAAGCTGAAGAATTCTGTTCACCTAGGGTCACCCTCCTCACGTACAAGCTCCCGTCAACCTTCCCCATCGCCAACTCCTTCCGCCGCAACGCAAGCTAGTAGCAACGATGATGGTGAGATCTTCTGCATATGCCGCAAGGGCGATAATCATACATGGATGATTGCCTGTGATGGTCCTTGTGAAGAATGGTTTCATGGCAAATGTGTTGGTATTAGAGAGCGGGATGGAGAGTTGATCGACAAGTACATCTGTCCCAGGTGTGAAAAAGATGGATTTATCACAACCTGGAAGAGAATGTGCAGGCGCAAAGGGTGCAGGAAACCCGCCAGAGTGAAAGATAATCCGCCGAGTAAATACTGCAGTGTTGGCTGTGGAAGATTGTTCTTTGTGGAATTAATTCGAAGAGGCGACGAGGACGCAAATACTAGTAAGGATGGTCAATTTGTTGTCAATCGTCCAGCTGAGAAGAAGTTGAGAAAGAAGGTAAGGAAGGAAAAGATGGTTCGCACTCACGACGGCTTGAATGCAGCAGCAATTGGTGGCAGTCGACCTCAGACACCAGCATACAGTGAAGATGAAAAGAGTGAATATGAAACCGATTCATCCGCTGACGAAGAGGATCTTCCTAATCGAGGTGGGCCCTTGCGTGCTGGTGAAGTCAAGGCCATCTTGCAGCAATGTCGCACTATAGATGCTTGGAGAGCCTTAGGCAAGAAGCCTGCGACACCGCCACGCGAGCCTGACGAGAAAGAAACAGTCAACTTGGTATTTGACGACTACGAGCAAGAAAGGATGGTCACTATCAAGAGAGAGCACGCCGACTTATCCGAGAGATTGTCTTTGCTACAAGCACGTGAGAAAATGCTCGAGCTCATCAATACCAGATCCAAGACCATCGTCGACGATGTCAAGAAATCCAACCCAAAGCAAAAAGACATCTGCGGCTACGATCTGAGAACTGCATTGAGTGAGGCTGAATTCAAACAGTGGTACTACGATGGTCACGGGAAGCAGCGCCTTGAATCTGGGAAAATCGGTCCACCCGAAGAAACCTCTTTAGTTAATGGCGTTGAGCACAGCGATGACGAAAAGATTTCAACGATGAAGAAAGGCGGCGTATGTATCAAGAACAAATGCAACAAACATAACCCCAACGGCAAGAAATGGCAGGGCTCGGACATGCGAGAAGTCAAGTTCGAGATGGAGTTGGTCAAGAAGAAAATTAATAACCTGGAGCGGCAGGAACATGAGATTAGAAGCAGAGTTCAAGTCCGGACATTGGGCGTTGAGTAGGGAGAACAGAAATTGGTTGGTTTTATGTTCAGCTGGCTACATAGCTGGCTGATGAAGGGATGCATACACCGGCAGGATTACTACCAGATCAAATCTTATGGTGTATTTTGTTGCATAGCGATTACTGTATATACCCCCGTGCTACATCTTGCAAGTGAATGACATTGAAGTGTCGATCGTAGCTTTTTGGTGACCCACTTCGTGCGTAGATTCCCGAATGAAATCGTGTAGATACTAGGTACCTACTCGAAGAGCAGCTGTGGTGGTGAGGGTAATATATCTAGTCAGATATTTTCGAAAAACATGGTTCACGAGTGTTGGATATGGCAGTTTACTTTCCGTATACGGATAGAAACGTTGCCGCTATGGGTAAAACAGTCGCTTCTCATAAAGCAGTACGTATACACCTTATCTGTAGAGGGTGCTTATATTTTTGTTAGTGACGATGCTGCTTATTAAGTACCTAGATAAGCTAGAGACAGGTCTACGGTTCCATCAGGAGGGCTGTTTGGAGTAGTTTGTACTACTTTGCTGACATCCTCGTCTGTCTGTATAACACGGTTTATCCTAGGTAACTACTGGGAACCTGGTTCTGACGTTGAAAGCACAGGGCTTAGATTGCTAAGATAATGGTCGTAGAGGTTGTGGAGGCTGTTGAGCTGGTGGCTCGTTGCGGGCTTGGATCCAGGACAGATTTGTGGTATCGTCAATCATTCACTTCTATAGTATTCATGATAACACTTGACTCGAAGGGCGCTAGTAATGTCAAGACTGCTACTCGTAAGCGGGTCACTGCCACCCCTCCTGCAGCACGCTCTACTCGATGACCGTCAATTTCACTCTTTGAAGGAGATCTATGAGAATGACCCTGATGTTGCGTTGAAAAAATCCCAAACCAAGGAGACTGCTAGAGATAACTCTGGTAGCCAAATGTCTTTTATGTTTCGCCGAAGTTCTGCTTCTGGTTATACGCAACGAGCTTGCCAACAACTAGATACTGTATCAATTGTTAGCGTATTACTTCAGCGCCTAAGCACGCATGTATGCGACTCACCTTTTGATCAAATCTTTCTACCCAACCTTGAAGATTTTCTAGCTGTTCTGGACCAAGATCTGCGCAATCGTCAAGCGGCCCATCCAGATCTTTTGTGAGCATGTCTTCATCGAACGATTGACATGCTAAACCACGCGTTGCATCTCTGCCAGCGAAGTTCTCGTATGGTCCACCGGGCCCATAAAAGTTTCTTCCACCCGTCACGTCGTGGACTTTGCCTTTGACTGCTATGTAGACTTTGCCTTCGGGGTTGAGGGGTTGAGTTGGGAGGCCGTTGAAGCGGAGGAGAGTTCTAGGTGTGAAGGTTTGAAAGACGATAGCGTCGGAGCCTGGGGCAGAAGATGAAAGGGTTGCGGCAGTTGAGTTGTAGGGTTTAAAGAGGCGGTAGTATACCAGTGTTATTAGAGCGATGACTAGAGCAATATTGAGAGGTGTGAGAGTTGAGGTTATCGATTGTCTAACTTCACGGTGGACAGAGCGTCTACGTGTGAAGAGCTTATAGCAGATATAACAAAGATATCTGCGATCAGTATGCTGACCTTCGTTTTTGGATGAATGTTTGGTGTCCTTCAGCTTTTCCGGATCGCGTTGTTTTGTGGATCTCTCTTTTTTCTTTGCTGAACCTCCTGCAGTCTCGTCCTCGTTCTCTTCCATCATTCCATCCATACCGTTCAACATATCTGTCGTGACCGAATCTTTGCGCATGAACTCGGGGGAAGGGCTCTGTTCCATAGGTAATAGACCTTGCTGTTCAAAGATATTCGGACTGTCATCCATTGAATCGGTTTGGAAAAGTTCGGCTGCAAACATGTCCGGAGCCATGGTTGTCTGTGGACTACAAAAGTCGTCAGTCAGCGTGTTTCTTCGACCTTCGCTCATGGAACCTTACATGTCCTCCATCGTCTCGTCTACTGGTCCGGGCGAGACTGGACGTGACAAAGGTGCTGGGTTTAGGAGGTCTGACACCGAGAACGCTGACATGGTGTCCGCAGGGAGAAGATCGGTCTGTGTCCGAGGTGGGCTACTAATATCTCGATAGGTCGATCGGTATATGGCGCATGATGCAGCTCTTACTTTATGGATATCGGCTGGTCAATCCATGAAGTGATATGGATGCCACTGCCACAAGTACATAGGGTGTTCGAGTAAGGCAGGCATTTGACTTGGATTTCACTTTCCCGACAGGGCGCGTCATCACGTGCGACAAGGACATCTCAAACGCGGTCGCTGATCTCCACAGCGTTCACAGACTTGGAAAGCGTAATTCCTCCTCTATTGACATCCACTTAGTTTTGCCTCAAGCCAGGGAAAGTCTATATATACAGAGATGTATATTATGAGTTGACCATACCAATTCCAAGGCTTACGGCCATGCCGTCGCATCCGCGTATACAACATTTCGAACGCGTCCACCTGGATCTGTAATCAACCCAACACTATTACACACTCCGATGCGCAGAGTTCACATTTCCTCAACCGGTTCAACTAAACAAGACCTGTCAGTGCGTTTGCTGAACAAGGAAGGTCTAAACCTTCTCTACTTGTTTCTCGCTATCCTTTGCATCACCCATTGACCCCCTTTTCCTGCGCTGAATGCGTGCCTGTCTCTTCTGTTCGAGCTCTTGAGCGAATGGACTCTTCAATCTCAGGTCTTTTCCTTTCCAATAGAAGACATAGATTGGGATGATGATCGGTATTGCGAGGCAAGCTAATATCACACTAGGATAGATCAAGTGCCATTTCTTGTTTCCAACGTTTTCATAGACTGGATGCAAATCAGTTTCTAGCAGGGCCGAAAAAGCAATGAACTTACATGGTGTCGAGTAAAGTGCTGCTACACCTGCCAAGAAGTCCCTTGCTAGGTCGTTGCCTCCTGTTGCGGATGCTGCATAGGGACCATAAGCTGCGATCATGTAATCAATCGAGCTCTTGTACACAGAGTAATTGGTGATTCCAAGGATCTGTAATAGAAATCAGTCAATATGAATGCTCAGCAAAGCTAGCACAGAATTTGCCTCACAGCTGTAAAAATCAGTGGTGCAATCCATGGCGTGGTTGGTGGCCCGAAAGATGTGAAGGCAAAGCCGAAAAGTCCGATAACAAGACCAGGTGCAACTTTGATGAAATTAGCATCGAGAGTTTCCATCACAGTCGAGCAATACTCACGAAATAAAAGCCACCACAACCTACTCTCTGGCGCCAACTTATCGGGATCCTTCCTTCGAATCTGGTTATGGTGCCAGATCACAGGAAGGTACGAGAAGTAAGCTAGGAGGTAACCGATGAGTGAGCTATGAACATTAACATTTATCCCAGATCGGTGCGGCTTACATACGAGAGGAATGCCAACCCAAGTTGCCAGGTGTTGAAGTTCCATTGTTTGAAGATGGGTTGGAACGCTTCCATGAATGTAAAGATCAAAGAGTCGCTGAAACCACTAAGTAGAGATAGCCAGAGGACGATGGGCTCGGTGAAGAACATTTGGAATGGCCTCCACCAGATGAGCCCAATCTCTTTGGTGCTGAATCGCTTTTCTTTGAGCTCATCAGGGCCCCAAACGTTGTCACCGTTCTTGCGACGCCTTTTCGCTTCCTAAAAAACAATAAGAACAATCTCCGCCATCGTAGTAGTGCAACTTACTCGATCAAGCAAGATTGTTGTTCGCGTCTCTGGTACGAGGACAAGATGCACGATCTGTACTATCCCTCCCATGATGAGCAGCACCCAGAAAATCCAAGCTGGATCTTTATGGAGGTAAGCCACAAGCCCCCCTATGACGGTGCCGATAGGCGCTTGAGGCTGTCAGTGGTGTTCACATCTGGAAGCAAGAGAACAACCTACCTCCACCGACAGATGACAAAACGCAAAAAGCAACAGCATACTGGAATCCAGTATCTTCTGGATGATACAGGTCTGCAATGACACCTAAATGAAAGATCAGGCTCAAGACTTCGGCAGGAGAGCATTGCATCAGGTGGAACCAGTGTTTACCTAGTGTGACCGAACCACCTGCAGTGGAGAGACCACCAAGAATTCGAGCTGTTAGAAGGCCGCCAAAATTTGGTGCCAATGCACTCAATATATGCCAGATATTGACGAGGAGTAGCGAAGCTTGTTGGGTTGGCCACCTACCGAGTTCTTCGGACCTGGCCAACAGTCAGGAGGAAGGAAAGATATCAAGAAGCCGGACTTGCCATGGTGCCCAGAGCTCACAGCCAAAAGCATAGGCAATCAGGAACAGTGCTTGTCCCAGGCGTGCTTTTGCAGCAGATACATGGTATTTCTCAACAATACCATCAAGCGCGTTCCCATACATGCCTGCACTGGAGTTCATCGAAACTTGAATTAATAAGATGACAGTCTTGTGGTGTCAGCGTTGACTCCCGGGGTCGATAGCGCTTGACGAACTAGGATCATCCACTTCTTCCAGCCTGGATATGCATAACCCAACTTTTCCTCGGCATCGTCCTCGGTCAGCTCGACTTTGCCATCTGAGCGTTGTTCCTTCTCATGGCTTCCGCCGCCAGCTGCCATTTCTGGTCCCTTCACGCCCATTGCGTTCTGTTCTTCCTGGTCGGCCCTGTTGGTACGCGTTGAGCGATCGCCATTAATCGTGGACGACCTGTCTGAGGAAGCCGACATGCTGTATAATGGACTAGCAACAACATCCAAAGAAAATCATGCAAGGAAGGACGCGTCAAGGAAACACAAGATCATGAAAACCGCAGGCAAGGAGTTAGGCAGATATGCTCAAGACATAGGTGTAGATCACATGGCGAATACAAGACATTTCGCGTCTCGAGGACGGCTTCAGCCCCCAAACAGCCTAACGGGGTGTCAAAGGGACACGGGATGGATGCCATCAAGATCCTGTCCAATCCAAGCAGCTGAACAAGTGAATCGGCATGCGACAGCAAGGTGAGGACAGCCAAGCCTCACTATGTAGCCCGCTGTGAGCTTGGCAAAGGATTATATGGCGTGCCAAATGCGCCTGAAAACAATCTGAGTGTGCTGGTCGTGTCTGGTATTGGTGTCAGTAAGTCTTGGAAAAATGCTTGGAAGGTGAGGGCACGAGTCGATTGATATGTAGCCAGCAGGGATGAGAAAGCCACATTTTTATGTCCTTGAACTATGACGTGTGGTTTGTGGTCTGTTCCGTGCCGAGAGTCTGGGGATGGACTCCAAGGCATTCTTTGCAGCATCATTCGGTCCCAGTACGACTACTGATACTTCACCACGAAATTCCTTGACCTGGACTCCTGGAGGAGGCTGGCATCACGTGTCGTCGTCCACGCCAATGCCCATTCCTGTCGACGTGGATCTATAATGCCCCCTTTTCAAGCCATCGTGCTTTGCTTACCCCTATGCGCTGAATGAGTGGGTTTGCTTCCAGAGAGAACACATCAGTAGTATGGCGCTCTTTCTTCACCAGACGTATCCGGCTTTGCTCACGGTGGGGACATCCATGACACGCAACAAGATGGTGAAGACTTCTAGTTGAAGCTTGTGCCAGTGTGGTTGATTCGAGCACCTGGTGCACCACCTGAGAGGCTCCAAATATCTGCAGCCTCTTGGGGGCACGTCCGCAGCGCAATGACCATCGCACCTGGCTCGTGAGGAATGCCATCGATCCTGACCGTGTAGCACCATGGCCATGCCGCGAGCCAAAATCATGCTTATAAGCACTTCGCCATTTCCTGTATGACAGGCAAGACAGCTATCATTCCGAGCTTGTCAATTCGACATCCTATACTCGTTCAGCATGTTACAGAGCATCAGCAAAATATTGTTAGCAGTCGTAAGTACGATAGTATCTCTGGACACCAGGCTCTAACATGGACAGTACTGCCTTCTATCATTATGCTCAACCACGACCGCTTCATCCTTCCCGAGAGGAAGGCATAGCCTTCTCCACGGCGGCAACATCGCAAGCAGCCTTCCCAATACAGTCAACCTAGCAGCTTTCGTGAAAAGAAAGGCCTTTCGTGCGACATTCGGATATCATCACAAGTGTGGACGCACATGGACTATCCAAGCCGGAGATACTGGCAATGGGATTGCCGCTCGCTTGAGCATTCAGTTTGTCCAACTCGCCTACCTCAACCAGGGTGTGGATTGGTACAACCTGCGCATCGGCCAAGTCCTCAACATTCCATGCAATGGCGATGCTCCCGTACCTGTTGGCAGCACCGGCACAGAAACCTCATTTTATACTGTAGTCGCTGGCGATACAGGCAACGACATTGCAGCCCGTGCAGGTATATCGTTCGAAGAGCTTGACTCTGCCAACCCTGGTGTCAACTGGTATAACCTGCAGATCGGGCAGATTCTAAAACTGCCGAGTCCGCAGACGGCAGAGACCATGACAAGTTCAATTACCACGACAAGTTCAACTACTAGCATCTCAACCGAGCAATCAGACGCATCGACCCCTACAATACAGTTTACTAGCACTTCAATACTTTCAACAACCACACCAGACGCATCGACTCCTACTATAAAATCTACTAACACTTCAACACTTTCAACAACCAGTATCTCAACCGAGCAACGAGATGCATTGACTCCTACTACACAGTTTACTAATACTTCAACATTTTCAACAACCAGTACGGAGGTCAGTCCGACGGGCACGACGAACCAGACGGATACGACGAACCAGACGCCTCAAAACAATACGCTTTATCACTCACCAGTAGTCCGTGCGTACCAGACTCAAGCTGGGCGTTCTCGGGATCTGTTTTCAAAGCGCGCACATAAGGCTGGGTCTGTCAGCTCAACTCATTCCAAACGGGTTTCGTCTGTCACTACCAGACGTCGATCGACCTCACCTACTCGAACCGTATCTTCAGTGCACTCATCCACCTCAAGCCCTCGTACATACTCCGTCAAAGCCGGTGATACAGGCTATCAAATTGCCGCTGCCTACGACATCTCCTTCAGTGCCTTAGATCAAGCCAATCCAGGCATCACATGGACGAACCTTCAAATCAACCAAGTCCTCAGCCTGCCATCAAGCTCCACACTCCCCTCCTCACTCAGCACGTCCAAGTCTGTACTAGTACCTCAACTGGCAGCAGTCCACTCGACCCGCTTATCCAACGCCCAATCCCTCAAATCTGCCACGGATACCTACTCCCTGTACACCGGTCCCGCCATCACACCTCCCTACCCTGAAATGCAAACCTGGCTCTCCTTCTCAACCATGTGGCTCACCAATCTCCCTGACATGGGCCAAAACTGCGTGGGTTCCGTCCCCACAAACACCGCTTCCGAAAACCGCGCGATAAAATCCGCCATCCTCTCTGTCTCGTCCCAAACAGGCGTGCACCCCTCCTTCATCCTAGCCATCATCAAACAGGAATCAAACGGCTGCGTACGCGTCCCAACAACATGGAGTTACGAGGGTCTCAAGAACCCAGGAATCATGCAATCATTCGACGGAACCGCAAGCTGTAATTCTGGCGGCGTTCTTCAGCAGCCGTGCCCAAACTCGGTGATCGAAAAGATGGTTATGGACGGTGTACTTGGAAATCAAGGGGTTGGCATCGTGCCTGCGTTGGAGCAGGCCGCTAGGGCCAATGGAGTGACATGGAGCGCCGCCAGCATAAGGACCAATAAGAACGTCAAGGAGGCAACAAAAACAAAGGTTATAGATGAAGCAGTGCTATACTACCAGGCCGCCAGAATCTACAATTCTGGGTCTTTACCGGCAGACGGAGATCTCAGTGGTGCAACGGGGAGTACGAGGTGTTATGTTTCCGATATTGTTAATCGGTTATTAGGCTGGGTGGACGCGGCGAGCACATGTTATCTATAGTAGAGGTTAAGTTGAGTTTGGGAGCTAGAAAGGTCGCTCGCTAACAGTGGTTGGGGAGGATATTGGAATGGCAGGTTACGTGTTGGAATCGCATACTGAGATGAAAAGCTTTAGAGGAGGATTGTGGCGTTGGACGGAGTGTTTGATGAGGTTAACCTATGCAAAACATAACACGGATAATAAAGCGATCCTGCTGGCACGATTAGCGGGTAGATATTAATTAAATGGGTTCATTCATGGTGCATCATAATTTCACTTCACAGTAAAGTAAGCACCACATCATCTTCCTTGAAACAGTACCCGGTATTCTGGTGTGGCATGAGCGAAAGCTGAAAACAGTAGCGACTGCAGTCACACTTTCATGGTTAGCACATCATTGCAGCCAACCAAGTCCTGTTACAGCAATTCACTGTTGCGACTTGGCTTGCACTGGCAATTGGTGAGCGACGCGAATACGTTGAGAATAGTGAGAAACATTGCAACGGCCCAGTGAGAGAGGTCGAACACTGCAGCTTCCGAGCAGCCGACTTGGCGTCAACGGTCTTGCAAGTTGCTTTCCTACACATTGGTCTTCATCGCCCGCAGTGTCCTCTATAGCTTAGTATGGACTGCAATATTAGTAGATGGAGGTCAACGACAAGTCAAGTGTCAAAGGACGAGGCTAGAGACAAAAATCGAGGATGTGAAAATTTCTTTATCAGCATATCGGGTGTTATTCATTCATCATATGCTCGTCTTAGCACTACCTTATTCATGGAATCTCCTTCGTACTTCGAAGAACAACCATGTGCCAGCTACCTTGGGCCAGCGAAGTGTCATCATGTTATCATAATCCATAAAGCCGATCGCCAATATATCTGCTTTCTACTCTCTCATCTTGCTTGCGTTGGCGCAATCTTCGGTATTCCAGATACACCATGAGAGAACCCGACCATCGAATGGGTTTGTTGCTTTGCCATGGCTTGCTTACAACTCGTTCTTGAGGGATGAGCTGCTTGAAGAAGCTTCTTTAGAGGCAGAAGAAGCAGCGGAGGAAGCGGACTTCGAGGCCACCGAGTATGCCGAAGAGGCGGACGCAGAGCCAGTTGCTGAGACGGAGGAGGCACTTGCGGAGACGGAAGAGGCAGCAGGTGCGATCAAGTTCAGAACCCATTGAATACCATTCTGAATTTGAGCAAAGATGGTACCACTTGGGGTGGAGCTGCCGTGCTTGAAGTAGTTGTACTGCTTCCTTGCCTCAGCTCGTAGTTCGTTGGTGTTGGAACCTTGATAGTTTGTTACACCGTATGAGTCAAGGTAATCCTTTAGATCACTGTCAGACCATGTGTCGAAGACCTCGGCTTTGGCAGCATCGGTCTGTTTGGCAAGATAGTTGGTGACAGAGGCGAATCCAGAGCCACCTTTCTTGGAAGCAGAGGCGTATTGATCTTGAGCCTGCTTGACGAGCTCATTTCGGCTTTGCTTGACACCCTTCTTGGTCTTTTTACCTTGGCTCTCTAGATATTTCTGTAGGTTCTCCACAGTCCAGGTGTCAAAAGTCCAGGCAGAGTAACCAGTGCTAGCCTTGTGTTGGTTGAGTCTAGCCGAAGCAAGGAGCTCATCACGCTTGCCGCCTTGAGGAACGGGAATACCACGAGAGTCAAGGAATGCCTTGAGGCGAGACTCAGACCATGTCCCCAGTGCCAAGTCGAAAGCCTTATCAGCAGCTGCCGATGCGGTGTCGGTAGCTTGAGCATATGCATTACCAGCGCTGTCGGTAGCTTGAGAATATACGTTACCAGCTTGTGAGGTAGCTGCACCATAAGCGGATGCTGCTGAGCCAGAAACAGTAGAAGCAATATTGCCAGACAGCGAAGCACGTTGCTTACGAGCCAAGGCAATCATTTCATTCTTCTTGCTGCCTTGTGGGACTGGAACACCATGTTCATCAAGGAACTCCTTGAGCTTGCTGTCAGACCAACTGTCAAAGAGGGCATCACTCAAGCTGGCCTGGGCACTCGAGGCAGACTTGGCGAGGTTGGATGTGGCACTGGCAGCAGACTTCGAAGCAGAAGAGATAGAGGAGGACAAGTTGAGACTAGAGAGTCTAGCGTTACGTCGAACAGATGCGATGAGCTTGTCTCGAGTGGTGGGCTGTGGAGCTGGTATGCCGCGTTCATCCAAGAATTCTTTCAAATCAGACTCGGACCAGGAATGATACAACCAGTCACCAGGGTATGAAGCGTATTCGTTTGTCTTCTTTGCAATTGCATCGTAGTTTTGTCGGGCAGCAGTAAGAAGGCTATCTCGAGATCGTGGTTGAGGAGATGGAATCTTGTGGTAATCAAGGAATGACTTCAAGCTCGATTCAGTCCAGCTAAAAACATGTTAGTTGTGTCTCCTAAAAAGGTAGGGGGTTATCTTACGAGTCAAAAATCCAATCCTTAACACTGCCATAGTGGTCGTCGACTTTCTTGCCTGAAGCAGAGATGGGATCGACAACGTTTGCTTGCCAGTTATCTTTGACCAGATTTTCCAGATCCTTACGATCTGCCGCAGCAGGGTAAGGGATATCGTTGTCTGCGAGCCATCTTTCCAGCTCAGTCTCGTGCCACTTGTTGTAAGCTATAGAGCTGTCAGCCAAATTCGAGACAAATGGAGGGGAATGTGGGCATACCAGCTTTGCTGCCTGGAAACCAACTGCTGGCAGCAGCGACCTCTGTAGTAGCGAGTGCTACAAGTAACACCTTTGCGAATGAGAACCTCATCTTGATAGATCACTGATAAGGTCGAAACAAAATCAGTTGTAGGAATGTGGTGAAGAGGTGAGGAGAAGAATTGTGATGTATGTAGTTGTGGAATGTGGTGCAGTGCAAATCTGTCAATAATACAACAGGGCAATTGCGAATGTGCTACATGCTGTGACGTCAGCTACGGTAATTTCACACCACATGTGCAAGAAAACACCACACACAAACACTTGGTACAAAGCGGAAGAAAAGAGGATACACAGTGACTGCTATTGGAGGCAGACATGCCAAACTCCTGCTTTACTCTCCCATTACCTGCATCATCCGCTACATCAGTACCTGTCAAGACTTTAAACCGTTGGTCTTTGTGTTGAGAGCTCTCCTTGGATGTGGACTAAGAAACATGCTCGTGCCTGGGATTTTTTGTCTGCGGTTCGATGGTCCACCAATCTCAAATCCTGGGGTTATTGACGTCATTTCTTTCTTGAAACGCAGTGTACATATCTGATTACTACAAACACACCAACCGTACATCGGGATGTGAAGTGACAGTGAATTTAATCTCAGGTCTTACTGCTTCAAACAAAGATACTTGGCACGCACTTTGACTCCCTGCAAATAACGACCTGAAGCACGATCTGAAGAGTGACAGGCCACATGTAGGCGACCAATTAGACCTTCCTTGGCGCCGCTAGCGGAGGTGTTGACGTAGAGCGGAGAACATGGTAGCTCAGCTAAGCTAAGCTACGTGCGGTTGTGAACGCCAGTCCCAAGTCTGGTGTAGGAGTTCTGATCCAAAAATGCGAAGCTCGTTTATTACAACCTCTTAGGTACACCTAGAAGTTTGATTGTTGCCAGAGCCTTGTATCTTCCGAAAATGGCATTTCTACTACGAGCCTCGTTCAGAGCACCCCGAGCTTATCTTTTCTCCCCTGCTATCTATACTGCTCCAAGGAGATTCGCATCAACCGACTATGGCAGTGTGCAGTCTGGACAGGAACAAGGTATCAACCAAGACAACCCAAAGAAGCATCTAGAACACCCTGGCCCAGAGCCACCCAGCGTTGCAAAGAAAGGCCAGACACAGTCCTCATCCTCATCGCCAACCTCCTCCACCTCGTCATCCTCCTCGAGTGGCTCAGAAGGCGGTGCTCAGCCAAAGATCCACCAACCGTCATCTCCTGCTGAAAATGATAACCCCGACGTGAAGAAACACAACGAAGAGATGAAGAACAGACACGAGGTGTCTGCGAACCAACTTAGCGAGGACGACAACAAAGTGGACAAGCAGTTTTGGAAGGGTAGGTTGTGAGCATTCGATGTCCATTACACAAACTAATCGTTGTCAGGGGATGTTGGTGATATCAACAGCAAGGACAAGAGCTCATAAGTGAGACATTCGGCCGGATGAGCATCAGATTTGTACAACAGTGAAGTACCATGGCGTCAGCATTCAAACATTTCGATGGGCTTGTTGGTGATGCTGAGTACTACCGTTAGATGGAGTTGAACAGTCACGGACGTTCATAGGGTCGCGTTTGCATGATCTAAAGCTTCAAAATATAAAACTGTGAACTTGAATGAACAGATCTACTCAAAGTCCCAAAAAGGCTGGTCTTCATCTTCACTTTCTTTGTGTTAACATATTTAATCTGTCCTCTCAGAATGTCCGCAGTCATCTGCACTGTTTGGCTCTCCTGTTGTGCATCAGCAGTACAGCACGTGCTTATAATAGCAGGGCGATCTTCGTGTTCCAGCTCAATTCAAGCAAATTACAAACCTGACCACGTCTCCCAACCAGTAGCAAACATCAACATCTACGCGCCTGAATAAACCGACGGAAGATACCGACAAGTGGCGACTCGAACAAGGTATATTAGCGTCAATGGCTATGTTCACTGCTGGTAAAACAACCACCGACACTCAGGAAGCTTTGGCAAGGTCAAAGATGGCTTGTAAGGAAACTCGACCACGCTGACCCCATCCAGCTTGTCCATACTCCACGTCAGGTCGAACTTTGGCATACCAAGCTCCTGCCCTGTAATCCAAGTCCTCGCTTGACAGGGTTGCCGACCAAGACTGACAGACATGGTCGATGGCTTTGAGCAGCATTGCAGTGGCAGCCTCTCTTCTCGAGGTTCTCTGTGCAGGTGTCAGCTTCTTGAACTTCTTTGGCGAATCTTTTCCTTCTGATTTAATGTACGGCTCAGTGTGCTCGTCCTCGCTTATATCAACTAGATCAATCGATTTCAGGAGGTAAGTCCGAGCAGCCTGTGGCTTGTGAATAGGTGGGCCTGCACTACCCGTCAGTTTGCCTGCGACCAACGGACCATTTGACTTCTTGAGGGCCTCCAGGTCAATGCCCCAAAATGCTTCATGACTTGTCCCACCATCGTCTTGCAATGTAGTTTGGCTATCCAATTCCTCAGGTTTGGCTGGCCCCATAGTATGCCTCCTCATCACCGCAATCTCTCTACCCATCAATTTGATTTTGGGTTGTCCTTGCGCCCATCCTTCATCCTCCGCAGTACTGTTTGTAAGGCCAATGTATTTCGCTTTGCTTTGCGCTCCTGCACTTGTTACTGCTTGGGCAAGACTCAACCGACTGGAAAGTGGTTGATCAGGCAATATATATTTTGCTACCGTCACAGCGAATGCCAGGAAGAGTGGCGCACGGTTCGTCTCAACGACCTTCGCACATAGCTCATCCAGAGATAGCTCGGAAAGCGGCAAAGCTAGTTCTGCTTCTTCGTCGACTTCTGCAGTCTTGAGATGCTTTACTGGTCCACTGGAATCGTCAGGGGCGCCCCGTTTCTTAGAATTGGATACTTTCTTCTTGGCTGCAGTCAAAACTTGTCTTGCGATCTTGTCGTCTTCAAAGACAGTTTTGAGCGTGTTCAGATCAGCACGTGCGATTTCATCTGGAGTGTTCAAGCCTTTCTGTCGCAATACGTTACATTTGGGAAGCGCTTGGGCTAGCACGAGTTTGCTATCCTGCGTTAAGAAGCGCAGCAATTGGATTGTATCTGCTTCCGTTGCCATTCTCGGGAGTCTTTGCAACACGAGTCGCATCAAAATGGAAAGTCGAAATCCACTAACGAACTGTCAAGACGTTCCATGACGGTCCGAAAGTCCCGTTATCGCGTTGATGCTCAGAAATTGTGGAGATTCAGACAGACAGACACTCATCATGTGAACGCATTAAGCTCAACACTCGTTTGGTGCCAAGAGGGCGCGACATCATGCGTGAAGCCAAGTAAAGTTTTTTGATAGGGATACCGGCTCTGGTGGGTCGTTGTCCGAGACCGAAACCACTAGCAGTAACCCAAGCCACTAAAACGTAATCATATTCCAACCTCAATACCGCAGCCAACTTTACGTCTGGGGCAACGATTCCATATAGAACCACACTTCAAATCGACAGGTGGAGCAACCTCCTGTATCAACGATCGCACACATGAGAAACCTCGAGCCGTAACAGAACTTGTCGATATCGACGTCGGGCGCGAACGACACCCTTCGCGGCGTTGCCGCTGATTTTGCACAGCCCCTCAGAGTCATGACTACACGATCTCACCTCTCGCTGTCCCTATCGCGCGAGCCATCAATAATGCAGGACTACCGGTCACGACGCGTTTCGACCGAATCAACTCACGATGTCTTCAGCGACGATCATGAACTCGACTCTCCCGTAACCATCGATAACGAGCCATTAAGCAACATACCTCAGCCAAGACAACAATACTTTGATGATCCTTTTTCCGACCATAATTCCTCGCATACCGTCCCTTTCTCCGACAACCCACGCTTTTCAACAGATCGTAGCTCGACGACGAAACCAAGGTTAATGATTGACGATGTTCCGACAACGAGTGGTGGAGGATTGGGGCGATCAATCAGTACCTCAAGTCGAATAACAATAACGCGAACCGAAAGTCCTTATAATGGCCCGACGGCCCCGAGCCATCCTTACATGATGTACTCTCAGTTGACAAGAGCATCCAGTACAGCAAGTCAGTCAACCTTTCGGCCCGGCGCAGAGACACCGTTCGTACCGCCCAGCAACGGACCGGAACACCCATACCAAATGTATCCTCAAAATACGGTTGCAGAGGAAGATGAAGACATCACCACGCACGGTATTCCTCTACTCGGCTTTCCACGCAATGGGTTTGCGTCGTCCTCGGGAGGTTCGAGCACTGAAGCTGGCGACATTATTGGTTCAGATGGACATGTAGAACACTTACCACCGTATACTCGATATGCCGACAACACTGTCGCTAAGGGAAAGATGGATAGAATCAATGGAAGAGGACTGTCACAAAGGCAATCACGGACTTCCTTGGCACCTTCTACCTTAGCACCCTCAACCTCAAACGTACCTGCGCCCCCATCAAATACTGCATCAACGACACTGCTTGTCCCGGCTAGGGAAGAGTTCGACCAGGAAGAAGCACAGGAGCAAACTGCCCGGAAAGAGGGCTGGAAGAAACAAACTCTACGGCGAACCCATTTTGGCATCCCGTTGTGGGGGATAATAATGGTAGTGCTATGTATTGTGATCTCTGCCACTGTGGGTGGAGTGGTTGGAGGTGTTATAGGCAATAGACAAGGTCAACAACAAGCATGGGCTGCTGGGTAAGTTCGGATTCAGTTTTTGCAGGTCAAGCGTGCTAACAATGCTCAGCGCTGTCACAACAATCTGGCTAGATGCCATTCCAACCACCCTGGGTGCCGACAGCTCTCCGCTTCCCACCGGCCACTATCAAATCCCACTCAATCAGTCTCAGGAGGTTAACCAGTGCATTCCGACATCTTCCTACTCAAACGCTTGGAGCTGTATGGATATCGCTTATATTGGTCTGAACGTCTCTCAAAATAATGGCGTATACCAGGCTGTATTCGAGGATTTCTCAGCCAACACAGCAGCCTTCCGATATGGTCCACAACCTCCTGATTTTAATGGGACCGCCTTCGACCTCCAGCCAATGTCAGACAAAGACGCTGGCGAACTTGGAGTTGCTATGTTCTTTTCTGTCTTGTTTGATAAGCTTGCTATCAGTATGTACAGTCCCACCATCCTCCAACCTCGTATGCTAACTTGTGCAGTACCTGAGTCAGCACTTACCCCTGCATCAAACAAAGAAACTACGACGTGGGATGTTTTCAAGCGCAGCGCCGATTATGATGGTACACCACTCATACCTTCCCAAAAGCCATGGTTCTGTTTCTGGAACTCAACGATCAACGAAGTTTTCATTTACCTAAATCAAGCTGCACCAACAAACTCCACAACGACCACCACCTCCAAAGATGCCAGTGATTCGAAGTCCACCTCGCATGGAGTTACGAGGGTCTCAAGAACCCAGGAATCATGCAATCATTCGACGGAACCGCAAGCTGTAATTCTGGCGGCGTTCTTCAGCAGCCGTGCCCAAAC
>Ga0181469_100299_pt1 | contig 17980 bp, 18 predicted proteins | sample InSIn2SAF170_2_FD_119081 | JGI IMG/M metagenome (GOLD analysis project Ga0181469, IMG submission 119081) | Clean room microbial communities from NASA Spacecraft Assembly Facility at Jet Propulsion Laboratory, Pasadena, California, USA -... ... | reverse complement strand
CATCCTGTATTCTACTTTACTGTCAACTGTCAATATGGCGACCAGTCACAAACCCCAACACCACCACAAACGCTAAACCTTCACTCCCCACTCACCAACCTTCACCAGCAGACCACACCCAACAACCAAAATCCTTCACCGACGCCCACCGCCCAACCACACCCCCCCGCCACCCCCTATCAACCTACAGTCCCCCCGTCCTTCCAGTCAGCATGTCCCTCTTCATCTCACCCTTCATCGCCCAGCCCTCCTCCTCCAACGTCCAGCCCTACCTCTGGACCACCGCCCCCATGCTCCCAAACTCATACGCGTCTTTCATCGAAGGTTTGCGCGAGCGAGCGAATGTGCCTGATTGCGTTGAGAGTAGCAAGTTGATTGTTGTGCTGGCGTATGGATGGAATGATTTCTCGAGGGTGGTGCGGAATGAGGAGGATTGGAGGAATGGGGTTATGGCGGATTTGGGGGATGCGAGTGTTAGACTTGGGGTTAGGGTTTGGAGGGGTCGGTGTTGTGTTTTTGCTGTTTAGGTGGTGGTGGGATGTGAGGATGGGGTGAAGAGGGGAGATTGCGGGAGTTGTGGCTCTGTGGTCAATCGATTATAAATTGGGATGAGAGGAGATGAGATGAGATGAGATGAGAGAAGGTGAAGTTGGAGTGAGCTGGCATGGTGGCCAAGAGAACGCGAAGTAGTAGTGCTCAAGATAAAGCAAGACTTGAGATCTCATCTAACAAGAAGAGATGAAATCACTACTGAATACAAGTGAGCTGGAACAAATCATGAATTCAAACTGTAACTCTGACATTCTAAATCGCTTGCTGTTACAACCTGGTGAACAACAATACATTTGATTAAGTCAAGGGTAGAACAGTAGTGTACATTGGCTATAGCCGAGGAGAATATCCTTGCGATCGTTGTTGGAGTCCTGTAGACGTGAGAGCTGTATATCCTTGTGATGTTACGTGCCAGTGATCTTGACTGTGACGGCACAGACTCCAGCAAAGCTTTATGGTTCAAGAGCTTGCCAGTCCAAATTCGTTGTGGATACATATTGTAACTGGCTGGTTGTTTTGCAGCCCTCCAGGGCTGGCTGTACTCTGTGTTATCCTGAGCGCTCATACTTGTGCGATAGGATAACCTTGGTTGCACGAATAACTCGAGCAGCGCTTGGCCTCGAAAATTTAGACCCGCAGGAATCGGAGATGAGACTCGCAGCTTTCGTGATTTTCTGGCTCACGGCATTCCTCTTGTGCTATCAGACCACTTCGTCATCTGTTCGTTGAATTTGTCACTGAACTTTTCCTCGTGGGTAGCAACTTCAAGAAGGTTATCAATCTGCCTGTCTGTACTCGGCTGTGTGGTTCCCCAGATCATCCACTTATCTGCAAGCCCATCAGTGCGCAACTGCTGTATCACCACGTATTCATCTTTCAGGATTGTTTCCGGTGGTTGTCCATCGTTCTTATCTAGTGTTTGCTTCGTCTTGATTTTGGCAATGACCTGCCGTAAGGTAGCATGCTCTCCCAACGGTATTTGTGCCTGACTATCAACAAGAATCTGTGTTGACTTGAACTGTGCCGGACATAGAGCTTGAAATATCCACCAAACTTTCTGACTAGGAGTCCAACCACGGTATGTGACCTTCCATTTCTCCTTTGGTAAACGCGATAGCTCACGGTGGTCAAGGCGGACTTTGAGTTGTCGTTTCAGGCCTGTACAAGCTATCTCGTCGATTTTTGATCTGTTATGTCGTGCGATGGCGGTGTATAACTCAGCATGTAGTTCACGAGCCCAGAATGCACGCTCGCCTAGTAGAAGGGGTTGTTTCAGCCACTTTTTCGTTATAGGATCGACAGGAACGTTGAATTTGGAGTTTACAAGAAGTCTGGCGCATATTAGCTTGATTTGTTCCATGATAGGAATGCTCCTCTCACCCAAAGAAGTGTTTCGATTTCTGTTTAATGTACAACCAAGCTGTCCTCAAACCCCTCTTCGAACGTAGGGAGGGCAATAGTAATGAATCTGGCTTGATCAGGATATCTGGTACAAGACCAAAATCCGTTGGCATATCTGACTTCTTCATCTTAGATATCTGCCCTTGCATCGACGATTGACCGGACATTGATCTCTGGACGGCACTACGAATAGCGGAACCGGTTCCTTCACCACTGCCTTGCGGATAGGAAGCGCGAGGTGTAGATGAGAGACATCTACACTGCTGCTTGAATAAGGTCCGGCTCGGTCTCTTGAGGGATACCGGAAAGAGTGACTTGGTCGCCATATTGACAGTTGACAGTAAAGTAGAATACAGGATGGAGGTGGTGAGGACACTGACGTTGTCGATGGCCACGAGGACCTCAATGTTGATGTGAATGCGGTTTGCCTGCAATTGATTGAATTCGAGTTGCCCGTACAGACTTGAGCAAGCTAAGTTGGTTAGCGCGGATCTTCTGCTTGACCCACACCGGCATTACTAGTAGTAGGATGCGGGTGCCAGCCTTCCCATGATTTCAAGCTTAAAGTCACTTTCGTGTTTGAGCAATTCATCAACAACGAGCACCAAGCATCAATCATGGCTTCCCGAAAGGATATGAGGAGGCCGGATCTGGGTACGAAAGTCATTACAATAGGAGGTGAACCGAGCTAACCAACGAAGTGATTCCATACGTGAAGCCGAAGGAAGACAAGTCTACTGACTTCGCCTCTACTATGACGAGCTCTTTGCCCATGGCTGCGGTAAGCTGCAGTGCTCAATCATTGGTCTGTCAAGTTTGCTAATGGGCTGGTTCAGATGTTCACGAGAAGCAGGTAAGTGCTATCAATTTCCATAGGCATGGGTGATTAATCGAACGCGACACAGACCAATAGGGTGGTAAGTCTAAGCTTTTTAAACATTCGGAACCTACAGTATTGATAGTCCAAAGGGTTGCCCTTGTCCTTTCACTTCTAAACTGGATTGGCGAAACTCCAGCGCAGAAGAGCGGAAGCTCGACACCGGGATATTTATCATTTGGCATGTCACGTAAGCATAACGTTTATCAGCTACATTATCAATGATACTGACAAAGTCTCTAGTCCTTGCTGTTGCCATGGTATGTATAGGTCGTGGATCAGTATGGCAAGAATCGCATTACTGACCAACAAATAGACATACATGCCGTTGTTCTTACCACCCCAAACCAATCCTCTCGGAGGAACAAGCACAGAAGCAGCACCACCAGTACCACATTCTTGATGAGGAACTCACTGGTGGTCACACATAATCGGCTATGTGAATCGTCTCTCAGAGCGTCATTCGAGGCTGATTGTCGATGATTGGACGTGTCGGCTGCAAATACGAAGTACTCTAGTGGACGAAACGCTCTGGAGTTTGTCGTGCAAGCACATCAATTCGTAGCTTCCATTACATAGTTATGTATAGAGCCCTCACTCGAGGCGTGACACATTGCTCCTTTGCTGTTGGCTGACAGCCGATGAATCGTGACTCAGCCTCGTTCTATTTGATCGACGATGCCCGCATCTGACAGGGTGAGTGAAATTGAAGTGTTAGACGCCACTTTCGCAGTTTTCGGCCATTCCAGGCTTGGCGAACTCGTAGGCGCAATTCCCCACCTGCTACATAACCACAAACCACCTGCGACTCCTTCTCTTCTCTCTCTTTCACAACACAACCACAAACAACCTCTCCACTCAACTCGCAAAAGTCCAAGTCGACAAGTACTTTCAAATACTCACACGTGAAATACTGTTATCCAGTCAAACCGTTACCAGAGACAGACGAGTTTATGTCAACTATCGAAAACCTCAAATCCTTTGGTAAGCGCCCCTCCTCAGCCCGACGCCACATCAGCTTGCGACGACCTGCCTACGTCCGACTACCAAATTTGGCATGTCCCAAGGCCTAACTGGCGATCCCATCGATCCTGTGTCAAAGTGACTGAATACTTGCGAACATGAGAATGCGTTTGGACTTGTTGAGTTGCGACTAACATGATTGTTCTAGACCCCTTCGCGGAGGCCGACGACGAGAACGGTGACGCCAAGAAGAAGCAAGGCCAGGATTATATCCATATCCGTATTCAACAACGAAATGGTCGTAAGACATTGACCACGGTTCAAGGCCTGCCCCAGAAATTCGATCAGAAGAAGATTCTCAAGGTGATCAAGAAGAAGTTTGCCTGCAATGGTACCATCGTAGCGGACAGTGAGATGGGAGAGGTCATCCAACTTCAAGGTGATCAACGCAAGGATGTTCAAGAATTCCTGGTCGCCAAAGATGGTCTCGAATTGGACGCAAAAACCATCAAGGTAACTAGCATACAATCTTGTAATAGTTCACGAAGACTAACGTTATCTCAGGTCCACGGTTTCTAGACACTTCAGCCTATATCCCCTGCTATCATGCTCGGACATGGAAGACAGATAGGAGTTGTCGTCTTGGCCATAGTACTGGCCTCTTTGTTTTCTCACGATTTCTTCTTGCCCATGACTTTCATGAACGTTACGAGGCGATGACTCATGCATGTGTAGCACACTTGGGATGATGTGCTGGAGGCGTTTTAAGATACCCATGATAGATAACTGTTTACCGCTGACTAAGGAGGGTTTTTCGGATCGGAAATCTTGTTTTCCTTCAGAGTTGCTCGCAAACGAAGGAGAAACTGTATTGCTATTTTTTTTTAAAGCAAATCCGTCCTTCCTTAACACGAACACGAGAATGCTCATTGCTTGCATAGCTTGTTCCACAATTATTCTGCCCAACTCTGTTTTCGTTCCACTTGTAGTGTGTGGCATGCCTGACATAATCATTTGTTTTGTCGGAGGGCGTTGTTTCACGCCAGTCGTGTGAAGCGCACGCGACCTTGTCCCACTCATGCAGCTTCGTGATTCAAGTCTTATTGGCACTAATCTCGGAATCCGGGGAATCCTTCATCATCAGTACATCTTCTTTCCCCGTGATCAGCAACAAAGTCTTGGATGCACATACGGCACTTCCTACCATTACATACCCAGTTCCATCGTTGCCCACGCGTAATCTTCTATTGCCTCACACCGGTGCGGTCGGTATAGCTGCAGTACACAAGGTTCACTGGCTACCGACCAGCCAGCACCATTGTACGAAGCATGTTCGCTAGGCAGCGCGGGTCATGGAGCTGGGTCACGGAGACCTAGCTTAATTACCCAGACACAGATGCCTCAAACTATTGCAAAGAGTGCCCGATATCCCAGAGTAGCCGTTCTCCTCGGTGTCAAGCAACACTACTATGTTCCGCTCCTCGTCTGCCGGTCATTCTCCACCATCTTTACATTCATATGGGCTGTCCAAGCATGCAAGCAGATTTACACTCTCACCAAGCAAAATGCAGAGCCGGAGGACGCTATAGTTGACAGGAGTACGACTAATGAACGAATTTTCAACCATCGCTTGAGAGTCGTGCAGGTAGCCTTGGCCTTTATTTGGGTAAGAAATTATACTTCTCAGTGAGACCTTCAAGGAGTTCTTGCAACGATGGTACTCGAATCTGACTGACATACCTTTCTGAACTCAGGCAGCTACAGCCGCCTACTTGGCTCACCTGTTCGCATCCTCATTGATGTCACGATGGCTTCTTCACTACTCTCCTGCAGCAGTTCTTGTCCGCCTGTGCAGCCTTTCTATCCTGCTCTCATATGGATGTACGCAAGTCTTTCGATTCACTGGTGCCCTCATTCCCAAGCTTGAGAATCTGAGCCGATGTCTACCACTATGGGTTATGACATGCATTTGCCTGCTCATATCTTATTTCTCAACACAGCAAGACATGTCTATTGAGCAGGACCGAGACCACAGGAGGCGAAGATTGGTCTTGAGATTGAAATGTCTGTACACTATCGCTGGTAGCAGTCTCTTGAGTTTGCTAGCCCTTATAATAGTCATTCATATTGGTCCTAGGCAGGCCTACGAGATATGGCAGGAGTTGTGTGGGGTTGCAGCAGCGTACGTTGAGCAGTCAATAACCATGGTGAGCTGGGTGGTTGCAAAAGAAGAACTTTGAATGCTGGTTGATGAGCCTCACAACTGAATGGGAATTTATATGTCGCGACTCGTACGTATAGACCCATCAAATGAGACAACTTGGTGCCAGGTGGCTCAAGCCTTCTTTTAGAATGGATCAAATACTATGAGAGTCCTGTCTTAATTGCTCACCAATATCTATGCTGTCTCTATTAAAGTCGAGGAGGAAGTGAGATAGTGAATGAGGCGCTAATTCCGAGATAGGAAAAGCGTCGTCTCCTGACAAAAAGTAGCCCATCACTTGCAGTTTGCTTTGCCAGTGGAGACAGTTCGAGACCATCTGTTTCTCGTCGCATTCGAAACACGACTCACTCACTTCTATCAATCGTTTCCATCCTCACGCATCGCCATATTTACGATGTCGTGGCGTAGTCAGGGAATTACAGGCTCCAACAACATCCCACTGGGGAATCGCCGTCGGTTTGGAGGTGACAGCAATGGGGACTCGCAGGATGCCAGCTCATACGACTCTGGTCGCGCAGTCGAGCCGAGCAAGCGAGGTCGCAGTCCTATCAGAGGTACGTTATATACTGATCCCCAAATGATGGATTCAAGATACTAATTCATGTAGCTGATCCTACCGACGACGGTGTAAAGCGTCGTAAGAAGCGCAATCGTTGGGGTGATGCCACCGACAACAAGGCCGCTGGACTGATGGGCCTTCCAACCATGATCCAGGCAACCATGACCTCTGAACAGCTTGAAGCGTATACCTTACATTTGCGAATCGAAGAGATCAGTCAGAAGTTACGAATCAACGACGTGGTGCCTGCAGATGGCGACAGGTATGTGACACTTTTCGCAATCTGAAACGCTTCACTAATTCTAGTAGATCACCGTCACCCCCACCGCAGTACGACAACTTCGGTCGCCGTGTCAATACTCGAGAGTACCGTTACCGCAAGCGACTCGAAGATGAGCGTCACAAGCTTGTCGAAAAAGCGATAAAGATCATCCCTAACTACCACCCACCATCTGACTATAGACGTCCCACTAAGACACAAGAGAAAGTCTATGTGCCCGTTAACGACTATCCAGAAATTAACTTCAGTATGATTGCTAACCTCCTAACCTATCTCCAAGCACTCTCTATTGTAAACAGTGCTAGAGTCTACCTAATGATGCTTGCCTTGCAAGGGGTAGATCTCGCTGCCTGTGCTAACACTCCTTCCTTTTCTTCCGCGCCCGTTTCGTCTTGAGGACTCACATACTAACACCTAGCTCTTTTTCTAACAAGTCGGTCTATTGATTGGACCTCGTGGTAACACTCTCAAGAAAATGGAGACAGAATCCGGCGCCAAAATTGCTATTCGAGGAAAAGGCTCGGTCAAAGAAGGAAAAGGTCGATCAGATGCTGCTCATACTAGCAATCAGGAGGAGGACCTACACTGTTTGATCATGGCAGATACAGAAGAGAAGGTCAACAAAGCCAAACAACTTGTACACAATGTTATCGAAACGGCCGCATCCATCCCCGAGGGACAGAATGAACTCAAGCGCAATCAACTCCGAGAACTCGCTGCTCTCAACGGTACCCTGCGAGACGATGAGAATCAGGCTTGCCAGAACTGTAAGCCACCAAGCTATGAAGTGAGAACCAAGCTAACATTGATCAGGCGGCCAAATTGGTCACAGAAAATATGATTGTCCAGAACAGCGCAACTTCACGGCCAACATTATCTGCCGTGTCTGCGGGAATGCTGGTCATATGGCACGCGATTGTCCCGACCGCCAACGTGGCACAGACTCTCGCAATGCGCCACCTGGCTTTCCTAGTGGTCCTCAACGCCGTATCGCTGGTGGCGATGCAGTCGACCGAGAGATGGAGAACCTTATGCAAGAACTTTCAGGCAACCCTTCCAACGGTGCGGGTCCAGCTGGTTACCTCGAAAGTGCTCAAGGTGGCTACGATCCAAGCTATGGAAGTGGTGCCCCGAAAAATCCTTGGGATCGACCAGCGCCTGGTGCAGGAGCAAGTGCAGCCCCTTGGGCTCGAGACCGACAGGAACGTGGTGGTTACGATCAAGGTGGTGCAGCACCTGCTCCATGGGCACAACAGCCGAGCAACGACGGATATGCTGCCTATGCTCCTCCACCGCCTCCACAGGACTACGGTTATGGTGGTTACCAGCAAGGTTATGATCAAAATGGCTACGGGGCTCCTCCTCCGCCACCTGCTGGCTTGAGCTCGTTCTTGCAGCAGTACTCACAGGCTGCGCCTCCACCACCACCGACCGACGGCAACGCTCCACCGCCACCACCTTCAGGAGATGTGCCACCACCTCCACCGCCAGCTTGAGACCACCGGATGTGTAGTGGACGACGGGTTCAGATTGAAGAGAATAAAGAAGTCTCACTTGACTAAATGCAGATCCGGGCAGAAAACACAACACCTCGATAAAGAGAAACATCACTAATCGTTCTGGAGTGTACTGATGGCGAAGGACTCCGACGTATTATTGACATAACTAACACACAGGCCGCGCTTGGTGTTAGCATCTCCTTTGTACTTGTTACTTGACTAACAGGTTGCTATCTCAGACCTAAAATGTTGTTACCTGAAGACATCTGCCTCGTATAATAGAGGAAGCGTCTGCTCAGTATACTATTGATATTCTGCTTTAGTTTGTTCATTGTATAGTATCGTTAGCTTCACAAGTTGCGATCTCGTCAGGCTTGGACTTGGAACGATCATAAGCGTGTTAGGTTTGACATTTACCACTATTTTGACATTTTGCTATTTAGATGTGAGAGATCTTTTTATTCAGCATTCCATAAGAAAGAAATGCTAGCAAACACGTCTACAATACTGTAGAGCTCAATAAGGTGCAAACGAGGCACATGTGACTTTCATTGGCCACAATTCGAAGATATTCCATGGTCCGCTCCCGAGCCTCGGGAAGCCTTGGCATAAATAGTCCATTTCGTCTTCATCCTTGCCTGCGTCTGTCTGTCATCATCCAAAACAATCACATTCACCGCAAAGCAAGGCAACACACGAAACCGCAATCTCTACACAACCACACTATACATCTCAAAACCATCCTACACAAACAACAAACGAAAATGCCACGATCAAGAGGCGGCGCCGCACCAGCCCGAGCTCCAGCTCGCCCTCAAGCAGCTCCAGCTCGCTCCGCAGGACCAGGACCAATGCAACAGCAACAACAACGACCAATGTCCTCTGCACCAGCCCAGCACGCACCACCGGCTCAAGCCCAATCCCAGGGATCAGGTCTCTTCGGCCAGATGGCTAGTACAGCTGCGTAAGTCTACACAACTCCCGTCCTCGATGCATCCATCCATCCATCTATCCATCTGGTGGCAAACCCCTTCTGCGCTCACTATCACAACCTCTAACCCCCCTCGAAACTCCCACTGCAAATCTCAACGAGTACTAACATCTTTCTTTCACAGCGGTGTAGCAGTCGGCTCCTCAATAGGCCACGCAATAGGCGGCTTCTTCGGCGGCGGCTCCTCCTCCGCCCCTCCAGCCGAACAACAGCAATACCAACAACCAATAGACAACTACGCCCAGCCCGGCAGTAACGCAATGTACAACGCAAACAGCGCCGCACAAGCTGAGACCAGCGGTCCTTGCGCAAACGATATCAAGAGTTTCCAGACTTGTATGAATCAGAATGGGAGTGATTTGAATATTTGTGGGTGGTATCTTGAGCAGCTTAAGGCTTGTCAGGCTGCGGCGAGGCCGTACTAGAAGAGTATTGGGAGAATGAATGATAGAGGCGGAGGAGATGATGGGGGGAATATGTGGTTGTGAGGGTTGGAGGAGGGCTGGATGGAGATGCTCTGAGATTTGGATGAGCAGAGGGTGTGAACGGGCTGGATGATGAGGATTAGTTGGTGATCAGAAGGTCCTTCGCACTTTACCCACACCATCATCGGGTAATGAACCTCATGTCGAATAGTATTGACGACCGCGTAAGACTCTTGCTGGTTCAATAGCTCTATACCCTGTCTTCGCAACTCAGCATACAATACAACAGAGATCTTGCATAGCGAGAGGACGGAGTCTGCATGTGACTACCATGTACATATATTTCAATAAAAAGACATCTCCCACTCGATCCACTTCTCCTGGCCTATCAAGCCAAATCTAAACATTACAGCAAAACCTCTCTGCCATACCAATCGTATGACTTGAGCCACCTGCTGCTGCCAACACCCACGATCAGCGCAACTCATATCCATCAACCAAGTTAGCACGCAACTCTTCCACCTCACCACCAATGGCATCAATCTTCTCCAGCTCCCTATCATACACACCAGCACCACCCCTCCTACCAATCCATCTATTATCTCCAGCACTTCCACTTCCGCTCCCACTCTCGTTCCCCTTTCCAAGACCATCAGCCTCAGCGACCCATCTACCCTCACAACCTGCCAACTCCACGTCTCCTTTGCCACCCATAACCACCCTCTGACTCCCAGTCAAATTGCCCCCACTAACGGTTGTGTCCAGCCGTCTTCTACTCCCATTTTCAGCACCAATCCCAGGACCAACATTCACGTTTCCACTCGCACCTATCCTCCGATCTCCACACCCACATTGTGTACATCGAGGGCCCTCACCATCCATAGTAGCAGTCCTAGAACTTCGACCCGTATGTGCTGGCTCGCGACCAGCATCGAATTCGGCTCGCAGGGTGCCGCCATTGAATAGCGAGAGGATCGGCAGCAGCGCGAGGATGACTGGCATGATGAGTCCTTCCGTGTGTGCGGGCCATGATGGTATGAACTGGAAGATGCAGAGTAAAACTGGATTGGTATTTGTTAGACATGTCTTGATAGGTAGTTGACGAGCGAGTCGGTGGTCGATTGCAATGGAATTGTAAATGTAGCGACAAGGTTGAGGGACCTGTGTTCGAACACAACGGCAAGGAGTGACACAGAATGGGCGAAGGGGAGAGAGGGTGGAAAACAACTTACGCGGTATGAATAAACTCTCCACCCCGACGATGGAAATGATTTTCAGCGCCTGCTCGTAGACGCTTTTGACTCTCTTAGTCCTGGCCAGGAACGGCCATGGTTTGTTCTGTTGCTCGATTTGCTGCGCAAACAATGCCACTCGTCTTTGCCATACTATAACAAACGCGCTTACCGTGAATGTTGCACTCCATAATCCGAGATTGATCCCGAGCAAGTATCGCCCTCCGTATGTTAGTGTATCATACCACTGTAATTGCTCAATCTGAGGAATGGAGTCGCCCTGCTTCACGAATGCGATGAAGCGGATTTGATCTATGGAGTAGACGACAAGCCAGCAGTACGAGAACAGGCTGACGAAAGTGAGGACGGTGACCATAGTATAGAAGATTTGAATGTCATATTTGATACGCATCCACGCCAGCATACCGTGGCTCAGCGTGTAGAATGCGATCTGAACGCACGCGAGCACAATACACCCGCTCAGATTGTAGATAGTGAGCAAAATGCGGAATGAGGTGGACCAGATGGGGCTGCTCCAATCCCCTGTTATAGCTAGATATGATGAGGCGAGGTAACCGGAGGTGAGGAGTCGAAGGTCAATACTGCTGCGAAGAATCCCGAAGATGTTACCGACGAAAAGGATGTTGTGGAGGAAGCCACGCTTATTAGATGGCGTGAGGACGATGATATTAGCAAGGGTGAGGATGCTAAAAGATAGGCCAATAGCACAGACGGCTACGTTTGCGGCTCGATTTTGATAGAAGTATGTGTCGATGAAGTGCCAGGTGACCTGTACGTTAGAGTAGGTATAGTTGTAGATTGGAACTGTGAAGGGACAATCGTAGAGAGAGCCGCCAAAGCCATCGATGGGAAGGACAGAAGGAGGACAGGATAAATCAGTGCAAGGATTGCAGCCGAGAGTGTAGTTGTCTGCTGACATCTTGGTGTTGGTCGGCTAGAGTCACGACAATTCGTATCCTATGTATTAAGGAAGTGGTTGAGAGAATAGCTTTGGTTCAGTGGGTGAGCAAGCGAAAAGCAATGCATGCTACTTATCATCGAAGAGGCAGGAACCATACAATACAAGGGCTGTTCACCTTGTAGTATACTCATGTCCGCATCCACTCGGTCCTCATGGTCTTAGCTGGGCAACACTAGGCAGAGCCATGATATCAGATGACATCGCCTCAAGTGGCAGCGCGCAGGTTTTACCTCTGCAATTTGCTTTTATATTGGACGTGAAGGTTGAGGCCCCTATAAGTACAATATCAAGCTTAATATTGTCCGCCAAGAAAAAACAGAGCAAGGAGAGACATGTCTCGGAAACCCACGTTTGGTAAGCATAGATGGGATTGGTGATTAGTCTCATGTCATCGACGGTATAGTACCTAGCTGTGGCTCGAGACTCAATCAAGGACGTCTTCGAGATAGTCCTCCAATGCTCAATTGTTGATGTATGAAATGGTAACAAGACCGCAAAAGCTGATTGCAAGCTTATGATTCTTGTTTGATGGGTATTTCAAGTTTGAATTCATCGGTGTTCACATCAAGACGTCCTCTTAGAGCGGCCATTGTTAGAACACCCTTTTCGTATAGTCCATAACCAAGTCGACCCACGCTCACTGCGTCGCAGTCGTCATCATGGCCAAGAACAAGAATACGTGATGATCTCCTCTCTGCCGCATGTGAAGCTGGTAGTCTCATATGAATACGGGTTGCACCAAGGGCACTTGCAATCTGCTGAAAGTCTTGCTTGAGATCTCCTAGCTTCTGCTGCAGTTGTGGTGTCATGTAAATGTTCCAGCGTTCACATAATTTTGACAGACCACTGTCTGCCTCCTGACCCCTGCGGACAGCGTCTTCCAGGCTGAATTTCCATTCTTGCTCACGAACCATGTCATTGGGGATGAATGAGCCAGGATTCGAGAAAGCTTTTCTGCGATGACATTCAACGATCCATTCTTCCGTGACGACAGCCTTACCGAGTGCGATAGCTAGAATAAATTTGGAAGTCTTCCTAAGTGGCAGGGTGGTACAAAAAACATCAGCATCAACAATATTTTGTACTATCTTACCACCAAGTTGTAAGAATGTCTCTATCGTCTTCTTCTTCGCTTGAATCGTGCATCCGGCGCTAAATACTATGGCCGGCTGTATAGGTAGTGGTATGATTAGTGGCGCTGATTCCAGTGAGCGCCGACGCTTAGCAGATCTACCGCTTGTGCTTTTCGTTGAAACTCGTTTGCTGCGCGGCTGTGTACCCGGCGTGTCCTGAGTAGTGGTTTCATTTGATGGGGCTGACGAAACTCTGACATGTGATTCTGGCACGTCAACGGTAATTGTTTCAGCTGCATCTTCGGTTTTCAACAAGCGTGGTGTAGTGCTATGCTTCTTTATCTGTAGAGGGGTGGTTGCTTCAGAACGTGGGACTTGTCCATGCACAGTCGAGGGACGCCGAGATACGGGCGGTCTAGGGGTGGAAAGTCGATGGACGACACCTTCATTCCCTGAGTCCATCGCCTGGTCCCGACAATTGAAGTTTTCTCTCTCGCTCGCTATCGATACAGACTGAAGGACCTGCGATGCTTCTCGAGATCTAGATCGAAGGACTTGGGTTGTCTCTGTGAACAAGTGTTGCTGCACTTGTGTCTTTGGCTGAGAGGTTTTGACAGCGACAGCATGGCCGACCAGGATTTCTTGGGACTTATCACTCAGCTTGCGAGTGGATACGGTCTGCTTCTGCTGCGGTAGTAGAATTTGCGATTCTTCACCAGACTTTCGAGCAAAAGCCTTGGAGTTCAGAGCCGAGATAACATGGTGTAACGGCTTCTTTCCACCAGCGTCTATACCTTTGGCAGTGGTTATCTTCCGGCGGACCAATTCGGATGCAGTGGCTGGGGATGAACCAAGCTCGTTGCACTCCTCGTGGTGGACGGCAGGAGTGCTGACATTGAATGGGTCAACCGAATCGGCTCGAGCTGGGCTTGTGGAACGAAAAGTGTTTGAGGCGGTGCTCCTTTCACCGACCGGTGTCGACCTTCGTTGACTATTAGAGAATTGAACTGAATAAGAAGCTGTAGCACTCTCTGTGTCGTCTTCTCTTTCCTCTTCTGGACGAAGTGGCTCTATCATAGACCTTGTTTCTTCCGCTGCTTCATTTAAAGGCTTCATAGGCATTGCTTCCGCATTATTATCATCCTCTCCAACGAAGCCGGAGTCCTCGGTCCACGTGATTTGTGTTTTTGGGAGTTCGACGGGTATGAATGGACCATTGGGCCCAGCAGGTGCTAGTGTCGATATTCTGGGGGGTCCTGGTGGCGGTTTCATAGATTTTGATATTGCATGGTCTTCATCAAATTCAATTTTCCAACGACTAGCTGGAGAAACGAATTGAGAGCCATCTACAAGCATGAATGACGTTTGCTGGCTGAAGTCTGATACCGGCACATCAACTGGATCTCCATTTGGTGTCAATATAGACACCAGTCCTAGTGCTCCATCCCAGACACTGAGAAGTAGATACTTTGGAAAGGCTTCTGTAAATATCGATTAGCCTTATACCACATTTAAGTCTGCGACACTTACGGATTCTGACAACAGAGTGAGTCTTCGTGTTGCGGAAAGTGGCGAGATCAATGTCATCTGTGCATCGATCTGGAAGAAAGCATGACCCACAAGGTTCAGCCTGTGGGAGTTGAACGTGCAGTACATCACCAGCAGCGCCCTGGAACGCAAGAAAGACTGGAACCATGTTGGACCTCACAGCATGGACATTGTTGTTGACGAATCGCAATGTGAAAGGGAAGTGAACAGGAAGGATTGAGCAAATATTCAGTTGGGTTTGGTGCATACATTGAGCTGCGAATTAAGCAGGAACGCGATGGGAAAGGCTTGGAGTGCTCTTGCTCTGGTCACTGTGCTCGCACGCGTTTCATCCCATCTTGACCTACACACACATCCCAAGAATACACAGTCATCATGTACAGCAATTGCAATCCACGACACGGTTAGACACCATCAGTGCAATCATCCCTCAATAATGTATTTCGATGGCCGACGTAATCATCTAAAAGCGTCCTCAGGTTGAGCGGCATACTGGCGGTACATCGGTGTTTTCAAGTCAATGGTACCTAGGTACTGAAGGGGAAAGAGATAATGAAATGAGACATATATGACAAGGAGACGACATTCACCATCGTGGTCATAATGTCACCAATGGGAACGATTGCAGAGAAGCGGAGTGCTTTGGAGAAATTGCTACCAAAGTATCCTGAGAACTTTGCCAAGCTTATTCAGCATCCCTGGTCTACTAACAGGGGCTAATGTTTCGCCATATAAACTCAAGATACCAGCATCCTTTCTACAATATCACGATATTCAAGCAGTTGCTTTCTACCACTGCAAGGTCCTCGTGCTTCGGGTCAATGTTCAACATTCGCATTCCCCACAGGCCTACGAAAGAGAGTTCCATCAACCTATCCTTCTGACCTTTCCCTGGTCACGCTCCCTGTCCACCAGCAATTCGTAAGGCAACAAAGCGGTTCCAGAAGATCACTTGAATATCCACTTTAGACCGTCAGAAGATTTTAAATGTGTGTTATGAAACAAAAGGAAATCGCTCGCAGTACTACCTTTAACACTGAGCACATTTGCTAGTTTCGACCACGAGACCTACCATGGCCTGTTCAAAACGCTATGCTCCATTTGCGGACGTTACTATCCCAACCCTGGGCTTCTCAACCAACGAACATCGCAACTATCCAGAACGTTGGCCTCTTCCGCGCCGAACAGCGGCTTTGTTAACCATCTTGCTCCATCCTCTTCATTTCCACACGTACCGTGCGACATGACACGTGGGGACCTCATGCGAGCCTGGTCAAGCTTCCATGCCTGCATTCTGCATCATACCAAGCACCACGACCATGAACAGTATATTTGATGGGTAACTTCCCTCCGTAAGCAGCCCTCGCTTCCTCTTCGTGCCAACCATCTTGTACGCTGGTTGCTATCCTCAAGGTCTGTGACCTTGGCCATTCTTTTTTTTTTTACCGAGTACGATCATTTCGTGCGCTGCCATTCCTTCAACGTGCGTCAGATTGCATTAATATCACCCATCATTCTAGCTATGTCTTTGGTAAACGTCGTCGGACTATTCGCCTTGATTGCTGCACCGGCTGCAGCTTTCTGGCGATTGCCATGTCAGTCTCCTCTTGTCGTCGAACGCGCTGACCCCATTATCTCGCCTGGAAATATTTCTGGACATGTACACCAGATCTTGGGCGGGAATGGCTTCGACTTCACCATGGATTATGCCGACACGCAAGCATCAACCTGTACGTCGTGCACGGTGCACGGTGATTTCTCGAATTACTGGACTCCGGTCCTGTACTACCAATACGAGAACGGCACGTTCGAAAAGGTTAACCAGGTTGGAGGTGGTACGGTCTACTATCTGCAAAGGGGTGGGCCAAACAACGACAATTTGACTGCCTTCCCTGAGGGCCTACGAATGATATCTGGCAACCCTTTCAAACGATCTGCAGGTAGTGACTTTGCCTCTCAGGCCATCAGCTACAACTGCTTGGACTACACCAAGAGTCCTGGCAATCCAGAAACGGGTGGCTTCCCGCAATTCAATTGTCCCGATGGTCTACGATCTCAGGTCTTTTTCCCTGCCTGTTGGGACGGTATAAATCTAGACAGTGCTGACCACAAGTCTCACATGGCATTCCCTATTGAGAACTATAATGGTGGCTCATGCCCGAGCACGCATCCTGTACACCTCGTTTCTATATTCTACGAGATTATGTGGGATACGAACCAATTCGCCGATATGTGGTACGGAAGCAGCCAACCGTTTGTCTGGTCGATGGGTGACCCAACGGGATATGGTTTTCATGGCGACTTTCTCATGGGCTGGAATAGAACCCTGCTACAAAATGCGATTGATCAATGTACTAATGACAGTGGTCGAGTCGAAGATTGTCCGGTCTTTCAATTGTACCCTGATTCTACTGCCACAGGCTGCAGACAGTCCAGCAGGATTGATGAGGAAATTCAAGGCCCCCTCGACCAACTTCCAGGCTGTAACCCGGTGCAGCAGGGTCCCGGCGACGCGCAGGTGATGACGAATTGCAAATCAAATTCGACCATAGACGCTGGCACTCCCTTCTTTACTGACTTGACAAGCTCGGGCTGGAGCTACCGAGGATGCGGTGCAGACAGCGTTTATAACCGAGTCCTGACTGGTGCGAGCACGTCTCAAGATGGCATGACTAACGAGTATTGCACTCAATTCTGCGCCAGCAAAGGCTTTAGTATCTCAGGAACGGAGTGGTCCAGGGAGTGCTACTGCGGCAATACAATCGCGGATGCTGCACAACCTGTGCCTGGCACCGTGGGTAATTGTAACATGAATTGTGCGGGTGACGCGAGCGAATTCTGTGGTGGATCTCAGCTGCTCTCACTGTACCAGAAGTGTACAGGCGGGTCTTGCACTAACGTAGCTGGTGGTTTCGGTGGCTCGGTAACCAACGTAACCAGCAGTACAGTTACTTCTTCTACTTCCTCCTCTAGGTCAGTCACAGTCTCCACTTTCATGACCTCATCAAGCAACACACAACCCGATGTTGTCTGGCAATCATGGGTCGCAAGTGCGATAACAACTAGCTCTACTGCCGTGAAACCCACTACTCCAACATCATCACCATCATCATCACCCTGTACCACAACAGGCTCAAGCTCAAGTTCCACGCTCACTACTTCTACCACTAGTATTCCCACCAGCAGTGCCAGATCCACGACCACTCCAAGTACCACAACAACTACGACCACGCCCACAACTATAAGTACGAGCGCTGACCCAATTATCATCACGACTACAACCACTGATACCACTACGACCACGTTTAATCCTACAACCACTAGTACAACCACTGATACAACCACTCCTATAAACACGACCACGACTGCCGAAT
>Ga0181469_100298_pt1 | contig 17994 bp, 21 predicted proteins | sample InSIn2SAF170_2_FD_119081 | JGI IMG/M metagenome (GOLD analysis project Ga0181469, IMG submission 119081) | Clean room microbial communities from NASA Spacecraft Assembly Facility at Jet Propulsion Laboratory, Pasadena, California, USA -... ... | reverse complement strand
AAAGCCGCGAGACCCCAAAAAGCTTGATCATCGTTACCGCCTGCCATTGTGGAAGGTTTATGAGATGTTGGGAGAGAGATCTGAGTATAGTTGCTTCAAGAACGAAGGTGTTTATCTCCTAGCGAAGGAAAGGTCCTCAATCCTGGATAACGAGAGGGCTGGATGCTGAGCTGAGTGCGGAGTTGGCTGCTGATGATTCTAGGAGGGTGCGACATCTTTACTCTTATATCGTGATGGATATCACAAGGCGTGGAGACCATGGTCGTGCTTCCAGAACATGGACAGTCCCCATGGAGTCCCCGTGCGCCCTAGCTGAGGGCTGGGGACAGTCTAGGCATGCCTGGAGTAGGGTCCAATGTGAGATATCGCCGCATCGTTGGACTGTGCGTGATTGAGTGTGGTAGCGCGCACAGCGAACCTTGGGAATCTTTGATACCAAGACCGACAAGGTGCCGATGCAGAGACGCCGTTACCACGCCATCTCCCACGATAGACCGCTCCGTCAGACAGATCTGTGTGCTTTCTGCGCTTGCACAACTTTTCAACAATTAAGGCATCTTGCAATAATTGTGATGAACCGCTCGCTGATGAACATGAGCTAAGGACTCTGCCTGAGAATGAAAGATTGCGCAGCGATGAATGACAAGCGGAAGTGTACGTGGAAATCATGACGTGCCATATGGAAGATGCGCACGTTACTAACTGCTCTATAGGATGATCATGCAGCTACTGCTGGATCCATCACGAGTTTCGAGTCGGCGCTTCGTGTTTCCAGTCTAGTCGCTTATGAGCATGAACATCGAATTGGCACAACACCATGGCCTTGGGTAAAGCCAGCAGAGGCATCTGGAGCCGCGCTAGAGAGGAGCCAACTTGGTCAGGCGTAAAATATCTCGGTCCGAAGCGTCCTTTGACACTGCGCGGTGAACCTGGCCCGCCCTGGATCGAGCTTTAGCTCAGCCTTACGATGGCACTTGTGCACATCAGGGCTAGCATTGGTCTCTGCTGGTCTTCCATGGACGAGAAAGTGGACCGAACCACTTGGACAAGTCTCGTGTGCGCAGCTTCTCCAGACGTGCTTTGCCTGAATCTTCTTCTAGCTCTTAACCTTACCGTGTAGAGTTCGCTGATTGCTACTTATGCCAGCGTCTATGTACCACGTTTGATACTAAGCAGATGTGTGATACTGCAGGTGTGGGCTCCGCAAGCTCCTTGTTATTGATGAAGTGAGGTCGATGGTCGTGTGTGCCGAGGCGACATGGATCCGCAGTACAGGGGTGCAGATGCGAGCATATCCTGGCTCCACATGCCGGATCTCGTCTCACAAAGCTTCGGTGCAGGAAGCTAGAAAAGCTCAGCAGCTTCTGGTTCAGCGCTAGAAGCATCAAGACAGCAAGTTTCAAACCCCAAAAAAGCGTGACTGGACCTCAGCCTCCGGCATCAGGCTGCTAAAATGCGGCTTATTCATTAGCGGCGAGTCACTTGGCCAGTGACTTGCGGCTCTTGGTTCTTCGGCGGCATCTCTCCGGATCGGCAGCCAAATGGCTGAATCTGGATCAATGCTGGCTCGATTACTGGGGTGCGGCGTTTGCTGCGCGTTAAGACGCGGCATGCTCTCCGTCGAATCAACAACAGACGCCATGGCGCCAATATCATGTCCGTCCCGTAGCGTCTGAGAGTACCTGCCTATCTTGCTTTAGTCTTACTGAATGAAACCACCAAGGTCATCATAGCGCCTGATGGAGGGCTTCGGTAGGGCTGGATAGATACCAGCCACCAATTGGTAAGATCCAGATACCTGATAGGCGTTGCACAGGCTTTGTTGCCGTGTAAAGTATTGGCCGCCTTCTCGCGAGCTCTGACTGGCGCAATGACAATTCGAGTAGTGCTCAGCATCATGCGGACCGACTGTCGTGCCAATCCCAAGTTATGGTCTAGGGACCTGGGAGCGCTCTGCTGCTAGGAGGCATCCGCAGTGTGATTGTGGGGGACCGACGCAGGTCTCTGCGTGTCTTGGTGCTTTTCTTTCCATATCCTCCTCACTCGCACTCTCCCATCAAGAACCAACAGGGATTGTAGCTATCTCTCTCCAGCTTCGTCAACTCTCATCTTTCTTCAAGACTTTTTATCCTGCAACGCGGCGATGTTTTGTCACCAGTTGATCCTTTGAGCCTTTTCCGTCTAACACCGCCCGGGGAGATGGCTGGTGACTGGTTCGTTTTGAAGATGGACGACGGCGAATGTCAGCGCTCCGCTTCCTGATCTCCACAGCTCGACTTCCCACCCAATACAGGCATTGGAAAACAGGTAGAAATCGAGAAGAAAGGTATCGAGCCTCGCGGACATCAAATGACCAGCATCCTCAACGTTCACGTCTGTGGACTGTTATGGTGCAAAGGGGTATAATATGCTGTTTTCGTGGGTTACGCTACATCTCGCGGCCGTTTCTCTATTCTTTTCATTCCTTTGACGGGTCTGTGTAAGATGCATACTAACAACTACCCATTATACTTGGACCTAGCTCTTTTGTAAGGCTGATACCTGTGATGTGAGCAGAGCACTATACCGCTTGCTCTTGTACGATAATAAGGGGTCATCTCAATGGGAACACCGACGAATTATCGAGAAAACTTATTGAAGGCACAGTCGAGTATCTCACCTCGTTCAATCCCTCAAGTACACTGATGTCGAGGTTTGACTAAAGTGTTGATTTGCAAGGACCGCTCTGAGTACCATATTGGTCCACTCATCCATAAACTAGAGAGAGCTAGATTACAGTACCCTCAGAGGCTGTCATCGGTGGGGAGCACAATATGATTGTTGACAACGGACCTTTTTTCCGTTGCACAGGTTATAATGTTAAGATACATGCTCAATCTGTTCCGTCAGTTCGTATTAGACGCGGAGTGCTCCGCAAGTGAAAGCGGAAACCGTCGGAGGCCGTGGCTAAAGTCGACTCTGCAGTCGCGTGACCTTGAAGCAGATTTAATTGTAAGATATATATCGGTCCACCTATGTCAGCCGATAACGGCTGATATTGTGACTTTCTTAGTACGGTGCGCATGGTGCAGTGGTAGATCACTGGCCTGTGATATCAATGATCGCGAGAGAGGCTGGAGAACCTAGCGGTGTGACATGCCTCTTGACTCTCAGCTGCTTTGAAACCGGCCTTTTTAGTATCCCATATTATGTATAGGTATAACGCCTTACTAATCTTAGCTTATTTACAGCCTTTCATGATGGTAATTGTTGCATTTAATCCCATTCTAAGATCTTAGAGCTAAAGGTCGTCACATAGCGGTGCACATTTGAAACTAAGAGCAGGCTTAAGTATACGTGATTGGACAAAACGGAGCTTCTTTGCGGTCTTTGCAATCAACTAAGAGTTGGTTCAACGAGGCGCCGAACCGTGCAACGTCTGTAGCTCTCGACTACATGACCGCAACTGCGACTCGACCACCACTTTTCAACCACCTCCACGGCTGTTGAGGTATGGAGCAAAAATCGGTCTTCCTTTTGATGTGATACTCGCGAAGGATTGACCCGCCAAGGATTCGACTCACGAAGGATTCAACTAGTTTCTTGTTTTCCGCGCCATTCGTTTCGAATACCCCGCAAAAATGCCAATTTTAGGCACCGCTCCGCCGCCGAATCCTGCAATGAGCTCTAAGCCACTATCCCTACTTCCAAGAGCAGAATAATGAATAGAGTACTCTCATTTCGCCGTTTTCTGACAAAAACAACATACCTTCATTCACCAAATACGTTCGTTACACTAATACCAACTCGAGATGCGTTTCGCTTTAAGAGTAGGGACCGCAACGGCCTTGCTTCTACGATTTGTAGGAGCGGTCGAGCTTGATATCAGTGACGCAGGTGCCTGGCTACGTTCTTGTCCTGATACTCAATACATGCCTTGCTGATTCTTTCCGGCCAGATTCCGTTCGTTCAGCTGCGCGAACTGTTGCTGCAGGTGTCATGGGATATTACACGGGCGATGTCAACGGTGCTATTGGCATCTTCCCCGATCCGTACTACTGGTGGGAAGCTGGCGCCGTCTGGGGGGCAATGGTTGACTACTGGTACCTTACGGGCGACGATCAGTACAACGACGTTGTCTCGGAAGCTCTGCAGTCTCAAGTTGGTCCAAACGCCAATTATATGCCCCCGAATCAGACGAGAACGCTGGTAAGAATCATCGGCGGACTGCGAAGTCTCAGGTTTCTTCTGACGATAGGAGTATAGGGTAACGATGATCAAGCTTTTTGGGGTCTCGCGGCTTTAACCGCCGCCGAACGTTCTTTTCCCAGGCCCCCTCTTGACCAACCTCAGTGGCTTGCCCTAGCGCAAGCAGTGTTCGATAGTCAAGCTCCCCGCTGGGATACCGGCACGTGTGGAGGAGGCCTGAAATGGCAGATCTTCACATTCAACAGCGGATACAACTACAAAAACGCCATCTCCACTGGGACGTTCTTTCAACTTGCTGCGCGCCTCTACCAGTATACCGGCAACCAGACATATGCAGACTGGGCTACGACAGCTTACGAATGGGCCACCAACGTTGGACTCATTAACGATGACTATCACATCTTCGACGGCACCGACGACACGACGAATTGCACACAGATCAATCATATCCAGTGGAGCGCCAACGCTGGCCTCTTCATATACGGCAGCGCCGTCATGTACAACATGGTAAGCACCTCCACACCACTCGCCCATCCTCCAACCCCTCCAACCCTCTCTTCATAGACACATCGTTGATGCCTACCAGACGAGCTCAAACACATGGCGCACACGCACCGACTCCCTGCTAAGCGCGAACATCCGCATCTTCGCCTACAACTCAGAAAGCCAGCCCTCCGGCGGCACTCCCGGCGTCATCTACGAGCCCGCCTGCGAGCCCATCGGCAGATGCAACGTCGACCAGCTTGCCTTTAGAGGTCTTTTCGCGCGTTGGCTCTCCCGCACCGCCATTGCGGCCCCCTTCACCGCCGACGCAATCTTTCCGGTTCTCGGCGTCTCTGCTGAGGCAGCTGCAGAGGCCTGTGATCCTGAGTGCGGAGCTCGTTGGTACCGTCCAGGTGATAACGCGGAGAGGGGCCTTAGCCCGCAGTTGAGCGCTTTGGAAGTCATCCAGGCGAATCTGGTTGGGCAGGCTAGGGGGTTTACAGATGGCAATTCGTCGACCGGGGGGAGTGGCAATGGGACGGGGATGGCGCCGAACGGGACTCAGGGGGCGCCGAACGGAACCCAGGCGACGGCGAGTGGGACCAGTGCACCTATCGCAACGCAAAGTACGAACGCTGCGCCAGGCAGCGCTGTTTGCGGAGCGGTAGCAGTGATTGTAGCGGGCCTTGCTATTGCGGGATTGCTGTAAGCTGGTGCCCGGTTCGGAGGGGCGCACAGTCTTTGTATGGATGTATCATGCGTCTTCACACGCAAACAAGTGATGCCAAGTCTAAACTTGCAGATATAAAGCGCTTCCATCAAATCTGAGAACTGGTGTTCCAGCACAGACACCATTCGGTATCGTTGCGCGGGAAGGACTCAAAGATGAAGGGAGCCTCTACTAAGATCTCAGCCCAGATCCTACTCCTGCCCAAGCCCCACTACGTCATCCAGCGCCCATCTCCCCTCCAACGCCCCCTCCAACACCTCCTTCCCAATGCCCACAACCTCTCTCGTCTCCTCCTCCGAGCCCCACACCACTCTAGTCGGCCAAAATGTGATATGCGTTCCTAAATGCACCACCACGCGCCTCAGAAACTCCTCACTCGGCTTCGCGGCCTCGGCGTAGCTGCGTAGGAAAGCAGACGCTAGACCACGCTGCCCGCGAAAACGGTCGAGGAGCCAGGCTTCGGCGGCAAATTGGCCCACATCCGTGGCACCGGTGCCGCGGCGGGTCATTTCCCAGTCGACGAGGGTGAGGGTTGGCGGCTGGGCATTGCTGTTAGCTGGAGATCTACTTGCTTGCATGTGTGAAAGGGGTTGGGCGGCAATGAGACAACGCGGGGCAGCTTACGGAATCGCCATGTCTACGAAGCAGCACGTTTCCCGGCCAGAAGTCTCCGTGGCAGATACACTCGTCGTCGGTCTGCAGGAGGGAGCCATAGCGCTCGTTGATGCGCTCGCCGATCGTGCGATCGAAGCCGAATCTTTCGAGGGCGTCTGCGAGGCCGTTGTAGGAATGGCGGTAGATGAACTTGGCGGTTTGGTTGTCGCCGATGAGAGAGCTGAAGGTCGTGGTTGAGGCGTGGAAATTGGCAAGCCATTTACCGAGGGCTGCTCCCAGCTGTACGGTGTTGAGTGTTGGGTCGGTGTAGGATTCTTTGAGGGTCTGTATTGAAGTTAGCTTGTGAGGTGCGATATTGCGGAGATGCGTGTATAATGCGACGAGTAGTTAAGGCATTCAGTGAGCTTTTGGGCATTGCAACGCTCCACTCACCTTCTCCCCGCCATCCTCCAGAGCCAAAACCTTCGCCTCAGCATCATACCTCACCAGCCCCACAACTTTCACCGGGACCTCAATCTCCATCTTTCCCAACAAACGGGGGATCTGCTCAAGGGCGCGTGCCTCAAAGTCCATGCGATCGACCGGGAACGGCATGCTCGGAATAGACGCCACGTAGGGCTCCGCATGCTTCACGATAAAGGTCCGGCCGTCGCTGGTCTGAAGGCGCCATACGAAGTTTGCCGTGCCGCCTGAGAGGGGCTGAACTGAGGTATAGTTGATGCCGGCGGAGGCAAGATAGGACGAGAGCTCAGTGAGGGTGGTTATTGGCGGCATGATCGGCTGGTGGTTGCAGGTGGTACTTGAAGTCTACTGAAGAGCGATCCGGTAACGAAAGTGAGTGTAGAACGTGTGGACCTTTAGCGTGATGAAATTTGGCTACTACTGTTTCTCTACGAAGCCTTTGTAAGACGCGGAGGACGTAGCTAAACAACGGAAGCTCTTCTTACGTAGAGGATAGGTACTCGAGAGTGTCCTTGTGAGTCAGGAGCTGAAATACCACCTGCAGTCGACACGCATACGAGATCTTCAGCTGTGACTTGACGAAAGAGAATGATCGACTCTACGAGACTTCAAGTAGATGTCCGATGCTACAACACGGTGCTGTCGCGGTATGGCAAGCAGGAATTACGCAGAGGCTTATATGCATTTCTTTTTTGTACAAAGCCTCGAGTCATCTGGAACGGACACTGCAAGCTACCGGCCTTCCAGCCCATCGTGGTGATACTCTAATACTTGAAGAGTAAGCCTGAGGTGGAGGTTGACTCACCGCCAAGCTAGCCAAGCCCGCTCTGCAGGATGAGCTGAGGAGCTGAGGGAAGTGTCAGGAATATCACAAGAAGCGTTGCCATCCAGCTGCACGGAAGGATGAGAGCACATTCTCTCAACCCACTATCAAGAACTCCTGTCAGCAACATAGCTACCATTCCAGCAAGCAGAAACGGAGGAAAACAGCATATCCAGACATAAATTAACAGGGTATACCGAACATATCTATCCCAGTTCCAAACACGTCCATCCAAGCTCCAACCAGATTAAACCCAGAAAAACCCCCTTAACCACTCGGATACCGCTTCCCCGGAAGAACCGCTTTCTCCATCCCCGGCACCGGCATACTCGGCATCTCCTCCACGCCCGGACTCTCCGTCGACGAAACCTCAATCCGCGTGTTCTGCCATATCTCCAGCGGAACCTCGCCCTTATTGATATTCTCCTGGCTCTCCGCGCGGTTTAACTCCCCAGCCGTACTGTGGCGGCCGAAGCGGGACGCCACAGTGCCGTTGAACTGATGGTACGTCGTCCGTGAGCGGCTGCGGTGGTGGCCTGAGCCCGCGAAGGAGCGCAGCTTGAAGGCGCGCTGGAGCAGCGTCCAGGTGAAGGGGATGTTGGCTGTGAGCATGGCGGTGGAGGCTTCTCTGATGTACCAGAAGGTCCAGAGGGAGCCGAAGGGTTGGGTGAAGCTGTAGAATTTGTTAAGGACGGCGGAGAGGATCTAGTTAAGCGATGTTAGCGGGAGTTTAGACTTGTGGGGTCACGGTGCAGGGTTAGACCTACTGTGAACATCCCGAGTCCGAATATGCCGCAGAGGATTATCTTCTTCTTCAGCGGCAACTGGACTTGGATGAAGATTGGGAGAGGAATGGCGATGATCATGAGATCGGATGAAATATTGAAGAAAGCGTTGGTGATCAAGTGATTGGTGGCTGCGGAGCACTGGACTGAGGTGGTTGTCAGTACGCTGCTAGCCGTTGAGGACAAGACATGAAGGCGGTCAACAGAATTGGCTTCTACACATTGTCACATACCGTTTCCGGGTGGGACAGCCCAGTATTCGCTGAACGGTCGGCACCACACTCCCAGGTAGAAGACTTCCATGAATACGAAGCTGAACGCAACGTAGGCGGCGACAATCTTCAAGGTGAGTACTTGCTTGCGAGTCGTCCTAAATAGCATTAGCCATCACGGATTGAACAAAATGCCATGTTGGGTAGCAACTCACGTTAATCGCGAGTACATGATTAGGAGGCAGGCCTTGATCGTCCATATCGTGACACACATGCACTGCTCCACCACAAGAACCATTTTGCTGCCATGGATCCTCTCTTTGATGTCTTCGGGATCGAACTCAAGGCCGTGCTCGGGAGGGATTAAGTTGGAGTTCGTGTTGGCGATGACCTGCATACCCACAATCAAGACTGTGTAAATACACTGCACCATCTCGTCAGCGTCTGTTTGAGGCCGCAGCAAGGGTGCCTGTCGAGAGGCTGCGGGATGACGGATGCCTACGGTAGCGAAAACAATCAACGCATCGTCAATCTGGAGGTTCTTGACTGATCCATGAAGGATCGTACGGGATATCCTGCAATCGTCGGTATTCAGAGCGAAAACTGGACCGGGAGGCCTTACAGTCGCGCGGTAACAACCAATACACAGAGGCCAAACCACGACCACGATTCCACTGCCAGTGCCGACATCGTGGAATTGGACCTGACGGCTGGCAAGCCGCACCCGTCCGATGTGAAATCCGTAAAATGCAAAGCAATATGTTCTAGTTCTGCGTGTCGATGATATACCCGCTTCCACTCAGTGTGATTTCAGGGCGATCTCATGATGTGGACGGCGCATGAAGGTGTAGCTTATCTCCAGAGTCGCAAAATCCACGACCGCTGGACAGGGTGAGTTGATATGGCTGCGCACCCATTCTTTTGGGGGAGCCTACGCACGGTAATATGGGGCAACGACCTCGCTACTGACTCGGCCCAAGCACCGTAGATCCCAGATAAAAGGAATCTGGGGATGATCCATCTCACGCAGTACAATTCTCTATTCGTCGCAGGACTGATGCTAGGCGATAGCATGACTAGGATGGCAATACCCGCGTGATCCAGGGAGCGCCCGCAGCGAGACGACAAGCCTTAGTCGTCAAACGCGGTTGCGAACATCGCGACAGCGGGATGGAGGTGCGTCTGCCGGAAGAGGCTTGCAGAAAATGGAAGCTTCGCCGGAGATGCTAGCCGCACAAAGTTACTGTGATGGGGGTCTCATCGACGATAGGCCTCTGTGCCTGCATTCGCAACTCGCCAGCCCCTGGTTCCTGGATTTCTGTTACATACGTCCCCACGTGGTTTGGACAGCATGGTGTCCTGGGCGTTGTGCTTCTCCGTTCGAGCCTCAACGGTGACTCGTCCTGTGAGCCGTGGTGCAAGAATTGAGTGAGACGTTGGACAACGGCTTGTTAGGAACTGCGATGAAAACTAATTCGACACCGACTGCTTGCAAGGCTCCGGATCTCCAGCATGGTCAGGTCGGCCGTGGCGTTGTTTCGAAGCGTGATCCTCACGTGAAACTTGGGTTTTCCAAAACCTCGGTAAGCTGCCCGCCACTAACGTCGAAGGAGCGCTCGTGAGAGAACTTCGCATTTAAGCGAACAAGGGCTTGCATGGGAGGAGCGCTATTGGATTGGTAGTTGCAGGTTGGTGGGAGACTTTTGCTTGAAGGGGCCTGCAAAACCATGGGCTACTCGTATATACGGAGATCCCCGTTATCAAGTCTGGGCAACGGCTGCTGGTCTTACAGCTCAGTGAGCGAGAAGGATCCTGACGGACTTCAGGGTCTTCAACAGGCGCGTCAAGCCGTGGTTCGGATGGCTAACCGCATTCCAGTAGGATGACGCTAACAACTGTGCTTCAGTGCTCCAATACGAGGCCCTTTCGCTATCGAGCACGCGAGCTTCTGCTACATAAGACCGAAATGACGTTCGACGAGTTTGGCAGGTGTCACAAAGAAGCACGGACGATGATGTCCACCATGGCTGACTACTCGGATGGGGGATCGACAGCCCTACGATATTATGCCATATCACAAGAGGGATACGCGTAGTGTCCTCCGCTGATATCGACTCTCGAGCCGAACCGTTTGCTGATAGCACTTCCAGAGGCATTGAAGTCCTACTCGTTGCCGGCAGAGAGCGAGCAGCAGTTGACACGGTCATGCACAGCCCTAAGAGAACGCGTGTCCTTTGTAGGCTGACGTTAAAGCAAGCACGTTGAACGCCTTGAGCTCATCCTCAATCTTACACGCAGCGCGGATGAGCATCGGAAGAAGCGGGTAAGGAAAGCCCAATGACTGGTAGGGTTGCGCGAAGCAAAACTAGAGGTGGGAACAGCCATAGGACGAGGACAAAGGGGGTAAGCAGAGAAGAGTGCCTTTAATATATAAGATAGATATACACGTATACAAAATACTCTACACGAGCATGTGCCATCAGCACTTGACGACCGGACTCAATCGAGCTTCTTCACAAACGACTGAAACCCTCCGAGACCTACGGCATCTCTTACAAGGTGCATGGTTTTGGCTGCACTTTCTCGCGCCCTCCTAGCCCCAGATTCCGCTACTTCCCGCAGATATCCCTCTTTCTCCTTACCCATAAGTTCCGCGTACCGCTGCCTGATCTCGCCGAGATGCTCATCAATGCACTTAGCCACTTGCTCTTTGAAAGCGCGCATCGTCAGATCCTGACAATCCCGCGCTATATCCTCGCAAGAAGCGCCGTCTGCACGGGAGTGGTGCATGATTTCTATCAAATTAGACACGCCAGGCCGCTTGATCGGATCGTACGAGACACCAGAAATAGAATCAGTCAAGGCCGTCTTGACTTTCTGCGCTATCTCCTCCATCGAGTCCGAGATTAGGATCCGGGATCGCGGGTCCTGGTGCGATTTCGACATCTTGAGATGGGGCTGCGTGAGAGACATGACGCGCTTTGCGGGCGATAGGATGGTTTCAGGGAGCTGGAAGATGGTCCCGTAGCGGTGGTTGAATGTGCGCGCACACTTGCGGGCAAATTCTAGGTGTTGTGCCTGGTCGTGTCCTACAGGCACGTGTGTGGCGCGGTGGACGAGAACGTCCGCGGCTTGTAGGACTGGGTATGAGTAGAGGCCAAGCTCGAGTTCGGTGTTCAAGAGGGCTTCGACCGGCGGAGCGTTGTCTGAGAGATTCAGCTTGCTCTAGGGGCATATGTTAGTGTGATACTGGTAAGGGTGTTTGCATCACACGTGCCTTCCACTGCGTCATCCTAGACAGATTGCCCATCTGAGCCCGGCAGCTCAGTATCCACATCAGCTTCTCATGAGCGTCGACATCGGACTGGAAGAAGATAATACTCCTCTTCGGGTCCAGGCCGACGGCGAGGAGCGCCGCTAACATCTGATGGCATGCGCTTCGAAGTTGCCCGGGGTTCTGGTTTACGGTGATAGCGTGCAAGTCGACGATCGAGAAGAGCAATGTCGTCTTCGGGCTCGCTTCATTCTGGAGTTTGACCCATTGCTGAAGGGCTCCTAGGTAGTTGCCGATGTGCGGCACTCCTGTTGGTTGAATGCCTGAGAAGATGACCTGGGGAGGTCCTACATTGGACGGGTCCTAGGTAACAGTATCAGCGCTGTACGCAGGGCAAACAGAAAACCTTGATACCGCAATAACGCAGGGGACACTACGGCGCAAGGACTGACAAGATACTCACATCTCTCCTGCTGCTTTGGTTCGTAAAGTGCCTGCGAATGTCACACGACCTTGCGCATGGCCGGGCGCATCGTGCTATGCGCCGTGAGGTTGAGAGAAACATGGGCGGTGATCCGCGATGCGGGATCGACTTGACATCCGCATCAGCGACCACCACCGAGAACACATTCGTCACCCCCAAGCCCGCAGCAATCCACCCACACAGCCACCTCGCGCAACGCACACCCTGGTCACTTCTCGCTGATTGCACCCGCTTGACAACTTTCATACCACCGTCCTCAGTACACTATCGTCCGCAACTAAGCGTCCTATCAACCGGCTGATCCGCGCACACATCCTCAGGAACCACCTCCAACCTCGACCGAGTATTACAGCTACCAGAGGAGCACAACACAAGCAACCAAGATGTCCTGGGCAGGCAGGTCTCCGCATCCACACCCGCGAAGCCCCCCGCTAATATGTTACAGGCTTCAAGAAGGGCGTGTCCCGCGCGACAACCCAAGTAATGATGAAGACGGGCCACGTCGAAAAGACCAACGACCGAGACTTCGAAACCGAGCTGCGGCGGTACCGAACTATGGAGACAGCCGCCAACAAGCTCCAGAAAGAAGCCAAGGGCTATCTAGACTCCCTGCGCGCCATGACTGCGTCCCAGATGCGCATCGCGGAGACGATCGATGCTTTCTACGGAGACGCCGGGGCCAGGGACGGCGTGTCGCGGAGCTACAAGCAGGCAGTGCAGGACCTGGATGCCGAGACCATCAAGGCGCTTGATGGGCCGTACCGGTGAGCCACATCATACCCCTTCTCCGCCACCCCCGACACCCCCACCGGACGCCAGGCCTCTGAAATGCCCAATCCACAACTTTAGAAGAACAACCATTAACGCTCCCACCCCAGCACCACAATCCTGGACCCCATATCCCGCTTCTGCGCCTACTTCCCCGACATAAACGCCTGCATCGAAAAGCGGTCCCACAAGTCCCTCGACTACGACAACCTGCGCGCAAAAGTGAAGCGGCTCGTCGAGAAGCCCGACAAAGACGTCACCAAACTGCCCCGCGCGGAGCAAGAAGCCACGGCCGCGAAAGCCGCCTACGATGCCCTGAACGAGCAGCTCATCACCGAGATCCCCCAGCTGATCGATCTGAGAGTGCCGTATTTGGATCCGAGCTTTGAGGCGCTGGTCAAGATCCAGCTGAGGTTCTGCGCCGAGGCGTATAGCCGCATGGCGCAGGTGCAGCAGTATCTGGATAAGGACATTAGGGAGCAGTATGCGGAGGGCGCGTTGGATAACAGGGTCGAGGAGGTGTTGCAGGAGATTAGGGATTTGAGTATTGCGGGGACGGTGTAGTGGGCGGGAGAGCGATTGGATATGAATTGGGTGGTTGCCAGTATGGGGACGTTGGAGTTACTTTGGCGTGAGGGTTTGGGGTTGCTGGCTGCGAGTGTGAGCGGATTGGTGCGGCATAGCGGCAGTTTTCGATTTTGTAGACCGATTACGGGAAGCATGTGATTCATGAGTCCTGATGAACTAACCCCGTCTACACTGTCGAGTGTCCCAGGCCGGATAAGCCTGTGTCTAGATGTCGCATGCGACTGAACCACCGTCGCCTTCTGGTATCTCCTTTCCCCGAAAACGCCAAGGCCCTCGCCAAGCAAATGCGGCCATATCTCCAGCCATCTCCCAGCAAAGATTTCAGTCCAGCTCGACGGCCGGCCCTCCGTTCGCCGCCACCATTGGCACCACCGGCTCAACCGGCATCACCGCCTCCAGCCCATCCCCAAAAATTGGATGCAGTGCATACACCGGCCCGCGACTCTCATCTCCATCAAACAGCAGCAAATTCTGAATCGGCTGCTCCCTCTGGCCCAGCACGTTGATAACATCCTGCGCGAGCTGCCCGCCCAGAAACGCCGTCACGGGCGCCAGCTCGCTGCCCAGATTATGCAGGAAGCTGCGCAGGAAGTCGGATTTGAGGGTCTCGACGGGCAGCTGCAGCTCTTTGTGTTTCTCCATCGCGAGGAGCGTGAAGCGCTCGAGGTCTGCGTGCGTGTCTGTTGAGGGCAGGCGGGCGGATTCTTTTTCGAAGTCCCATAGCGCGCGGAGGCAGGGGAGAAGGAGGGAAGTTTGTTTTAGTTTGCGGCGGTTGCGTAGGATCTCGGGGGCGAGGGGGGACGTGTTGGCTAGCAGCAGTGGGGTGTAGAGTTCACGCTTCGTGGCCATTTCGATGGTCTTGCCGTTCTCTTTCTTGGTGGATACGCCGATTACGGAGCGCGTGGCGGATTCGGCGCGTAGGGCGGTGGGGACATTGGACTTTTCCCGCTCGACGACGAAGGTGTGACTTATGAGGTCCGCGAAAATGTAGCCGTAGAAGCCGTGGGCGCCGGCGGCGTAGAAGGGGCGGTTCGCGAGGCGCGTCGAGGCGTTGATGGTGCAGAGGGTTGCGAAGTCGAGGTCGCTGGCGATGGTGATGTCGAAGGGGAGGTAAAATTCGGGGGGCTTGCTGCGGATGTCGGACGTGTCGACCGTGATGGTGACGCGCGGGTTGAGCTTCTGGAGCTGGGTGACGGCCGCTTGGGCGCGCTTCATACGGTCAGCGGGATGTGGATTGACGATGACTGCGGAGGCTTACGTTCTTGCCTACGTCTGCCTCTGACACGAAGAGTTGCGAGCACAGATCGTCTTCGGTGACAGCTTCGTGGTCCACGATTGTAAGGGAGCCAATACCGGCAAGGACTAGGTTCTTGGCCACTTCGCTCGCTAGGGCCTTGATCGATGTGAGGAGGATATTGGCTGTTCGGATTCTTGGTGGAAACCCCTCCGTTAGCGGTTCCTAGGCGGCGAAGCATGGCGGCGAGCGGTCCGTTTGGAGCTCACTTTTCTTGCGCCTTGACGCCCCAGAGGCGGATCTGGCGGTCGTAGAGAGCGATCTCATCTGATCATGAAGTTCAGCGGGAGCTCTATCGCATGGAAGCAAAGAGATTGTGTACCTGCACTGATTGTTTGCGCCTGAGCTATCGCTGCAACTACCTCGCCGGCAGCGTCTTCGGCGGGCAGCGCGCCGTTTGACATGTTGGAAGACGCAGTTGTTGTGTGAGCGGCCTTCGACAGAGTGATATGCTGAGTGTAGTGTTCCGAACGTGAGAGGGCTTGCTGAAGGAAGGTCTAGTGAAACGCTGAAATGCTCCCTCTGGTTCTTCAGTTCAGATGGCGATATTCAGATGTTCGCCTTAGGCTCCCAAGCCTCGGCCCGTCCCTGAAGATCCCTGCCTATCGATACCTAGATAGCTTAGCGGGGGTCGGGGTTACCCTTGAGCGAGTGCGGCACATCAGACGACGACTCGCACTCTCACTCTCACCCTCTCTTGCACCACTTCCTTACCTGTAAGAGTCTTCGCTCTATCTTGGAAGGGCTTCAGTACCGCTTCCACTTCCACATTTGCCTTTCGCTGTTTCTTTTCATGACCCACTGTCTCCAGTTTGGGTAAGCCTGCGCTTCTCACTCAATCCGCGGTAGGCTATCCTTCAATGACGAGGCCCGGCCAACCACCGAACAGAGCCGTGCCCTTGTCCGCCATGTCTGGCAACTTCGACTTCCCACCAGCATCCTCGACCTCCAACCCACCCGCACACCGGGACAATTTCCCTGCACGCATCCAAGAGCTTCGCCAGGTCTTCCAGCGAGAACGTGAGCGGACCCGAGTCCATCTCGAAGCCGAGGCTGCACATCGACGTGAGCATCGCGAGTCACCGTCAATGCCACCGCGCCGAGCCCGCTCGTCCAGACCTACCCCGCGGATTCCATCGTGGAGGGAGATGGCAGCCAGGAACGCCGAGCAGAACGCGAACGCCGAGCAGAACGCAAACCCCGCTCCCCCTGCCCCGCCAGAGTCTGTTACGAACTCCCTTCGACGCAGGCCGCGAGCTGCGCCAAGCGAGCGATTCAACAGCTTGCGCCGTCTCAGACAGCACCGTGAGCAGAGCAGCAGCTTGACTGAGCTGCAGGAGGCCGGAGAGCGTCTCGCTCAGCTGAGCTCCAACCTGACGAGTCTTCTCGACGAGCCGCTCCAGCTGCCAGACATCTCCCGGCTCGAAGCTCCCACAGAGCCAGACACCGACCGACCGAGACTTAAGCGAAGAAAGCTGGATCATGACAGCGGCGACACAGGCTTCCAGGCCGTCAAGTACGGCTACTTTGGGCAGGTCGTCCCCGGCCGGCTGAAGATGGAGATCGTCAGCTGTGACGGCGGAGAGTACTCAGCAGATTCCACCGCTCTATACAGGGCCGAGAACGTGCTCAGTAATGACAAGAGCGTTTACTGCACGAAGAGTTCGAGATGCAATCTTGTGCTCGGACACCAAGGCGAAACGACCTTTGACCTGCAAAAGCTAGTCATCAAAGCGCCCGGGCGAGGCTTTACCGCGCCGTGGGTCCCCTCCGACACCCTGTACGGCGCTGCGGCTGACGTGTACAATACATATAGCGTGCAAGAGGGGATGATCTTTGTGTCCATGACCCAAGACAAGCTGCTCAGCAGCACCTCGCAGTACGAGATCCAGTACCTCGACCCGTCCACCGCGCCCCCACTACGCTCCGCACCTGCGCGGAACCGAGAAGAACAGCTCACGCTGCTGGAAAGCCTCCGCGACCCGGAAGTCCAAGCAGCATACAGCCGGCGTGCAAACCAGCTCCGCCAAGCCGCGCATCCAAGGGGAGTCGCGCGACCGCGAAGCCACGAAGACCTCTTCCTCCCCACCGTATCCGACACCAGCAACAGCACCTACGACGTCTGCGACTGGCCGGCCTTTCGCGCCCCAGCACAGCCGTCCACACCCCGCGTGGACCTCCCACCCATCACCCAGCCCTTCACCGTCAGCACCGACACCGACGACGAGCCCAGCGACGAGGACGAGTCCAGCGCAGCCACCATCGCGGACCGGCTGAGGCGCGACAGCAGATGGCGGCCCCAGTCCGACAGCGACACGGACGAGGATGACGAGATGCGCCCGCTGAACATGACCAGGTACTGGGTGGAGCGGATGCCGGCTGGCCCGTTGGGGTATGTCAGAGCCATCCAGCGGACCGCGCCGAGCCGGTTCCAGGTTCGGGAGGCGCCGGGCGCGGCGGGGGAGGGGGGAGAGGAGGTCCCGGCGCCGCATGCGAGGTTCTTTATCGAGAAGGGGAAGAGTCGGATTACGGTTAGGTTTGATCCGCCTGTGTGAGTGTCCCCTACAATCTCCGACTCTAAGGGGCGTACCGATTGCCGGTTGGGTAGGGTAGTGGCGCGAGGCCTTTGGGATACCCGACCCCCAGCTCTATTCATTTTGTAGCGTGTCCAGACTAGTAGATGATCTCAGAACTTTACGTTCAGCACAAGTCAAACCACTGCACGTGACTCGGCCTCGTTCCAGTAACAGTTCTCATAACCATAGCAGATCATTCTAATGCGCCGCTCGGCCGCGGGTACCTAGTTCTCTAGATGCCATCCCACCATTTCCGGTAGTGCACAGTGACTGCTATCAGAAATCCCCCTTCCCACAAAGTGTTCCAGACGCATCGCCAGCCGCCATATCCCTCACTTCTCGGCCCTCGCTGCAACGACAAAGGCAGAGCTGTACACAGAGGTCCCCTACCTTAACTCAATGGCTGGGAAATATCTTGGCCCTGCGAACCCGTAGGCGGTTACGCTCTGGATGTCGATGTTGCCGCCGTGTGCGAGTGGGCTCCAGAGCTTTAAGAGGATGAACTTGCCCGAGCTAATGGTGTTACAAGGAGTTAACAAGGACAACGTATATGTAGAAGGGCACAGGACCATTCCTGGTTTCGGGGAAAGATCAGGGCGAGATAGGTCGTCAAAGTACAAAATCCAAGACGGAGACTGTAGGGGACACTCACACAGGCGGATCAAACCTAACCGTAATCCGACTCTTCCCCTTCTCGATAAAGAACCTCGCA
>Ga0181469_100255_pt2 | contig 18078 bp, 12 predicted proteins | sample InSIn2SAF170_2_FD_119081 | JGI IMG/M metagenome (GOLD analysis project Ga0181469, IMG submission 119081) | Clean room microbial communities from NASA Spacecraft Assembly Facility at Jet Propulsion Laboratory, Pasadena, California, USA -... ... | reverse complement strand
TTGTCGTGGCCAAACCTGCATATGTCAGAGGATATACTATCTTCCTAGGGCAGGGAGTTTGATGAAAGGGCTATGGAGAACTTCCTTCTTGTGATGAAGAAATGAAGGATTGCACAAGATGGTAGAAGAAAACAGAGAGCTACTCGACCTCAACAAAATACACAATTGTTTGGACAGGCGGTAGTCTATGCATCGGCAAGACTGAACCTCTTCCAAGATTGTTTATATACATATCTATTCGGGTGTGCTACAGAAGCACAACTTCGAGGTATTCCTGTGTGGAAGCTGCGAGCAGCAGGAGTTGATGTTAGACCTGCAACTATCGACATGGAACCCGCCTTTGACGAACCAGCGTCCTCATTGTGCCATCTCTATGGCTCGAAGCTTGGGGAATTGTTGCGACTGAAGCACGTCTTTGCGGTACGTGTCAGCTGCAAGTGCAAGTTTCTACACGACAAAAGAGTGGTGTAGAGAGTTCGACGAGCGAGCTATGGAGAAACCTTCGCTGACCACGGAGCCAACCTTCGCTACAAATCCGGAAGCTGCTCTGACTGCTATAGAGTGGCGAAATACCTGCTCGCAGCGTTCCTTACATCAGGTGGGTTAGCGATGCGATGACCAATATGGCAACATGTCAGATGATGATGCTGTGAACAGAAAGGGCAGCGTTCGACTTGGTGTTGTCCCATAAGTCATGTCCCGCATTACTAGCGTGGACAGGGAGCATAATAGTCGTGTTTTGTTGAAAGCGGGTGTGCTCCTCCGCTTCAAGGAACACATGATCAAGGACTTACACTGGTACAGTCATTTAGCAGTATGCTGATAAGCTGGTATCTGTATACTCGATCCGGGAACTCCGTCTCTCCGCAAGGAGGGCAAGACCTACAGAGTGGAAATCGTTCACTCCGCCGAACATTCCCTCCTGGCCTTGTTCGCGAGCGGCGTTCCTGGATCGTTCAAAACTACGGCAGAAGTCTCTCCTGTGGAATAGACGAATTCGGCCAATGGCACAAGAATCGACGCACGGCTGTTTGTTACAGTGGAAGTATGATGGTAACAAATACATACTTAGAAGTATGTTATGGCAAGTGAGCGGAGTGGTTATCGTTGGCGAGTGGCATGTTCAGCCTTCGCTGTTCAACAATGCATGGAACCAAGCATGGAGCTGTATTGAAGACAAGTCGCAAGCCGACCGAGCACAGATCTCAAGCATGGGTCAAAAAAGCATCACAGAACTTGCTAGAGCTATGGTCTTGTGTCAGCCGCTACCACCTTCGCAAGACTTGACCTCTGTCTATCCACATAAACATTCGACAGAATGCTACAGCTCTCGGCGGATTCATTGTTAGCATCAGGATCATTGATGGTCGATGGTCGTTGGGCTGTGCTGAAGCAGCAATATAATGAGATGGCGCACATCGCGTTCGAGATCGCCAGAGCCGAACGAATGCGATTGTTGGCGGACTTCCAGGTTGAGGATCCGGAGACGGATGAAAGACGTTCTGTTCGTATCAACATCGATGATCTGACCGAGACGTTTATAGCCGTGGGTCGGACTAGGGCTGAGATTGTGGAGCAGGAGGATGAGGAGGTTGAAGTTAATGTCGATACTGAGGATAGTGAGGAGGGCACCAGCGGTCTGGACGCGGACAACGAAGTTGATAAGACTGGGGACGATTTCGTTCACATGACTGTCTAGGAGGCTATGGATGCAACGTAAGAATTGTGTTCAGCATACTAGACCACATCGAGGACTCAAGAGGCACTCCAGCCACGAACATCTCGTCGCCAAACCAGAAACCGAACTCATATATGCCAGGTTCATATATATACACTCCCTAATCCAGCTGACTAGCTACCTTACATAGGGAGTCTAGAGTTGACTGTAATCGAAGAAGCAATAAGGATGATATTCTCAACCTAAAGACTACCGGCATTGTGTTCGCTCTTGTTTGGAGCAAAACTCTTGAGTCGGTCGAGGACTCTGGGGAGTGGGGTCAGAACACCGCAAGAACTTGAGCGGCTATCAGAGATGCGGGACTTTATGTGAGTGTAGCTACCTCAGTGATGATGGTGCAGGTACCGATGCTGACAACAATGACGAGGGCTGATTACCTACTAAACAGGTGGGGGTTGCACGGGGCTCTGAAAAGGATTACTGCAGCCGAAATATAAGTTAGTTCGTGTTTTTAGTGTTAATGGTAGTTATTGCAGAGAGTAGTGTATGAAGAGACCTTGTTATTGGGGTCACGAGCGAGTGATTAACATCAATCAGCACGAATAAATTCAAAACAAATTCAATGATCATTTTACAGGAGCATAATACTGCTCTGCTCAGTTGGGAGATGAGCTGGTCTCGGGACAGGTTCCACGCTAAACTGGTTGTGTTCTGCTTGGGCTTGCAAGCAGCTGCCTAAGAATACTTTGATCATCCTAAGAATGTGCGCGCCCATACCTAACACTCAACACCATCCATATGCGTGAGACTGGATACTCTTTTGCCGGGATTGATTCGATGTCGAGTATCTGATTAGTGTAGGCCAACAAGGGCGCTTGACATACTGGTACCGAGATTTGGGAGCCTATGTGCAGTGAGTAATGCCATTCTCAGTACGTAAATGGTCGCGCGAATGATGTACTCGGTATTCGTGTTTGGTGTTGAGTGTTAGGTATGGGCGCGCTCAGAGAGCTTTGGTCCGCGAGAAGAGACTGCTGTAGACTGCGTCAACAACAGGTTGTGCAGTAATTTGCCTACCACCGAAAAATCGTCCATTAAGGCCCTTGATTGCATTTTCTCCGCCTGAAACTTTGTCGAACTTGAGGTAGATGTCGCCTTGAGTGTTCGGGTCGAGCGAGATATGAACGACGTGACCGTACTTGTCTTCGCATTCGGCTCGAACGTCGTCTTCCAACTCTTTGCTCCAGTCGTCACCTTCTTCCCTAAATATTTCGTTAGCGAATGTATCCTGATGGAGGACAAAGCAAACTTACTCAGCAGGATTGAACATATTTCGAAGCAAGACGCATCGACTCGCTTGGCTGACATTGACTGGCATCGATTTGCTTTCCTTTTTGGGCACGACGACCTGTCGTGGATCTGGCTCAGCATCTTCAGTTCTAGCAAGCTTGCGCATTAAAGCATCTCGACTGTAGTTATTGAAGTTGACACCAGCCACGTCGGTGTCATCTAAAGCACTCGCACCTCCAGCACCTTTCTGGTCATCACGCCCACCAGCGCGATCAAAGGTTCCACCAACGCCACCAGCATGAGCTCCTCGTCCACCTGAGCCGGAAAATGCTGAGCCTTGATATTGAGATCGATCTTGACCTTGAAATCGCTGCAGCAAGTTAGCTGTCGACTCGGGAGTGAACTTGTCATTGCCAAGTCCGACACGAATAGGTCGTCCTGCGAGCTCGAAGCCGTTCATTTTCTCCAGTGCTTCACGAGCCTGGTCTGGATCACGGAACTGAACAAAGCCATAACCTCGGCTCCGTCCTTGCTCTTCTTTTTGGAGCTGAACAAACTCAAGCTCTCCAAAGGGTTCAAAAACATTCTGTAAATCTTGTTCAGTAATGCTGAAGTGGATATTGCCTACATAAAGCCGATGGAATGGGATCGAGTTCTGATTGCCATTAGTTGCAGTAGTGGTTCGGGCTTGTCGGTTCTTTTCTGCTTCAGTAAGTTGGGCGATGATGGGGATACCGAGAAGTCTCTGTCCGGTCAGTTGAATAGCAAGAGGAACAGAACTTTCGTCTTTGAACTCAACATAGCCGACACTAGACCTGTTAGTAAAACTCGATTTCCATGGGAGACGGTTGCTTACCCTTTCGAACGACCGCTAACACGATCTTTGACAATTTGAGCCTCTTTAACCGGGCCAACCTTTTCGAAGAACTGGATGAGCTCCTTAGTACGAAGACGAGCGGCAAGTTGTTGGACAAAGACAGTTCGCCTATCACGCTCGTCTTCTGTCAGTTGTGGTTCGGGAGTCTTGACCTTTACATCTCGGCTTTGTGAGCGTTTGTGGTCGCGATCGCGAGTGTCTGTCTCTTCACGGTCACGCTTAGGGCGACCGGAGTCTCTTGGTCTGTAATATCTGTCATCTTGTGGAGATCGTGAACGTCTGCTGCCTCGGTAGTAGTCACCGCCTGAGTTGCGATGATCATCACGGTCACGTTTGGAACGTCTGTCGTCGTCACGGCTGCGACTAGATCGGCGGGCTTTATGGTTGCCGTTGGTGCTGCCTCGGTCACTCCTTGGGCTCTTCACGTCGTCATCTCGATCTTTGCGGTGTTCACGACTCCGATCACGTCGTTTTCGGTCGTGATCGCGGTCACGCGAACTATCACGGTGTCGATCGCGTTCTCTACGATCTGATCGGTCTTGTTGATGTCGATCATGTTCGTCGTGCTTGGCACCGTTAGTGCTGCCGGCAGCGGTCGAGTCAAGAAGCGCTTCAACGTCAAGGCCTGACATGTTGGAAAATGGTTGACAATGGGTTCAATGAAATTCAGGATGAAGGATATTCACCTCCAGAAATTAGGCAGGAAGCTGAGCAAGACAATGCGAGCAGGTCCCTTCCTTGATTTTGAGATTCCAGAAGAGAAGCAGATCTTGTCAAAGTCTCTAGCAGTCAAGTTGCTATTTACAGGGTTGCAAAGTTGACAGCTGTGTCACGACAGCGATTGCGAAAGAATGAAAACCACGATACTTTGACTGCGTAGGCCTTTACGATCACGTGGTCTGTTGTCTATGGATTGGTCAAGACACTCCGAAGTTTCGCCGAATGCCCCATTAGTGCAGGGAGTGATGCCTGAGGATTTATCTGTATCAGTCAATAGTCATCTTTCGACGCCCTACGTCAACATTGGGAGAGTGTTAGACTATCTGCATAAATGTTGAGGGTTCATTGCAGACATTGCAGAGCGGGATAAATAGGTGTTTGAGTAGCTGGAAGCTATATGGTTGCGTAAAAGCCAGATGACCGATTACGGGACATGTCCCAGCATTACGGAGCCCTCCTCTTCACTTGGAGCGAGCACTGGCGACCGCGTCACACAACGCCTTTGATTCGGTGAATGCCTCTTGCATGACTTGATTGAGCTTGGGGATCCTTTGCTGCCAGTCGGGACGATTCAAAGTGCCGGCAGTGTTCGCCAAGTCTTGGGTAACAGCTGCCAGTGCGGCTGCCATCTGAGCAAGCCTGTTTGCCTTGAAAGCCCAGATGTCTTCGGCGGTTGGGCTCCCAAAGACACCAGAATTGAATGCCTGTATGTTGTTGACCTCGGGAGCATTCGCCACAGCTGTCTAGGTTAACTCGAGCATCGAAGCTGTAGAATTATTGTTACTTGCCTTGGAACGTGGGCTGACTACCACTATTCGCGGCTGGCACGTCTACATACAAGCAAACTTTATCGGAAAATGGGTCGTCTTGACGTTGTTAGCATGCTTGTTCCTGCTTGCAGATGAAAGGAAGGACATACGAGGTACAGGTGCACCAAAACTGCCGCTGGCAGAAGATTGAATAATAGACATTTCCGGTTTCTTTGAATAGCAATGTTAGAGACAAGGATGATTCGGCGCGGTCCCAAGGAGAAGTCTGATACACGATCGGACAGTGTACGGATGGTTGTAATGCTGATCAAGGAAGTTCTTCTTCGATGTCTAAGTACTTATAGCCTTTGTCTGTCTCGCAATAATGCATGGCGGAAATACATTGGGGATGGTGGTTGCATTAGTGGGGACAGACCTACCAGGCTCTCGAGAAACATGAACACTTGTGCTGCATAGGATTTACGGATTATCTCAGAAGTCTGGCAGTTGAAAACATTTATTTTTCGGCTACAGGGGTTAGAGTTCAGCAGCGAGGGTCAAGAGTGTATTCCGGAAGAAATAGCAGAGCCATGGTATAAAAATTGTAGCGGGCGAAGACGGTCACAAGTACCGCTAACGAACCACCACGGTTCATCGTGTTTACGAGTATGGCAAACGGTGCTCTCACCTTCAGTTCTTTAGAAAATTTGGTACGGAGTAGTATTTGTCTGCCATATCGCTGTTTACAGTACTGGAGTACAGATGCTGCTGCTGTTGCTGTCAAGAGTACCTAGAGTATGCCTTGGTTAAGGCAGCCAGTACAGCAGTGGGGCAAGCACTGCCACAGCCACCGACTTGGCAACGGCAGGACCGACCAAGCCAATAAGAGCCTCGACAAGTCTCCTCTCCTCTCCATTCTCTCGAATTCGAAAAGTTCGACTTCAGCTGAACTTCACTCTTCTGAATTAGGCATCCAACCCAAATCAGCCCCATCCTCCACCAAGCTATGACCAGCCAGGCATTTCCAGAAAGCCTTCCTGCACTACCAGAGATCAGTCCACTGTATCTGCATTCACCGGTCTTCTTAGACCATCCTGCAGAGAAGCTCCTGGGACACTAATGTGTTCATGTAGTCATGTACAATACTGTGCCACATACTAACAGCGCTGAGTCCGAGGGCCTCAAGGTTCCGACGTCTGCATGCATATGGAAGACCCTCCTTGTCTTGTGCTAACATGCTTTCAGCTTCAAGAAATCAATTCCTTAATTCCATCTTGCAGCAACAGAGTTCTGCTCGTCTGATCGTGAAACATGTTCATTGTTGATTTCTACAGTCCTTAAAAAGCCATGTTTCGCCCCCCAATCATTGGGACGGCCCAGTCTACCAAGTCTACGAAGCTTGGAACCCAATCATCCTACACTAACCCAATATGCCTACAGCCTTGAGCGCAGCAAATTATGTCTTTGAGGGTGTCTGGACCAATTGGAGCAAAGGCAGGCTACTTGGTTCGACATGGACACTATCACCGGCTCATGCTGCCATCTTGTCGCCCGCACTTGCAATTCTCATCCAGATCGCCGGTACTCAACTATGGCGACTGTTTCAGTTTGCCCTTCACCAATCGCGAGCCACGGCTTCAGAACGCGACTTTCTCTACCATCAACAACAGGTCACCCTGAGGAACTCGTCTACCGATATCAATACCATATGGCGTCTCCTCCGCCTTGGAATTGCATGGCGCCACCAAAGAGGTATCAAAATCTTCAGCAGAACCTTCGTCTTGATATTCTGGGCCATAATCCATTTTGTCGCCGTGATAGCTTTCAGTTTGATGTCCACTTCTCTACTCAGCGCCGGCGACCAAGTTTTGTCTCGAAGCCCTTGGTGTGGTACCTATAACTCCAGTTATGTCGAAAGTATAATCAGTGATTCAGGGGATGACAGCATTGTCGAAATGCAGATGGAGTATGGTAACTTTATCAATTCCAAATACTCGAGCATCCAGCAACATGTCGACCTATGCACTAGCGTCTTGGCTGAGGGTTGCAACACTTTGCCAACTCTGAGTCTGCCATGGACATCGACAATAGACCAGGAAGGCTGTCCCTTCCCAAGTTCGATGTGCCATCCCGCTATCGATGGAAGTATTTCTTTTGATACTGGCTATCTATCCTCCCATATTAATCTCGGCTTCAACGCTGAAATCAAAGACCGAGTCTCTTTCCGCCTTGCAGCACAATGTGCTCCACTGAACGATGCTGACCATGTTTCCGATTGGCAAGACGTTCCAGCAACAGCAGGTATGTCCGAACATCAGGCTGTCGATGCCCTTTATGGACCGAGCACGGATGGAGAACGCAATTCGACCTACTCCTTCTCCGATTATCGAGGTAACATGGAGTGCGATCAACGCGGTGCCGTTCCTCCATACATCCTAGACTCAGAGATTGCTGCTGCAGGTGGAAGCGTTGAGGATGGAAGCAGCAGTTTCCAACCCATTTCAGAGCTTCAGGTATCCAACTCCGATACAAGCCTTGTATTCTTAATGTTCAATAACGCATACAACGAGCCTGTCTTGGATCCGTGGTTCTCGGCGCAGAAATCTCTCAATGACACAAACGCTTTCTGCAACCAATTGAATAAAACAGTCTATACCCGAGAACGACCTGTAACAACGCTTGGCTGCACTCAACAATGGCAGATCTGCAACTCCGACCGCTCATCAACCTTGAATGCCAGCACATGTACGCCCCTTCTTGGTATCAACCAAATTAACAGTCTGTTTGCAGACATCTCACAGACCAATATTAGCTTCACTCCCCGTCAGATCGCGACGGCTCAGCGCATTATTTCTTCCTCTGTGGGTGCTTCGTTCTACTGGGTTATTCATGCCCTTTCCCAGAGCAGCGGTCCACCTCTCAAGGCTCGCGACTCGATCACGGAAACAATCGGCCTTGCCCTCCCTGCAAATCAATGGCAAATGGAGACACAATACTGGCTTACTCTACTGCTGGCATACATCCAACAAAGTGCTGTTGATCTATCTACTGGTCAATTCGCTGCATCTACAGATTACGTCAATGTGACTAAGGCAGCGTCCACGTCCACCACCGTATCGGCCAATCAGGCAATGACCGCCAATGCAGCTCATTGGCTATGCCAGAACCAAATGATCCACTCAAACTCCTATCGCAGCTTCAATTTCTTCGCTCTTTGTTTCACTATGGCGATTTGTCTCGTACTTATCATCCTTGGCCTCTGCATTGAGGATCTTGTTGGCTACGTACGCCAACGCAGTTTACAATATACAGGCCATAACGGCAAACAAGACATGTGGATCATCAATTCCGATCTCGAGATGCTCCGCAACCTCTCTAAAATACAAAGCGGCGTCACCTGGGGACGAAGCAAGAGTGGTATTCCCTTAGCTCAACCAGGTCACAAAGCAAGTATCAACACTCTTCGATCGGATGATCTTGAAGCCGAGCGAGGGACCGGCATCGTCAACATGACCGTTAGAAAGACAAGAACTAACATTTCCGAACTTCACAAAATGCGAAGCATAAGCACTGCTCATGGGCTCGGCCAGCACAAGCGTTGCGGTACATGCAGTACATTTGATCTCTCACCCAGCCATACCACCATTTCGGGCGAACACACTCCACTACCCACACCAGGCGCAACGAAAGCAAACCAACAATTCATGTTTCAAAATAACTTTCAACAATCCTTCAATCCCGGCTCATTCTCCGGTGACCCCAGCCCACCCACCACCGCCCGACCAGATCTGCCTAACACCACCACAACTATCGTAGAAAAGATGTCGAAAGCTTTCCCATACCCACCGATCCCTCATTCCAAGCCTTCGAATCCAATCCCAAATCTAACCACCAACAAACCGTTTGTATATACTCACTCCATTCCCTCCCACGAAGATCTCCAAGATCCATCAACATCTATGCTCACCACAGACTATAACCACGATCAACGAGAGGATATCGTGCATCCACCATCAGGCTGGGGTGTACTGCCACGAGACAGAGATAGTGAAAGAAGTGGGCATCGACCGTGGAGGAGGAGAGTGGATGAATATGTTCAGTAGGTAGATAGCTAGTGAAAAACATGATTGTATAGTGGTGTCAAAGTGTAAGCTCACGGACCATTGTGCTAGATTCAAATAGACTCAATATCCATTTTCGTGATTATAGTACGTCGATGTTCGACACTGCATACATGTAGTATACAGGAAATGTTAAATCAAGGATCAATTACCATTTTTATAACGTGTACGAACCCTGTCTCTGTTACCTAAAAGCAGAACACCACGAAACAGGACGTTTCCGTTGTCTTGCTTGATCGCTTACATGTACTTACTTGCTTGATTACCTACCCGCTCACGTACTCACATCTTCTCCCACAAGTCGGCGTATGCACATTCGTACTCCAGCTTCAGAATTCGACAACAGCTGTCTTATCGTACAGTGCCCTCGCTGTTGGACTATTGACGCTATTCGTTAAGATGTACACCTGCGCTCTAACGACGCCATTGTATGGTGTGGACCGCCGTGTGTACTTGTACCTCAAGGCATGAGGATGCGTGGATCGAGCATGACTGTGATCACTTCACCTTCGCCTTCATCATCGCTCTCATAACCATCGTGGTCACGTCCGTGTTCATCTTCAACTCCTTCTCTTCCACCCTTACGGCCACTCCCACTAATACTTGTACCTGCATCTTCTCCTTCTCCATCTCCTTCTCGTTCTTTCCTACCAGCTGAACTTGACCATGATTTCGAGTCCAGCATCCCGTCTCCTGCGATACCAGATACTGATGACATGTTATCTCGCCCATTAGTACTGACTTGTGTGAAGGAATCGAACTTCCTCTTCACGGATTTTGGATTTGGACTTGGGCTCACAGGCTCGAAGATCAGGCGGTCTAAATTGACCGGTGTGCCCCATGGTTTGGAGGATATCAGGATCGGTGCAAGAGAGGGTGTGCGTAGGCAATTCGGGGGTGTAGGAGTTTGGGGTTCTATGGAGGTTTGTGATGGGGACGTGGTGGTTGAGGATTTGTGGTGGTGGTGGTGGTGATTGACGGAGAGGTCTGGTCTGACTGTGCCTTCGCTGTGTTCGCTGTCCGAATCTTCGTCCCTCGCATTAATGCAGGCGGATACATCGTCAGTAGTGTTGTCCGTGATGTCGTTGTCTTGGTCTTCGTCGTCAATTTCGGTTGCTGTGTCTTCGTCGATGTCGGTGAAGCTCGATGGATCAAGCGAGTGCCCTGTGAGCGTTGATGCTGGATTTGGACTGTTGATTCCGCTTTCGAGTTCAGTGTCTAGCTCAACTTCGGATTCAATGTTGTCGTTGTGATTATGCCGCCATTTAGCCTGTGAACGATTGACTGCGATACCCCATGAATTAATAGTGCTGTGCAAAACAGCATCTGTGGCAGACCATGAGAAATCGTAATCAGTATTGGTGTCAATGTCTTCCTCCATGTCCTCGATTTCAGTGGTCTGTAAGTGGTTGGTAGTTCCGGTGGTACCTTCCTTTTCGATACGACCTTGATCGTGACCTGCGTAGCCTACTGGATTCACATTCTCTTGTTCTTGCATTTCTACGATAATGCTTGATTCGTCTTGGTCCATCATTTTCTCACTGACGAATGGGCCCAAGTCGTCAGTGCAGTAGTAGCAACGGAAGGGTTCCTTGGTGTTTGGCAGATGATTGAGGCCAGTACAGGAAAGGTGAAACCATCCAACAGGACACCACTCCGATGCACAGCGTATCATTTCTGTGTCAGGCAACTCACCCTCACGACAATAACAGTATCGTTCCTTGGGATGCATACTCCGATTGATGGTGGGCGACACAAGGGGTTTCTCTGGCATTTCATCAGACTCGTGTTCTTCCTGCTTGACTTTCTCTCTGTACTTCGTCTGATCAACCTTTGTCAAACCCTGCTTCTTGTATCTCTCTTTTGGTGGCTCGAGGCATACCGGTCGAGTTATGAGAACCGACACATCAGAGGAATTCTCGCGTTGAGAATGGAGGAAGCTGCTCTCTTCTTGATCTCTCCGAAAAGTTGCAATTGCCTTTTCATACTTCGCAACCTCGCTCAACATTGCGTTGATCTCTTGATTCTTGGCGGCTCGTCGCAAAAGCGCTTGTGAGGAGTTTGAAGCATAATTGAATGCTGCATCAGGTCGACCACGGTTGTCCTTCAATACGTTAGGATCATACCGAGTTGGAGGGAGTTTTGGATAGAGGCGCGTTGCGGCGTTGAGAATCGTATCGTGAGATACACCATCGAGCGAGAGGAGGTGAGTCTCAGCTGCTGTGCTGATTCGCTCTGGGGATGTCCTGTTAGGAGTAATGGTGTAGCCTTGAGCTAGATGAAAATGTGGAGTGAAGATAATGTCGAAGCAGTCGTCGCAGAAGTTTTGTGCTTCCTTCGAAATGGTATGATCATAATTTTCGGTCTGGTAATCGTACTCCAGGGATATGTAAGCCTTGTCATGTGATATCGAAGAACCATGCTGGCAGAAAGAGAAGCTGCATGATAGGAGATGGTCGTGACTGAGGGAGACTTTTCGATACATGAAGAAGCCATCTGATGAGTTAGTAAGGACAAAATATCAGCTAAGAACAGCATACTCTTGAGTTTGTAGGCAATGATCTCTCTTGCTTTCTGAACTGCCCATACGTGGTTAGGGTCTAGTCGTCTGACATCAGCCGGAGAAAATTCAGAGCTAGAATTTCCTGAATTGGATGAGAATGGCGATGGCTGAGATGCCAGAGGCGCCGCGTTCTTTGACTCGGTCGACTTCGATATGTCGGTGGCTGTTTCGAGCGGTACACTTTCCTCGGACGAATTCGGCGTATCCAGACCAGAAGCATGTCGTCCGTTTTTTTCGGCTATTTGACCGCTTCTTCGAAGACTTCGCTGTCCATAAAAGCTCATTGGGATGTCCCTGCTAGAAATGGGAAGACCATGAAGTTGTGTAAACAGATCAGGCTTGCAGTACTCAATAAATTCCTTAACTTTGTCTTCAGGCATATCATATTCATCGTCCATGTAACCGGCGCTAGTGAAGAGATGGTTATTGCCAGTGAGGTAGAGGATGTCATCGTCTCGACACGCAATACGATATGGGTCGTGAATAAATGCCATGTTCACTGAAGAGCACGAGGAGGATGCACAGTAGTAGACAGGAAATTGAGCGTAACATCAGTGGTGCAGGCGACTTGTTGAAATGTTGTGAGGCAACCATGGTAACCATCAAAACAGTGCAAACGGATTGGATGGATGAATTCAAACAAGCGATAGTGAAGGCTTCATTTTGGCAACGAAATCACTGAACCGCATACTATACCTCTAGCCTAGCAACTCTTGTGACAAGCAGACTCTTCATACACTGTAACAAGTCGACGCTGCTTACCTTGCTGCGCAGGAAACACTGTCAGGCAGAACCATGGGCGTCGAGGAGTAACCACAGCCATGAGTGCTGGACAGTGTGCCAGCAGGAGTTCCGGGAGGACTGACCGCTAGAGTGGCACTCCTTCATGATGTTTCGAGGTGGTTGTCGTCTTTGGTGATTCTACTCTTCCTATCTCATAGCATGATTTCAACAAATTTACCTTTCTTGGAATCTAGCACCTAAGTGAAAGGTCTTCTCTGTCATGGACGGCAGTCCCTTCCTCAATCTATGTCAACAACACACGCGGTGGCTGGAGTTATGAACGGCATAAAGCTGCAAAGATACTGCATAAGGCATCATGGGGGATTTGACATTGTGATTGGAAAACACCAACGAAGCAGCTGGCAGGCTGACATAACAACTTTTTAATGCTTGCGGAAGCGATGGAAGTGAAGACCGAGTGACGAGATATGATCTTCATAAGATTGCATGACGGACATGCAAGATCCGTGGGTGGCGAGATCGACAGGGTCAGACAGGGTCAAACGACAAAGTTAGGCGCGCAGTTTGCCAAAGCATGAGGAAAAGGACTCATATGAATTGCCTTCACAACGTCAGTAATAGTCTTTGATTTCTCTGCGCCATATTCCTTCTTTGCACGTCTTTCATCTCTTCTCGACGTTTCAGCCATACTCTCCTTCACATTCGACTGCTTGGCTGCAAGATCAATCACAAGTGCGCGTGATTACCCTTGTTCGAACCTAGCCGGCTCTTCCGTACACACTTATCGCGATGCCTGCCCGAACACTCCCTACCATATCACAGAAAGAACTCCAAAGCCACGACAATTCTAAATCATGCTACGTTACAATCGGTGAAAAAGTGTACGACATTACATCTTTCCTCGATGATCATCCCGGCGGTGGCGATCTTATCCTCGAGTATGCGGGCAAAGATGTTAAGGAGATCATGGACGACACAGTCTCGCATTCCCACAGCGAAAGCGCCTACGAAATTCTTGATGAATGTCTCATAGGCTTCACAGCCGACGAACCCGTCTTAAGAGCTGCTGTCAAGTCCTCCGAGCCGACCGAAGTGCTTCCTCTCCCCGCCACCAAGACTGGCAATGAACTTATAGAACAAGAAGGTGGATCTTCTGATCTTCCAGACCGCGATGAGAAGACTACTACCGAATCCGAATCACATGTCTATGCAGCAACCGGCATGTCTGGTGAGGCCGACCTCAGCAAAGAAACCGATGCAGTAACAGATTACAAAACTCACAAATTCTTGGACCTGAACAAACCTCTGATACCACAAATGTATTTTAGTAATTTCTCGAAAGAGTTTTACCTCGCTCAAGTTCATCGACCTCGCCATTACCGTGGCGGCGATTCTGCTCCTCTGATGCCATTCGCCTTTTTGGAGCCTCTTTCCAAAACTGCATGGTGGGTAGTGCCCACAGTTTGGCTGCCTCCTGTTGCTTATGGTACTTTCCTCGGTCTTACTCACATCCACCCATTACCACAAGCTACCTTTTACTGGGCCTTGGGTCTGTTCCTATGGAGTCTGGTGGAATACGTCCTTCACCGCTTCCTCTTCCATATCGAAGCTGCACTACCGGATCGCCCTCTATTCTTGACGCTGCATTTTCTGCTTCACGGAGTGCATCATTACCTTCCCATGGATAAATACCGACTTGTCATGCCTCCCGCATTGTTTCTCCTCCTAGCGACACCCTTCTACAAGTTGGCGCACGCAGTTTTCTACTGGGATTGGTATGTTGCGGTTATGGTGTACAGTGGTGGCATTTTTGGTTACATTTGCTACGATTTGACACATTATTTCCTGCATCACAAGCAGTTGCCTGCATATTGGAGAAGTTTGAAAAAGTATCACCTACAACATCACTTTGCAGACTTTGAGAACGGATTTGGTGTAACGAGCAGGTTCTGGGATTGGGTTTTCAATACTGAATTACAGTATGTCAAGCAGGCACAGCCCATCAAAGCGACATGATCGGAGAAATCAAAATGAAGTATTTTACGAGATGAACGAAAAAATGGACGGGGTTCAGAAGTAGGGATTGAATATGCGAAGAAACCCTGACTGGGGCAGACACCTCAAATCCAAAACAAATTGTACGTTCAGCCTTGTCGTGCTTAAAGTGGAAAGCGGAAACATTACAGACGAGAGTGGAAGGCGCCAGGACTGGGGGTCGAATGCTTCGCCATGAATCTGAAAAGAACGACCAAGCAAGTCATGTGCAAGATCATGGCTTGAGGGATAAAATCACCCCAGAAATGCCTCAGCTACGTTTCTCCCAAGATCCAACCTTATTCTTCGCCCGCTTTATTCAGGCACGATTTCCACGTCGCACCACGGCGGAGTATAGCACCAGTCACCAGGTCACAATAGTAGACAGGGATATCATGGACACCACACACAACTTATCACACCACCAGAGAAGGTTAAATCGCTCCGCGCATCATGGCACAATTTCACTAAGGCAGTCATACAGACCTGATGCACTACCGCCCAAACAGACAGCAGGCACTTCACTCTTATACCACTCGTACCACGCAATCCTGCGGAAGTGCAGTCTCGACAATCCGCCCTAGATCAGGAATCCAACACAATAGAAGCAGCATGCGCATGCACAACATAGAACACAACGCATGATACACGTACATACCTATGTACAATGTACAATAATAATATTAATACTCACAAACCACCACTACTACCATGATTCCGCCTCCTCTCTTCCTCCCCTTCTTCTAGCTCCGTAACCAATCCCACCCATATCATCTCATCTTATTTCTCATCCCTCCTCCTCCTTGTTTATTCGTCGGCCAACGTACGCCCTATGAAACACGGGCATGTTACTCACCACTTCTGCACATGTATCTGCAATTTGTTAATACATTTATATACTGTAAGTATCAAGGAACGAACAGGGCGTTATCGTCAATATATCGTACTACGCACATAGATGTATCTTGCACTATGGGGCTATATACACAAATGGACATGTAATGTACTTGGTGTACAGTGTCTCTATCATATCGTATCGTTTCGTTTAGTGTCCTTCTGAGCTGCAACGCTCTTCTCGTACATTCATAATTCTCTATCAATCAACCTCGCATATTCGCCTGTACAAGACCATTCACACAACAGGGTTTATCCATAATACATCTATTCCATAACCCTTGGCAAGTTGCAAAACAAAACAACACAGTACAACCACTATCCCTCCGTACAATCCAAGTCGTATCGTATTATCATCCCATGTACATCACATACCCATATTCGCCATCATTGCGCATTTCGCCCCGGCAACTCATTAACACCAAACAAAAACCCCAACTCCCTAACCCCCAGCCGTCCAAGGCCCGAAGCAGCATTCTCATCCAGCGCCGCATCAACAAGCTTCTTCTTCTTCTCCTGCAACGCCAGAATCCGATCCTCAACCGTAAAAACAGTCGGCTCTCTCCCCTCAGCTTCATAGTCCACTCCCTCTTCACCAATCAGGACCCGATGAACAGTGACTTCTCGGCGCTGTCCGATCCGATGACAGCGGTCAGCGGCCTGGTATTCGACGAATGGGTTCCAGAAGGGGTCGAGGATGATGACGTGGTTTGCGATCGTGAGGTTGAGACCTGAGTTGCCGGCTTTGAGAGAGACTAGGATGACGCGGCAGTTTGGATCGTCTGTGAAGCGCAGGACTGCGTCGTTACGCTCTTTGGCTGTCATTGAGCCGTCGTAGCGGGCGTAGACTTTTAGATTTGGGTTTTCGATGAGCGGGACTTCGATTAGGTCGAGGAAGGATGTGAAGGAGGAGAAGACGATTGTCTTTTCGTTTTCGCCGCGATCTTGGATCTGCTGGAGGAGCTCGATGGTCTTGTCGATTTTGGCACATGGCTCGTAGATCTTGGAGAGTTGTCTGAGGTACTTCTTCTTGGCTTTTCGCGACTTCAACCCTTCTTTGCGGAGGTCAGCAAGAGACTTGTGGTCTTTCTTCTTGTCTTTGCTTCCAGCTTTTTTGTGCTTCTTTGATTTCTTTTTCTTGATGTCCTTGTTCTTCATGTCTCTTTTCGCGGCCTTGGCCTTCTTGACTAGGCTGAGAGCTGACTTCTTGCTAGGTTTGACTCTGTCGAGATCATCCTCATCGTCACTTTCTCCATTGCTGAAGAAAAGGGATGATTCATCGTCATCATCCACAACGAAATCTTTTAGATCTTGGCCGTCATCGCTACCATCACTCTCAACCTCATCACCGTCAGAATCCGAATTCGAGTCGAGATCAGTGGAACCATCCGACTCATCCTCTTTGTCGTCGGCTGCTGAAGCTGGCTTAGCACCCAGGTAGACTTCAGCGAAGCTGGCATGGTCTGTAATCTTCTTGGTATCAATTCGGGCTCGACAGTGCGGACACTTAACGTTTTCGCCCTCCTCGTGCAACACATTATCAACCATTCTACTAAAACAGTCATGACACAAGGCATGACCGCAAGGATTGAAAATGATCGCGTTTTCACAAGCATCCATGCATATCGGACATTCAACGTCTTCTTGACCCTTGATGCGAGTCACAACATCTTTAGGTAAATCTTTTGCATTCGCGACCAGATCAATACCTTCCACGCCACTATCTGTGATGAAGTCGGCAGCGTTTGTAACTAGCTGAGGTGAGCAGCAGCATTGTCGAAGTCGAAGAAGCAGCACGAGCGCTTTTGAATAATTTTGGCCCACCGTACCATTTTTGACATATCGATTGAACTGAATTTGCGTCTGCTGTTCAAGCTTCTGATAGAATGCAAGCTGGTCAGTGTTGAAGATTGTGCGCTCCTCGATGGTATGCTTGTCGGGAAGCTGTAAGATAGGCTGACCATCGATGGTGGACTTCTTGGTTCGTCGCAGCAGGATAGCCTTAAGCAACGCTTGTAACTTTTTCATCGCTCGGTCAGCACCTCCCTGGTAACTGCTCTTGAGAGGTCGAGCAATGGACGCATTGAATAGCTCCCGGTCATTGTAAGGCTTGATGCGACAGAACCTGATCAAAGAATAAATTTCATTAACACTGTTTTGCATCGGAGTGCCAGATAGACACCATCTGAAATCTGCTTGTACACGACAGGCAGCATGAGCAGTTTTGGTAGATTGGTTTTTGATGTTCTGTGCTTCATCCAGAAATACTCGATGGAACTTTGACTTTTCGCCTAGGACTGGGCATTCGTCAATCTTCTTTGGCATATAATCTGGGTTCAGCTTGAATTTGTCCTCTAGATTTTGCCGGCGTTTGAGCTCTGATGCCAAAGTGCCATAGCTAGTCAGCA
>Ga0181469_100296_pt1 | contig 18096 bp, 25 predicted proteins | sample InSIn2SAF170_2_FD_119081 | JGI IMG/M metagenome (GOLD analysis project Ga0181469, IMG submission 119081) | Clean room microbial communities from NASA Spacecraft Assembly Facility at Jet Propulsion Laboratory, Pasadena, California, USA -... ... | reverse complement strand
TGTTCGCCCTTCTCACTGGACGTTTTCCAATTTCTCAATAGCACTGTGCATTTTGATCTGTAGTTTTATTGACCGCACTGAACGGGGGAGCCTCAATCAACATGCGTTGGTCGAAAGCTGACTCCCTTCCTTCGTGGACATGATCTCAAAACACAACATCTGCGCTTTGACAGGTATGTTGCTCTGAATGCTGCAAGATAACCCCTTCATAACCTGGCTTGCAAGCCAGAATCAAGATGGGGGCACTCGTACATTTTTTTTTGGTGATTGTTTTGTATTTTTGAATGTTTTTGGTTTTTCTTTTTCGAGATGTCCCGTGATCTTGAAGACCACTTTAGCGTGATAGGACTCCCAAGGGACTACCCGCAGGTTTGAAGCGATAGCTCTTACGTGGCGTGAAGCCCGTGATGAGAGAAGGTAGGTGACGGGAAGCCCCTAAACCAACTCGGAGGGATCGAGGTGCCCTCCTGCTCCCGCGTCGCGACGACGGAGAGCGCTGCTCACGGAAGGAGGCAGAGAGTCAACTGCAACAGACCTAGTGGACTGAGGAGTCGTATGTTGTAGAAGCCCTTGGGCCTCAGGCTCGGCCTCAGGAGCGATTTCAGGGGCGTTCTGAGCTGCAGCCTCAGCGAGGTCCCAAGCGGTGGCCATCTGATCCCTCTCGATGGTGACGACGGGAGCCCAGAGCCGAGCATGATCCTGCTCCGAGAAGAGGAGCTTGCCGACGGGAGGTGTGAGGAACATCCAGAAGGGAAGCTTCCACCAGGATCCGTTCCAGCCGAGGAGGGAGCGCATATTCTCTTTCTTTCCCCTGTTGAAAGCACTGTCGGCAGGGGTGTGGAACTTCTTGGGATCGACTTCAGGCCAGTCCCTGTGGAAGTAAAGCAAGTCGTTCTCATCGTCGAAGTAAATGCGACAGGCGATGCCGTAATTCTCGGGTCCAAGGCGGTTACGGAAGATCACCTCATGCCAGACACGGTAAGTGACATCCAAAGCCATTGGGATTGCGAGAACGGAGCTGAGGATCAGGAGAATGACAAGAGGTGCGGTGAATATGTCCCTGGGATGATGAGTGAGACCATAGATGCAGAAGCCGAAGGTCACCATGAAGTGAATTGGAAGCGTTGTGATCGCCAGAACATAGGCCTAAAAGGGGCAAAGTTAGCATGCTTCTTGTCGTCAGAGGCACCGAAACTGCAACTGTCAAAATGCAGAATGCAATTCGTAGTCAGACAGATGTCCATTGAGAGCTTGGTCCTGGTTGTGAAAAAAAGAGCTCTCAATGGAGGCATGCATTGTTCTGAATCACACTCTGCATTTTGACGGTGGAAATGCTGCTGGCATCGAAGGTCGGAGTGCCACCTCCTTATTGTTGGTTCCAAACATACCTTGATGTTGTGCAAGTAAATCGCGGCAGAAACCCATGCGCAAGTGTGATCGTAGAGAGGCAGGCAAAGATTCATGCGCATCTTCGAACAGTGGTACCAGCGTGTGCCCATGTGAGGCCCTCCAGGACATTTGGTGCAAATTCTCCAGTCGCCAGTCTCGTAGTCGATCTGGTAGAAGCTCTTGACCCCGTCAAAGATAGGAGTCTTGGTGAACCACCGGGCCCAGAAGTGAGAAACAAGGAGGCAGTAATACCATGGTATCTAGAGCTCAGTCAGCACTCCAATCCAGAGGAAACCATCAGCTACATCTGTCAAAATGCAGAGTACTTTTCAGCATAGAGCATGCCTCCATTGAGGACTGGATGATTTTCGGCTCTCACTGGAAGGATCCGCGTTCTTGAAAAGCATTCTGCATTTTGACAGGCGTTAATTGGTACATACCACAGTTACGAGATGCATGATCCCCTCGATAGTGAGGATGGCCGCGGCACCACGGCGGTTACATTTGTAGACATTGTAGTCAGTTCCCTGCTTGTCGGGATTAAAACACGCCCACAGCATGTGCCGCCATGCGTAGTGGTAAATGGCAAGCCAGATATGCAGGCCAAAGTAAGTGGCCATCGAGAGTGGCAGCAAGTACCACATAAATACCAAGAACCACCTCTTGCGGGTGGTGCGATCAACTCTGGGAGAAGGAAGCCAGTTGGCGATGGGGGCGCCGGTGGTAGCGCGAGGTGCGCGAGCGGAGGAAGCAATGATGCCAGACATGTTGATTTCAAGTGGTTGATGAGTAATTCGTGATGATGTATGTCGTGGTTGAAGGAAGACTGGAGATGTTTGCGCAAAGATTTGAAGCTGAGGGTGATTGTGAACATGAAAAAACGCGTACATCACTTTCGAAGTTCGTCACTTTCAATTTCCATCACTTTCAGTTTCTTGCATTCTCTCAAATCATTTATCTTATTTAAGCACTGGTGTATCCTCCCGCGTGTCAACAAGAGCTCCTCAAGACTACGTCGGGTATCCGCACAGATCGTGATACCAGGCGTAGAAAGCTGTGGCAGAATTAGCATTTGCAATGACTTCAGCTGGGGCATGAGTGTGATGACTCGCCTACCCATTGAGGGCTGTCATTATCGCCAGGACAAGCCTTATCCGTACAAGGATTGATCTTCTTGACCAGCCATTTCTCGTACTTTCCTGATAGTGTCATGCCGCAGATGTGTTTGGCCTTTTTGTGTACGATATCGAAGGAAGGTTCTTGACGCATACAGGTTTTCTATAGTATATCGTTAGCTTCAAGTGTTTATGAAGATGGAGTACCACTCACAATGCAATCTGGTAGTGGGGTGATGTCGACTCTCTTGTGGAGGACTGCAGCCTCGGCGGCCGCCACGAGGGCGAGTAGCATCCAGTATGGGCGCATTGTGTTTGTCTGGTTTTTGGAACTGTGGATGCTTTTGTGGAGTTATTCGAGTAGAAAGGTGACGAAGAAGACTTGGGATGAGAGAGAACTATATACCATGTCTTGAGATAATCATATTATCGTGTAGTCATTGTGACAAGGAAAGTGTCATGAGCTTAAAAACTTCTCGACCAACCACGTATGCCTATTTAAACCTCTCTTGCATCGCGTCTCAGACATGATATGAGCTATAGGGGATAAGAGAGAATATGAGAAGTCAAACCGGACAAACGCTCCGAAATCGAAGCGCCTGCTGGTTTCACGTGACAAAACTTGGCACACTTGACCTCGATCTCTTCTCTTTCAGACCAGAGATTCTGACTGGACACCGTACCAACGAAATGTCGAAATGTCGAACGACTGTAGGTTCTTTCTCGACCATAAGTTTGTTTGGAGACCACGAGATTACCCCTTCGTATCCCAGCTGAAAGCCAGGGCATAAGATGGGGGCACTCTTTGTTTTGTGTTTTTTTACTTTTTTCTTCTTTTTTTGGTGATTGTTTTTGTGTTTTGAAATGTTTTTGTGCTTTTGTGTTTTCAGGAGAGAAGAACAAGCGAGAAGAGAGTGAGGAACCCCGGTGGCCCTTACGGGGACCACCTCACGAGACCGGTATCAATTAAGAAGGTCCGTGAAAGAAAAGGCCGAGATGGCTCTACGTGACTTGCCAAAGAAAGTCCGTTCATTGTTCACGGGGTGGGCCCGAGTTGTTGTTGTTGTTGTTGTTGTTGACGGCAGGGCGAGCAGCAAGGTCCGTGAAGGACGGGGTGGTGCCATTGTTGGCAGTCTGGTTTGCAGCATTGGCCGCAGAAGCAGGGTTTTGATCGGCGGTAGAACCGCCACGACCTCCACCACCACCTCCACGTCCGCCGCGTCCACCACGACCACCGCCACGACGACCACGACCACGGCCAGAGAAGTTTTGCACGACTCGCTCGATGCCAGCCATGCCTCTCTCAATGCCAGCTATGCCTCTCTCAATGCCAGCTAAGCCTCTCTCCGCAATGGAGGTCTGGTTCCCACGCCTTGCGGCGCCGTAGTTTGGACCCCTGTTGCGCTTGGGGTCGCGAGTAGGGACGTTGAGTCCCGGTGGATGGCCAAGGGCTTGCTGCTCCAAGCCCCACTTACACTTATCAGGGTCGTGGTAGACCCATCTTTGGTGCCACATGCACCACTGGCGCTCGCCACCGGGGGTGGCAGGACCCTTGCCGTTGCCAGTCTGCTGCTGGTCGTGATGATGGTGATGATGATTGTTGCGGAAAGGCAGGAGAATCAGTCACTTTAATGGTGGTGCGCAAGAAAGAAAGAATCCAGGAGACGCGCGCAAAGCCGGAGGAGATGGGCATACAAGGCAAACAAACAATTGACACTGAGCTTCACTTTCAGATTTTGTAACATTGACTGGGCTCTTGACACCTACCAGCATCCGACCATGGCTACGAAAGGCCGTACAATGAAGGCCGCAGAGAACATCCCGACAATCACGACAATCGACCACCCGAGCAGTCTCGTGACAACTACCAGCGACCCGGCCCTGGCTACGAAAGGCCGTACACTCAAGATCGCTATGATCATCCCGGCGACAGACCCTTCCAGAAACCTAGTGCTTCTCGTGACAACTATTAGCGATCCGGCCATGGCGAAAGGCCGTACAACACCCCTTACACTTCGAAACGTAAGGACGTTCGCGACACCAGACCCTTTGAGCAATCTAGCGCTTCTCGCGACACGCGCTCCGTACCTGCAAAAGCTTATAAAACTGACCCTATCTGCTGAGAGGGAAAAAGAGTTGGAAGAAGAAGAAGTACAGCCATCCGCGCCATTGACCCTATCCGCTTTCATGTCGAGTCTCTGGGACGAGATTAAACAAAATCAACAGACTGCCATAGGAAATTTTGGTGGATACAACGCTGATGTGCTTGACTTGGAGCCAAACTATACAGACACTTGGTCCACCGACGCAACTATCGACGCGCTGATCGGCATAGTTCTGGAAGCGAATCCCGGAAGAGGCATCTCGTTCATTGCAAACATGTACATCTGGCCGTACCTTGTGCCGTTTGACGCAGCTAGAGATGCTATCACGACACTCGAGATGCATGTTAAGCGTATCCAGCGCAGTATGCAAGCGAAGATGGAGACCGAAGATGAATCCCTCCCAATCAGAAACATCAGCGACTTAACCTCAATCATCTTCGCCTTGAAACCGACAAGTAATCACTGGTTGACCGTTCAGATTTCATCAACCGGGACTATCGACGTCTGGAACTCTTGGAGAAATGCAAACTCCGATGTGAGAACGTTTTGCGATGCTCTTCTCCACCCGTTTTCCCAAAGACCTGCAGAGTTTCTATACATGCAAATTACCGCATCATTTGATCGATATCTGCATCACCCAGTAAGGTTTGATTTGGCCCTGTCAAAATGCAGAGACATATTACGATATCAGTGTACCTCCAGAGAGAGACGCTTGCCCCTGAGCTCTCTTTGGTCAAATCAAGAGATTCAAAAACCTTCTTGCATTTTTGCAGTGGTTTTTTCCCGGTGAGGCTGTAGCATGCGGTTTCCAGTGAGAGCTCTGTGTGTTCTCATGTCCATCAAAAGGCATAGTATCCATCGTAGCAGGGAGCTTTATCGATGAAGGTCGTGGAGTTGTTGACGGTGGTTGCTTATGGCATGGAACTTCTTTCTCTCCTCTTGGCAATTGAGGACCTGCTCGTGTTCGCATAAGGACTTGTGTTGCTTTGGGCATCTGCTTCTTTCTGTAGTTGCTTCTGTGGGTGGATGAGAACTGTCGCGTTTGGGGTGTCTTCTTTCAAATCGACGAGCACGTGGAGGACATCAAACATACCAAAGAGAAGCTGTGGAGTGGAATTGTGCCTCATAGATCCAAAGCCTGTCAACATAAGTCTCTCGAGGCTTGACGGTGTTGAAGACCATTGCAACACTAGTTCTGTTCTCAAACAGTCTCGATATAGCGCTTGAACTCCCTGTGAACACAAGGCTGTTAGTAGACATCCCACTAAAGAGTATGAACAAACCAACGTACCAATCCGTTACTGCCTCGTCCCACAGTCTGAGCTCGTGCTCACGAGTGCCGGCGAAGTGATCGACAAAGTCATCACCAAACACCTCCCTCGCAATACTGTCCTTGCTCTTGAACGTGTCGGTGGCCTCTCTCAAGCTCTTGGCTAATCTGACACCTTTGTCTGACGCACCGCCAACGTCCTCGCCCTTACCCAGAGGAGGAATCGGGATCTCCAACTTCTTTTCTACACCTCTCCATCCTAGTGCGAGAATGGTTGCCAACACTAGGTAAGGATTTGTGTCTGCACCTGGAACACGGACTTCGAAGCGAGTGGATTTGGGAGAAGCGGTGGGGGGAGCGATAAGACGGATACTGGCAGCGCGATGTTCCAAACCCCAGCTGACGGTCACGGGTGCCCAGAAGTTCTCGACAAGACGCTTGTAGCTGTTGATTGTAGGGGCGAAGATAGGCATGACGTACGGAAGGCCTTCGATTAGACCAGCGAGGAAGTGACGACCGAGGTCAGAAAGGTGCTTGATGTCCTCGTAAGGAGCATTGGGATCGGGTTCGCTGCGCGCAAAGAGGTTCTGGTTCGTTTCCGGATCGCACAATGAGACATGCATGTGTCCACTGTTACCTGGCAGGTTCTGGCGAGGTTTGGCCATGAAGCAGGGTGTAATGCCAAACTTGCTGGCGATCGATTTGACGGTAAGCCTATGACTGTGTTAGCGGAAGTCGGTCTGGGCAGGGTTTGCGTCTCACTTGAAAAGAGCAGCTCTGTCTGCCATGCCTCTGATCTCGCCAAACTCGAGAGCGGCCTCGAAGACACCAGGACCACTCTCGGTATGCCATCCCTCGATGTTGCATCTGAACTCTTCGCATGCTTTGTAGACACCATAGTAGTAATCTTGGTTGTGTACCGGTCTGGTAACGCTGTACCCAAACATGCCTTCGGTGAGGGAGGGTAGGGCGGAGGGAGGATTCTCCTGGAGGAATTTGGCTGTGCTGGACGAGTTGCGCTCGGAGGCAGTAGGATCGGAGGGCGATTTGAATTGGTAGAACTCGTACTCGGCTATGCAAGAATCATGGTCAGCTGCTGGTCGTTGGTAGCAGATCAAGTATACGCACCTCCTGCCATAGCACTCATGCCCTTGGCCTGGATCTTCTCTACCGCTCTTCCCAAGACGCTTCGCGGGCAAGCCGAAACAGACTGGCCCTCAGGCTCGTAGAAACTGACCAAGAAGAAAGGTACATTGTTCTCCCACGGTATTCTTCTGTAACTGGCAAGGTCGATTTGTGCTGTGAGGTCTCTGTAGCCATTCTCCTTGTTTGAAATCTTGAGCTCCTTGAAGTATGTCTGATCATGCATATCCCAGCCAAAGATGACTGAGCAAAAGCCAAAACCAGACGATGCAATCGAGAGGAACTTCTTCTTGGAGACGAGCTTGCCTCTCAGGATACCGTCAATGTCGCATCCTGCAAGCTTAACACTCGTGTCGTTCTTGAGCAGCTCGGGGAGGTCCTCGAGGGTGAGAGCTGTGGGATCGTCAGAAATCGCCATATTGAGTTCGAATATCCAGAGGTTCAGGAATCGAAGCTTCAGACGAAATGACAAGGAGGCGATATGTCTTTGTTATGGATATCTCCAACCAGTCGCAAGTTGCACACGCAACCTGATTGTTGGCCGAAGATAAGCGTCAATGCGGGGCAGCCTGCAGCGCTGATCGTGCCTTTCTGCTGCGTCTCACCTCAGGGCTTGTTTTCTGGCCGCCGATTGGATGTCTTTCCATCTCTCACGTGCCGTGTTCTGTAGAGACAAGACGAGTAATCTGGCTATACCGACATTAAATCAAGGTGTGGTTCTGCCAGAGGCAGTTCTGTCAACTCTGAGCATCAAGTCCGATTCGTGATTACATCATTGTCCACCCCACAGAAAGTCCGCCTCAGTGTCGCCTGCTTTCACCTGCTCCCACCATTATCACGTAAAACGAACCCGATCTCGGCCCGGACGGCGGACTCACTGACCGCCAGCGATAGCGAGTCATCCCTTGGCAGTTGATGAAACACATGTTCAACTCCAGATTCCCTTTTGATCCATTCAACATCAATCGCCTCCTCTGCTTGCTATTCACTTGACCTCATTGCACTCTCAAGGTGAGGATTGGTCCAAGTGGTCATACGAATTCACTTCTGACGCTGCTCAGATCCCAAGCTCAATCACAAGCTTTACTTACACAACTTTTCGACAAGACATATCTGCAACCATGAGCGCCGAAGGTAGAGGTCGTCTCGCTGGCAAGAACGCCGTCATCACCGGTGCTGCTGGGTAAGTGTTCTTTTCTTCTTCTCTGTCACCTTTGTATCACACCACTTTGAAGAAAGAAAGAGAGAAGCATATCTTGCCACCATCAAAATCACCAATCCTCATCGAAAGCATGGGTCATCAAGAGAATTCGTACTGACATTGGATCAGTGGCATTGGTCTTGAGACCTCCATTCTCTTCGCCCGCGAGGGTGCCTCAGTCCTGATGTGCGACATCTCGGCACCTGCTCTCGAGAAGGCCGTCGCCAAGGTCAAGGAGATCGTTCCCAACGCTGCTGGCAAGATTGAGACCACTATCTGCGATGTCAGCAAGGAGTCCGATGTTGCTGCCACCGTCGAGAAGGTCGACTCGTGGGGTGGTCTCGACGTCATGTTCAACAACGCTGGTATCATGCACGCCGACGACGCAGGTAAGTGAATTCGAAAAAACATCAGATCTTCCAAAGCTCACAAGATTGTAGACGCCATCGACACACCAGAGAAGATCTGGGATCTCACTCACAACATCAACGTCAAGGGTGTCTGGTTCGGCTCAAAGCACGCAGTGCAGGCACTGCGCAAGCACAACAAGACCAAGGGTTCCATCATCAACACTGCTTCCGTGGTTGCCTTGGTCGGTGCTGCCACACCTCAGTTGGCATACACAGCTAGCAAGGGTGCAGTCCTCGCCATGACCCGTGAGCTCGCCATTGTGCACGCACGTGAGGGCTTTAGATTCAACGCTCTCTGCCCTGCTCCACTCAACACTCCTCTTCTGCAGGACTGGTTGGGTGACGACAAGGCTAAGCGTCAGCGCCGCGAGATTCACTTCCCTACCGGACGTTTCGGTGAAGCCATCGAGCAGGCACACGCTGTTGTCTTCCTGGCCAGTGATGAGTCCAGCTTCGTCAACGGCACCGACTTCGTCGTTGATGGTGGTATGACCAAGGTATGTTTCGAGATCCGGAATGTCTTTGTCGCAATGGCTAATGTTTTTGATAGGCATACGTCACTCCCGAGGGCCCTCCTGCCCCTGCTCCTACTAACCTCGCCAAGTAAAATGGTTGATGTTATTTTCATGAGTTGGTCGGGTTGGCGCATGGCTGAATTTGCATGGAGCAAAGAATGACTTAACGATTTTCTCGTAGGCAGCAAGGTTATTCAAGTTTATGAGATTTCGCATTAGACCAAGACTATTATCTATCTTGCTGTCTCTGTTTCGGTCCAGCGGACCAGATGGGTGAGGTGTGAGGGGTATTGCCATTTGCGGCGTAATATCTGCTTCGTATAGTGCAGATGAGAATCATGTAGTTCTTGAGGGTAGGTTGTTGGGGAGAGGTTTAGAAGAACGTGTTTACACCTTCTTGGCCTTCTCGAAAGCACCCTTGGGGTCCTTGACGATAGCCTCGAGTTCCTTGCCCTCCTGCTTGCCAGCCTTCTCAAGCTCAGCGGGGATAGAGTCACCCTTCTGGGCTTGTTGCCAGAGGAGGATACGCGAGACCTGTGTTGCGCCGACGCAGAAGAGGAGGAAGTTGACGGAAGCGAGGCTGTTTTACCCTTGTCAGCATTCGATCCCTTGGAAGCTCACTGGTATATTTTTTCCACGTACAAAAGGTTTCTGGGCTTGATGACGAAGCACCAACGGGTCCAGATCAAACCAGTAGCCATAAGCGCACCGTTCTGAGAGAGGGAAAGCGATTCAACGGGACGAGCAAAGTCGGCGGCACCAGCAAGCACGAGACCCCACTTCATGATAGGAGCCCAGAAGTGAACGGTCTTGGGACCGACGGGCGAGCTCCAGAGTTGTTGCAGACGGGACTGGTTTGGTGGAGGGGTGGCATTGGTCTCGGCAGCGGACTGATAGGTGCGTCTTTGGATGATGGGCTTGCCGGTGTTGGCAGCCTGTTGGCGGAAGGCATTGAAGAAACGGAGACCGGCTCTGAAAGACATGATGGCTGTCTTTTTGGTGTAATTGACTGGGTGAAGGTTGAAAGGGAAGTTGCGCTTGCGAAGAAAGAGAGGTTCGCTGCTGCTTTCCGGCGATATCAGACCCGATGCCGCAATGCGGAGCAAGAGCGGAGTTTGTGTCAGCGCCTGCCGTTTCCGAGAAAGTGTTTGCCCTGTTTGTCTCGAATCCGTAGGTCAGCAACAGCGACATTCGACTGTCGCGAAAGTCGAGGTTGGAAGCAATTGAACACTCAACTCAACCCACACATACAATCATGTCGCTCAAGCAATCCTTCTCCAAGGCGCTCAAGGAGCTGCGCTTCCACCACTGCCAAACCTCGGAATCCAGCGCCGCCGTCCGGTAAACCGCCATCCTTCCGCAGACCTTCATTTCGATGCGCAACCGACTCTCTGACACTGGACCACAGCTCGTTCCTCACCCAGCAATACCCTGCCATGAAGAAGGCCAACCCTCACACCCCCATCTTGATCCGCGAAGCTTTGGAAGTCGAGCCGAGAGTCTGGGCAAGATACGGTTAGCAACCCTACAACACGGTCTATTCACGCTGGAGCAAAACGCTGATGATGTTGTCTACTAGACTTTGGCAAGGAGAAGAGTGCAAGTCTGAAGGGTATGTCTTGGTTGAGAGAAGCTTGGAAAACAGGGGAAAGTGCTGACATGATAAACACAGGTCTCGACAACAAGGCTATTGAGAGCAAGATTGCTGAGCTGGTCCAACAAGCTCAATAGATACCCCGTTCGAAACAACCTTCTTCCTTTTTGCTGTACAAAATTTGCGACCGTCATTTTCAATTACCCGTCGAATCCTCCCTCGATTACAGTCGTGCGACAAACTCAAGATGCACAGCTGTAGACGTGTTCGAAATCTTCATCGACGATACTGAGATTGTGTTTTTTGACTATGTTGTAAAGAATCTCCCCATTATCACGCTGTAACGTTCGAGACCTCGCCAAATCTGAACTGAGCCCAGGACATGCTTCCTTGCGGCAAAGTCCACAACTGCTTTCCGCTATCACTACCGGCAGCGCCAGCACCGATATGAATGGGCAACAAATGCTCAAACGATGGATGAGCTCTTCTTGCATCACTTCTCTGCAGCAATTCGGCCATCGCCTTTTGTCTGTTTTCTGGCTGTATCTGATTGTTAGCACATGCCTCTTCTCGACACTCATACTTGGAGCAACACATACCTTCTGTTCAACTGCTTGCTTCAACGCAGCATCAAAGCTCACACTGTAAGGCATGGGAGCAGGCTGCTGCATGGCCTTCCACATGTCCCTCAAGTTGTGCACAGCCATACCACTTACAATAACCAAAATACCCTCCTCTCTCAGCCCTTGCATCGCTTCTCCAAGCTTGTAATGCTTATCCGCATCATCGCTATCGAAAAGTGACACCTGCACCAAAGGCACATTCAGCGGATTCGTCTTCGGATCAAACGCCACGGTGAAAGGCGCAAAAACACCATGATCCAATCCCCTCTTGACCCCTTCCGCCTCTATCCCCGCTCCTTCCAACGCACCCAACACCTTCCCAGCCAAATCCCTACTCCCCACATTCGGGTACTTGACCTTATAATAATGATCCGGGAAACCGTAGTAATCGTAAATCAAATCCGTGATCTCTGCAGTGTTGACTTGTATTTTGTCGGGACTTGCTTGCCAGTGTGCGGAAAACACAACTACAGCTTTAGGTTTCACTTTTCCGGTGATTTCCTTGCCGATTTCTTGAAGTTTGGAGTAGGCTGGGTGGTCAAAGTCTTCCATTATGTTGGGGCCTCCGTGGGAGAGAAAGTAGACTGGTGTACGTGGCATTGTGGATGTTGAGTAGAGGTTTGCTGGTGTCTTGCTTGTGACGACTGCTGCAGTGCTCTTCAAAGTTGTTGTAGAAGTGGTTCTGGTGAGTGTCCGGGCCCAGCGGAGTAGAGGGGTTGATATAGGGAATATGGCGATAGCCAGGATGAGGCAGATGATCGAGGTCAAGATACCGGTGCGGATATGTTGCATTTGCGATGTGTACCAGCTGTTGATGCTTGTTTTATAAGGCAAGTGAAGGGGTTTGTATGTCTAGATCATTCTTGATTATTATATCGCCTTTTTGTTGCTGGATTATGATATGCGGTTCTGATTCCGCGATGCTTACGAGGGTTCGGCATGTTCGCTTCCGAGCATCGGATGTTTGATCATAAGCTGATGTGTTGCACAAAACAGACAAGACTTGGCAAGTGCTGCATAAAGTTCTCTGTCGGCTTCATAACGTCTCATTCCGTGCGCGTCACTGGTTGGTCTGTGAATTGTGAGCGGCAACATCGAACCTACCTATACGACTGAACACAAGTCCATTGAGTGTATTTTGACAAGATGGCTGCAATCGTGATCCCCGCTGCCAGAAGGCACACCTCTTCGGTTATCGTCATGCACGGCTTGGGCGACAGGTGAGTTTAACAGCTACTCATCAACTTTCGAGAACACTTCATTAATGATTACCTAGTGGCCATGGTTGGTAAGCGCAACATCATTGTGAGAAAAGTCGACGGTGGTACTCATCACGTTGAAGGTCTTTCCTTGCCGACATGTGGAAGGGCAAGTTCGATGAGACTGCTTTCATCTTCCCCAACGCACCTGAGATCCCTATCTCTGTGGTATGTACAGCACTTGCCTATAGGTGTACTACGTTACTTGACTGACACGAACAGAACATGGGAATGAAAATGCCCGGGTAAGACAGCTCGAATAATCCAACAATCAGCATTCGCTGACTCTGACCGCCCGTAGTTGGTACGACATTGTAAGGCCTCGCAACTCAGCAAATGTTTGCACGATCCTTCCTTACCCTCAATCCTCTCCACTCCACGATCAACAACACGAACATGGCACTGACTGTATCTATCTCATAGATGTCTTTCGATGATATCCAGCAGAACGAGGACGAGGCTGGTATCACGCGTTCTCAGGCATACATCCACTCTTTGATTGCCAAGGAGATCGAGAAGGGCATCCCCTCAGAACGTATTGTCCTCGGTGGCTTCTCTCAGGGCGGTGCTATGAGTCTCATGTCCGGAGTCACCGCTCCTACACGTCTTGGAGGTATTTTTGGACTCAGTTGCTACTTGTTGCTCCGTGGCAAGCTCAGAGAGATGATTCCTAGCGAGAACCCCAACAAGGTATGTCTCCGCACCCCATCGAAATGAGCACCTCATCTTGTAGATATGTCTCATGCTTATCTCAAACAGCAAACACCAATCTTCATGGGCCATGGTGATGCCGATCCGGTTGTTCGCTACGAATGGGGCCAGGCCACTTCTAAGGTCCTTCAGGAATGGGGCTGGAACGTCGACTTCAAGACCTACAAGGGTCTGCCTCACTCCGCCGCTCCCCAAGAGATCAACGACCTGGAGCGCTACATTAAGGAGAGAGTCCCTGATCTCGGCGACAAGCCGCTCCCCTCCAAGGCATGACTGCAGCAAGATGCTCAAAACACTGGATTCGGAAAGATCTGGGTGGTCGTGCCGTTATTCGTTTGCATCCTGCTTTTCTGGAGATGGAACGGCCGACCTAGAAATGAAGTAAAGACAGAATAGACAAGTTACATGAACTCTCATATCACCTACATCGGATTCATTTCGTGTATAAGAAGCACTCGAAACACACCCGCACTCGGCCGCGCGGTAATTGACAGGGACTACAATATACAGGCGAGTATTCTACACGCAATATTGGACAAGCATATAGATGCGAAAGTCCTTGTCATAAGCTCTACAATGGTTGCAAAAAAAAGTTGTTAGCTAGGTGCGACTCCAGACGTCCAATGTTTCATCGGATCAGCGCAAGATATTGCTAGATTCGGAATCCATCACAACAACATGGCAGATCTTGATTTTCATCCCGCAGCCAGCCTCATACGCAAAGGAAAATGTCCCGAAAACCATGTTTCAAGAACTTGACGTGCCCTAGAATCAAGATACACAAAAAATTGCCCGAGATTTGACAGCCCCATGACAGGTGGATGCAGCTTGATTGCGGCATCCACTGTTGCTTTGCAATCCATTCTTTTTGCCCTTCTTACTCGCACGGTCCTCCCCACCTTGTTCCTCTGTACCAAAGCACCAACGTTTCAAACAAAGCAGGTTTCTTAAGGAGTTACTACCAAGCGCCTGCGATTCTCTTATCCAACGCGTGAAGCCACTCTCACACAATTACTAAACCACCTTCTAGCTGTCAAATTGCGGAAATCCTTTGGAAACTTGAATATTGTCCATTGGAGGAGTATCTAAAGCTCTCAGGGGAGCATCTTCGGTTTCGCGATAATGTTGTGCCTTTTGATAGCTAGTGGTGGTAGTATTGTCGCATACGCTGGATAAGAAAACCACAGACACCTGATAACAGCTCCCGCTCCTCACGATCTTTTGGCAGGATCAAGAATGCACGAAATGCGCCATCGTTGCGCGACGAACTGCAACTTCGTTTCTTGAATCGTGCACGCGGGTACACCGAGAACCTGGTGCGCGGTCTGTTATTCGTCAGGACGTGCCACCCCCCATAGGGCGGATCTCTCTATTTTCGACTTACTAGGGTGTGCAAGAGGCCTAAGCCACAACAGTACTGCCTGTGATTTCCCTGCCTTTTTACCCAGGACGTTCGAATGGATGCGTTAGGTCCTTGTTCCCCGCTGTTGGTAATGGTGCGTGGCGCCTGGCCACGCATCTGTTCAATGATGTGGTGGGCTACCTCGGCAGGGGGACGATGAGATGAGATGTATGTAATTGCGTGGTGCGCCTCGTGTCGCGAACGGATGGCCCTGGTTTGTTTTATCTTTTGACATTTCAGTCCCTCCTGTTCCCACTTGTATTTTGTCTTTGTCATTGTCGTTCTAGCTGCGGGCAGCACAACATCGCTAGAAGGTATAGAATATCTCGCACTACTCAAAGCCGGCCTACGATATGACGAAACATGTGGACTTTGCTGCTATCTTGCAAGAGCCAGTCTCTCAGCAGACCAGTCCAGAACGGACCTCGAAACGGCAGGCATTGAAGAGCTTTGCCTCGAAACTAAAACGAAGCACAAGCAAAAGAGACTCACAGAGAAGCCGTCGCAAAAGCCAGCTTCTGGACGTCCCTTCCCTCGTGGTGGAGTCAGAGCCTGACATCCTGACCGAATGGGGAAGTAAGAGGTCAAGCGACTTGCCACGTCCCTCCAGGGATTCAGTCGTCGGACAATACTACATCGGCAACATCGCAAAACCATCACACAAGTCTCCTAGATCAAGCCCTAAGCAACTGGGTCACGAGGATCTTATCAACTACTTTGCAGGAGCACCGGAATTTGCTATCAAATCCCTCAGACCAAGGGTCAGCTATCGATGGAAGTTAGACGAGGAGAGTGGGGAACCACAGGATTTTGTCGATGTTGGCCATGGCACCTTCGAAGCTGCCACATTGAGACGTCGCGAGAGGACAAGACAGCTTCGCGACCTAGTTGCGGAGGACGCCGACAACCAAATCCCCATGATGGAGGTACCAAACATGATGAGTCTGAACGGCAGTGAACCTGGAACTATCGGACTGGAATACTTCCTGCAGATACCCCTGTCAGACAGCAAGCGCTGCGCCGAGGACGACGAAGAGACCTTGAGGACAAAGAGGCAAATGTTGATCACGTCACCCGAACAGCTAGAGTTGAGACGTCTCAATCCTGAATACATGATGAACAGATTGCGCGAAATCAGTGATAGTCGACATTCCAGGAACAGCGAACACTTCGAGCGGAAACCAAATGAACAACAGGCTGCAGAGTTTCATCGCGAATTGTTCTCCAACTTGCTTACGGAACCTGAGAGAGAGGAAGACGATCCCCCATTCACGGACCTGGACGGCCAGGTAGTAGCGCTTGCGAGGGTCTTGGTTACGACTAGACTCTGGTATGACTTTAGCCTTGTCGAGCACCGGATACGTCTAGGTCAGATCCTGTGGCCGTCCACGGACTTTGATGACGAGTCTGTTATTGACGTGGAAGGACCAACTATGCCCAGCGAACGCGATATCCTGCTCCTCCAAATTACGTTGGCTTGCGAGCTACTAATTCGTGTCGAGCTCTCTGGTTTCCCCACTTCTGGATTTTCGAGGAAGCTGCGATGGGACCTGATGCTTGCGCAACGCTTTCTTGACAGCATAAACATTGCACCCAAGATCCCAACAGACGCCGAAAGCCCTTACCGGAACAGCGTAATGTCGATTGCTACCTTTGTTACTGCAAGAGAGAGCTTGGACGAGAGCCGCGTGGAACCGATCCTGTATCCGAAGCACGAGAAGAGGCAGGTGCATGGGTTGTTGAAATTCGCCAGAGCACTCGCCTGGCCACATACTGAAGAGATCCAAGAACGTTTTGCCGAAAGAGTTAGAAGACACTCACGCGATGCAGGCAGATTTAGCGTATATGGTGCACCGCTGGGAACGCCGGGTCAATCTCCTGTCCAGAGCAACTACTTCCAAAAACGGCCACAGATCGGTCGTACCGCCACGGCGCAATCGCTACAACTTCTACCTGCTTCAGCATATGGAGCTGACAGTTTCGACCTTGGTGGCTGGTTGAGCCGATCTTGGTTGACAGGTTTCGTACTGCCGGGCGAGTCCACTTCACATCTGCTCATCTCGACATTACTGGAGAACTCACCATCCGCTGTAGCGGCACTAGGCGATGCCGCCAATCTCTACCAAGGCTTTGTCTACAAATCACGCAGCTACTGGAGTAAGAGTTGTATCGTAGGCAGAGTAATCGCAGCTGCCAATGGAGCGACCGATTGCATGGGCTGGGTGTCCTGCAGCAGTGCACCTGTAGATCAACGGGACGGCTGGGTCAACCTCGAAGTCAAAGATCTGCCTAGTTCTACCACACCTCGAATCGCCGATAGCTCTGCTCTAGCAGCTGATTCTGCATTTGTACCTGGCGAGAAGAGCACAATCAAAGATACAGAATTCGCCTGGCCTGTCGACGGTCTTACCGTATTGGGCAACGAAGCACGCTATCATGGATTCAGTCTTCTACCCACAGGAACCAGCTTCGAACTCAGCGCTGCATTGCCCTCGGACGACAACACCAACGACAATGCACATCTCGCACCAATCCCCACTGCAGTCGCCTGTCTAGATTTCAGCGCCAAGCGCAGCTCTCAACCGAAAAAAGTAACACTGCCACTCCTCTACGATGTCCACTTCATCTCCGCAACCCCTTGTTTCCCAAATATTTCCAGACCGTCCACACCTGCAACCAATACTTCATCTCCCAAGTCACGCTCGCGCACACATTCTCGTGTTCCTTCTTTCAAGGAGCTGCCACAACCACCTACACATCCTTTGCATTGCTCGTATGCTATCGAAGTCATCCCTGCTGCAACCATCCTGGCAGATGACTTTACGGATACAGTACATTTGGGTGACGAGACTGTAGTGTTAGATTGCAGGGGTACAGGCGAGCTGCAACTACTAGCTAGGGCTTGGTGTGCTAAGGTTGGCGAGAACGCTGTCGTGGGTAGAGTCGGTAAGACTTGCTTAGGCTGTTGCGTCAGAGAAGCGAGTGGGTTGGGTGTCAAAGTCGTCATCAGAGTTTGAGTTGGAGGTTCTCTTTTGTTGTTCGCTTCTTACCGCTTTTTATGTTGTTGATACCCCTTTATTTCTCAACTGTTCAACTGATATACAATGCAAGGACCTGATATGCCGATCGCAGATCTTCTTGATGAGATTTTATCTGGAAGGTGAGATGGAGAGGATACAGACCAGCACAGGATGGTTGATCATGAATCAATACATTAGCACACAATTTACATCACCCTCCCCGTGTGCTAAAATACTGTCACGCGTACGGCTGTAGAACAGCACAATTTCAGCATTGTCAGGGGGTAGCTTCCACCAAGAGCGTGGTAGTCAGCAGCTCTCTGCGGACAACTATACCAA
>Ga0181469_100295_pt1 | contig 18118 bp, 9 predicted proteins | sample InSIn2SAF170_2_FD_119081 | JGI IMG/M metagenome (GOLD analysis project Ga0181469, IMG submission 119081) | Clean room microbial communities from NASA Spacecraft Assembly Facility at Jet Propulsion Laboratory, Pasadena, California, USA -... ... | reverse complement strand
AGCCAACCTTTGCCCGTTTTTTGCGGTTGCAGAAAGTGATAACGGTATAGACAATTTTCGCTTCTGGAACAGGCCAATTCGTATGCCCGAAACTGAAGATCCTTCAACAAATATCTACGACATGCGTGTTGTGCAGCATGAAGACGGTTGGATCTATGGCTTATTTTGCGCTGAACGTAAAGATCCTTCCGTACCGGAAAGTGACCAGTCATCTGCAGATGCACAATGCGGTATTGCACGAACAAAAGACCTGGTAAACTGGGAGCGTCTTCCCGATCTGAAAACACCTTCTGCACAGCAAAGAAATGTTGTACTGCATCCAGAATTTGTAAATGGGAAGTATGCTTTATATACGCGTCCGCAGGATAGTTTTATTGATGCAGGTAAAGGCGGTGGAATAGGTTTTGGCCTTACCGATTCAATGGAAAATGCAGTGGTGAATGAAGAGATTGTAATAGACAAAAAAAGATATCACACGGTTTATGAAGCTAAAAATGGCTTAGGACCTGCACCTATAAAAACAGGCAAAGGTTGGCTTCACCTTGCACATGGTGTTCGCAATACAGCAGCAGGCTTAAGATATGTCCTGTACATGTTTATGACCGACTTGCAAGACATTACTAAAGTAACACATAAACCTGCCGGCTACTTTATGGCTCCTGAAGGAGAAGAGAGAGTCGGGGATGTTTCAAATGTACTGTTCAGTAATGGCTGGATAGCGGATGACGATGGAAAAGTCTTCATTTATTACGCATCTTCCGATACTCGTTTGCATGTTGCTACCTCAACTATAGATAAGCTGGTAGATTATGTGATCAATACCCCGGAAGATGGTTTCCGTTCTGAAGCTACCGTTAGCGCTATTTACAAGATCGTTGAAAAGAATGAAGCTTACAACGCCCAGCATAATGGCAAAGTCATTTTTGAAAATCAATTTGCCGCAAGCGTATGACGGAGGTGTTAAAGAATTACAGGCAGGAGACGGAGCAGGAGTTAGAAAACATTCTTTCCTATTGGATGAAGCACACGCTCGATTTTACCAATGGAGGCTTTTACGGAAAAATTGACAACGATAATAAGATTTATGAAGACGCACCTAAAGGATCTGTATTAAATAGCAGGATCCTCTGGACTTTTTCAGCAGCTTATAATCTTACAAATAAACCGGCGTATCTGCAAACAGCCGAAAGAGCTTTCAAATACATCAGCAGGTATTTTGTTGATAAAGAATACGGTGGTATCTATTGGTCTGTTGATAAAAGAGGTGATCCGCTTGACACAAAAAAACAGATTTATGCATTGTCATTTGCTGTTTATGGTTTAAGCGAATATTTTGTTGCAAGTAAAGATGAAAGAGCGAAGCAGTTAGCTATTGATTTATATAAAGTGATTGTAGACCGCAGTTACGATAAACTTAATGGCGGCTATATCGAAGCGTTGACAAGAGACTGGAAAGAGATTAGCGACCTACGATTGAGCGCCAAAGATTCTAACGAAAAGAAATCGATGAACACGCATTTGCATGTGCTGGAAGGTTTTGCTAATCTCTACAAAATATGGCCTGATGAAATATTGAAAAAAAGAATCGCCGAATTGATCAATATTTTTCTGGATCATATTATAGATCCCGACACAAACCACCTTATCCTGTTTTTTGATGAAGTCTGGAATCCAAAATCAAATATTGTTTCTTATGGTCACGACATTGAAGCGGCGTGGCTGGTGCAGGAAGCTGCTGAAATAATACACGACGAAGCATTATTGCAAAAGGTGAAAGAGCGTTCCGTAAAAGTTGCCGAAGCGTCCGAACGTGGACTTGATAAAGATGGCGGCTTGTGGTACGAGAAAGAAGCTGATCATTTAATCAAAGAAAAGCATTGGTGGCCGCAGGCCGAAGCAATGGTTGGTTTTTACAATTCTTACCAGGTTACTTCCGACCCTTCATTTCTTGAAAAATCGTTGAATAGCTGGAAGTTTATTCAGAAGCATATACTTGATAAGAAGGATGGAGAATGGTATTGGGGTGTCAAAGAAGATTACTCGAAAATGGAGGGTGAAGACAAGGTCGGCCTTTGGAAATGCCCTTATCATAACGGAAGAGCCTGCCTGGAAATATTAAAACGCTTATCGTAAACGCTGGGAGTTTAGAAAACTTGAGACGCAATTGATGTAAGAAGTTTTTTTGGAGCCGGGCCTTTATTTAGTAATTGATCATCGTTGCGTCGCACACTTGTACTTTAATTTGATGGTTGAGCTTTTTGCGGTGGAAAGCCTAAAATAAGCGCCTAAGTCTTTAGTTACTTTGCGTCTTTGTGGCCTCCTTGTAGGCTGAATGAAGAACTTAATGTACAAGAGTGCGACGCAAGCGAAGCTTAATTAATAACAAATGCCGGGTACCATAAAAATAAAAAATACAGATCACTTGAATCATTAAAAAAAATACAATGAAGAAAAATATTGCAGTAATTGTCTTGCTTTTAATAGTTGTTACCACTACGGGTTACGGCCAGGGAAACAACTACAAACAAAACTATACAAAGTACCAGGGACTGGCGCTTACCCCGCCAATGGGCTGGAATAGCTGGAACAAATTTGCCTGTAATGTGGATGAAAACATGATAAAGCAAATGGCTGATGCCATGGTCTCAACAGGCATGAAAGACGCCGGCTACACGTATTTGAACATCGACGACTGCTGGCATGGCGATCGTGACAGTCTTGGTTTTATTCACCCCGATCCTAAAAGATTTCCTTCAGGCATGCAAGCGCTTGCTGATTATGTTCATTCTAAGGGATTGAAAATCGGGATCTATTCCGACGCAGGTTCAATGACTTGCGGAGGAAGACCAGGCAGCAGAGGCTATGAATTCCAGGATGCCCAGATGTATGCAAAATGGGGCATCGATTACCTTAAGTACGACTGGTGCAATACCGAAGGGCTAAAACAGGAGGGCGCATACAAAACAATAGCCGCAGCTTTGCAAAAAGCAGGAAGGCCGATTATACTAAGTCTATGCGAGTGGGGCCAAAGCAATCCCTGGACATGGGCAAGCAACGTGGGGCAACTGTGGCGGTCAACAGGTGATATTGCCAACCAATGGGAAGGAATAAAAACAATGGGCAACTGGCACGCATTAAGTGTAATGAAAATACTGGAAAGCCAGGACACCCTGAGAAAGTATGCAGGTCCCGGCCATTGGAACGATCCTGATATGCTGGAAGTTGGTAACGGTATGCCGGTAAATGAAGACAGGGCGCACTTCTCAATGTGGGCAATGATTGCAGCACCTCTTATTTCCGGAAACGATTTACGTAACATGAAGAAAGAAACGGCTGACATTCTAATGAATAAAGAAGTGATCGCGATTAACCAGGACTCACTGGGAATACAGGCATTCAAATATGTAACAAAAGACAGTCTGGAAACCTGGCTGAAACCTTTGAAAGGAGGCGACTGGGCTATAGCTTTTCTAAACAGGAATCATGCTCCTCAGTCCGTTGACTTCGACTGGCAGAACCAGGTGATAAATGATGATTTGTCAAAAGCAACCCTTGATGCAAAACAAGGAACATACAAGGTTCGTGACCTTTGGGCCAGGAAAGATATGGGCGATACAAAGAAGCCGTTAAAAGCAACAGTTCCGGCGCATGATCTGCTAATGGTACGACTTAGCAGATCAAGATAAGAGCTGGCCAAAAGCAATTCTTTTGCCGCAGTTATTGGTTAAAAACAGATAACTTGACAAATTTTTGTAAAACCGTAATTTAAAAAAAGCCGTATGAAACATTTATCCAGGTATACTTTTCTACTGTTATTATTTGTTATAACCGCGTCAATGATGAAACAAAAAAAGACAAAGATTATATTCTTCGGAGACTCAATAACGCAGGCTGGCGTTGGTCCGACCGGGTATATCACCAAAATGCAGGAGATGCTCCAAAAGAATGGAACGACCTCGCAATACGAGTTGGTTGGCGCGGGTATTGGAGGCAACAAGATCTACGACTTATACCTGCGCATGGAAGATGATGTGCTTACAAAAAACCCGGATGTGGTAGTTATATGGGTAGGCGTGAACGACGTGTGGCATAAAGCCTCTTCCGGAACTGGGACCGACCCGGATAAGTTTGAAAAGTTTTATATAGCTGTTATAAAAAAGCTGCAGGCAAAAAATATAAAAGTTATTCTCACAACCCCCGCAACAATCGGCGAGAAAACAGATTACACCAACCAACAGGATGGTGATTTGAACCAGTATTCAAACGTTATCAGGAAGCTGGCAAAAACATACAATTGTCCCTTGGTCGATCTGCGAACAGCCTTTCACGATTACAATCTGAAAAATAATCCCGACAATAAGGAGTCCGGCATACTTACTACAGACCGCGTGCATTTAAACGAAAAGGGAAACCAGTTCGTAGCAGAAAAAATGATGGAAGTTGTAATGGCAAAATAAATGTTCTTTTTACCTGTCACCTTAAGCTTTTTTTTGTAACCAGCAGCAGAACAGGTGTCGACATCGTTGTGTCACTCCCTTGTACGGCAATCTCTAGTGCAGCCGTTGCAGTTTTTTGTAAAACGAGTACTGACTTTATATTTGAACATACTTGTTAATGCTATTTCATTAACCTGAGAAGAACAAATGTTCAATGTTCAATTTTCAATGTACAATTCTCGATGAAAGCAATTTCTCTTGCAGGCGATAATTGAATAGCTCGCTGGTTTTTGAACATTAAACAATGTAGGATTTCTATAGGTCGATGACATTGCTTGCAACAGTCTTTCACGGACTGCTAACAGAAATAAAAGCTTTAAGCGGAAAAATAAGGGAGGTCGTCTTATCAAGACGACCTCCCTTATTTTTATCAAGATCGCAAATAGAGTTTGTATTATTGTTTGCCGCCTTTCTTTCTGTTATTTCGTCAGCATGGTCAGCTCCCGGAAGGAAATAATAACGTTTGAATATATTTAAATAAGAATTATTTGTTTGCATTGAAGCAATAAATTCAATAAAAGAATGGACCTCAATTTATTATTTTAAATAATTATTTTAACAATATGTCTTTTTATTTATTTAACTCTCAATAAATCAATGTTTTAACACCTGATACCGCTTTTCCTTACGTTTTTACTTCAAATTTTTTTTTGCATTCTATGATTTTTAATATAGGTTTGCTATCAGGGAAACAGCGATTAACATTCCTTTAAGAAAGTTGTAAGGCTTTAAAGGAAATCTAAAACGACGAATTTTTTTGGAAGTTTATTCAATAGGAGAGAAGTGTTAAGTAAAAATAAATCGCTGAGTATAAAGGGTTAAATCCGTCGTTTTTGTTCCATAGAAAATTTATTGTACAAGTGAGTGACACAACGATGAATCCCAAAGATTAAACGTTGGCTACCAAATCCTATTAAAAAAACCACCTCTTCGATTTCTTGCCTGCCAGGTATTGATGGTGATGCTACACGTTTCACTTATCAAAAGAACGATATCTTTTATAAGCCGCCTAAGGCTTTCTTCCGATTGCACAAACAGAAACTTCATTAGTTTTCTTGTCACCTGCCTGTTGAAATAAAATTTATTTTAACCACGAATGCTTATGTCAGCCTTCCAGTTACAGAACAAAGAGTTTTTAAATTAAATTCTTTAGTCATAACATGAGAAAATAAAAGCAACAATACATTCTACAAGCTCAGAAGCAATAACGCGTGATGGAGGAGAATAAGAAGGAGTTTGATAATGGCAACTACGTAACATTCTAACTAAATAAATTAATCTTCATTGTAAAAAATCGAAAAATGAAAAGAAAACTACAACGAAAACGGTAACAAAGTGGGTTAACAAAAAAAACGCAAAAGTGTTGCGAGCACTTTTGCGCAAATATTCAGGTTAACCCCAGACAAAAAACAACAAGCTTCCCTAAGGTATTAACCCAAATCTCAAAAGTATGAATTTTATTACTTATTCTGAGACTGCGCTTGGTGCGCGGTCGATCACTTCACGACTATTACTGGTTATTCAACTTTCTGCCATTTTAATAATGGCACCTCTTCTGAAAGCAAATGCTGCACCTTTTCCTCCTATCACCGTTTCAGGTGTCGTTTTAGACGATAAAGGAGACGCTCTGCAGGGAGTTTCAATTTTGGTAAAAGGAACTGCCAAAGCAACAACCACAGACGTACTAGGTAAGTTTCAAATAGCTACAGATAACGAAAACAACGTTCTGGTGTTTTCATTTGTAGGTTTTAAGACTTTTGAAACTACCGTGAAAAGCTCTAAAACGCTTAATATTAGCTTATCACCAGAATCTAAATCTTTAAGCGATGTTGTTGTAGTAGGTTATGGTACACAAACCAAAGCAGAATTTACAGGTTCATCGGCACGCATTAACGGCAACTCATTAAAAGATATGCCTGTACAAAGTTTTGACCAGGGACTGGCTGGTAAAGCTACCGGTGTAAGTATTGCTCAACCCAATGGCGTTTTGAACAATCCGCCGGTAATCAGGATCCGTGGTATCAACTCAATATCTCTAAGTTCATACCCTTTAATTGTGGTTGACGGTATTCCAATTAATACAGGTAACGCTTCAAACTCAAGTATTGTAGCCAACAATCCATTGGGCGATATTAACCCTGCCGATATTGAAAGTGTTAACGTATTAAAAGATGCCGCATCAACTGCGATCTATGGTTCAAGGGCTGCTGCAGGTGTTATCTTAATCACCACGAAAACTGGTAAAAATGGCAAAGCAAGGGTTAGCTACGAAGGATGGACAGGTATAACAGAAGCAGTTCGCTTACCTGATCTGTTAGATGCTGAACAGTTTATGATGATAAAAAATGAGGCGGTTCTTAACTCGAAGATCTTATCGAATAATCAGAACAACGCCGCTGTTCCATCAGCATCATTTTTCCCGACATACAACCCAGATGGTTCGCTGGTAAACACCAATTGGTTTGACGAGGTGTACAGGAAAGGCGTTTCTCAAAATCATAGCTTAAGCGTTTCCGGCGGCTCGGAGGCAACGAAATATTACTTTTCAACAAACTATAGTAACCAAAAAGGTATACTTAAAACCAACGAATTTACCCGTAAGGCTGTTCGTTTTAATATTGATCATAAGGTAACGAAGTGGTTTAAATTAACTGCAAATGTTAGTTATAATAATAGCCTAAATGCTTCACCGCAAACAGGGTCATTAGAAGGCAATGCTTTCCAGTTAACTGCCCTTGCACGTCTTGCTACATTGTCTGCGCCAAACGTGTATGCAATTAACCCCGATGGTACCTACAATTTAAGTAGTTCCAATACTTTAGGCATGGGAGCCAATACGGTTTCCAGCAACTTCTATAATCCTGCTGCCTTATTGGAATACAATAAGTACACTTCACAAAACGACAGGATCATCGGTAATTTCTCTGGTGATGTAACCTTGGCTAAAGACCTTGTGTACAAGTTGAGTTATGGTGTAGACCGTCTTAAAATTGAAAACAAGGGCTTTGAAAGTTCTATTCATGGTGGTGGTTTCTCTGCCGGTGGTACTGCAAATAACAACAGTATCGTTATCGACAACTGGAATCTTACCAATACGTTATCTTACAAGAAATCAATTGCAGAAGTACATAACTTATCTTTTCTAGCAGGGTATGATGTACAAAAATTTAATAACTCTTCATGGGGTGCGCAACGTACAGGTTTAGCTGACGCATTTTTTGATAATTACCAGGGATCTTTCCTAAGCATCATACCTGGTACCGGAAACAATTCTTTGAGTGAAAAAGCGTTTGCCTCGGTTTTTGGACGTATCAGTTATGACTACGATAAAAGGTATTTCTTAACCATAAATTATCGTCGCGATGGTAACTCTGCTTTAGGGTCTGGTAAAAAATACGGAAACTTCGGCGGTGTATCAGGTGGATGGTCTTTATCGGATGAAAAGTTCTATAAATCTCTACCTTTTGCTGACGTTGTTACCAGCGCCAAATTACGCGCAAGCTGGGGTAAAGTGGGTAACGGAAACTTAGCCAATAACTATGGTTCTTTATCTCTTTATAATTCAGCATTATACGGTTCTGTTCCAACATTTGCATTCAGCCAGGGTGGTAATCCTGACTTAGGCTGGGAAACCAGTAAGCAAACCAATATTGGAGCCGACATCGGTTTATTAAAAGACAGGATCACTTTAGACCTTACTTACTACAATAATAACGTTGACGGGCTAATCCTGAATGTTCCGCAATCACCATCAAAGGGAATTCCGGGTAACGCAATTCTTCAAAACATTGGTGCAATGTATAACCGTGGTTTTGAAGCAGGAATTACTGCATCCATCATCAGGAATGCGAAATTTAGCTGGACTTCCAATTTAAACTACACTTACAATAAAAACAAAGTAACTGAGCTTTTTGGAGCAGGATCTGAAATTGTAGGTACAACTGCAACATCATCAGAAACTACCAATATTACCCGCGTAGGATATTCTGTCGGCAGCTTGTATGGCGCTAAAACTGCCGGTGTTAACCCCGCAAACGGTCAACGCATCTTTATCAATAAGGCCGGAGAACAAATTCAATACAATCACTCCGTACCATCCGGTCAAAGCCGTTGGACTTATTTAGACGGAAGACCTGCACAAGCCATCAGTGTTAATGATTATTACATTTTAGGTAATGCACTTCCAACCTTCTATGGCGGCTTTAATAATACTTTCAAATACGGCGATTTCGACCTCGGTATTAGTATGACTTACTCAGGCGGTAACTATATCCAAAACGGAACCAAAGCCACATGGCGCGATCAACGTTTCTGGAACAATACAACCGAAGTATTAACGAGGTGGACAACACCCGGACAGGTTACAAACATTCCAAGAGTGGTTATAGGCGATTTACTTTCAAATGGTTCTTCTTTCCCCATTTCAGAAAATGTAGAGAAAGCTGATTTTATGAGGCTGCAATCGGCTTCTATCGGGTACAGGGTGCCTTCAACAGTGTTCGGGAAATCAGGAATTAGTTCTGTGAGAGTGTATGCACAGGTATTTAATGCCTTCATAATTACCAAGTACACAGGCCAGGATCCTGACATTTCAGTAAACGGTAACACCAATACCACTCCTGGTGTCGACAAGAACTCTGTTCCGCAAGGCAGAACATTTACTGCCGGAATAAATGTTGGATTTTAATTATTAAAAACTACTAAAGTCAAAGTCATGAATATAAATATAGTTAAGCCATCCATTTTTAAACTGGGTTGTATTGCATTAACCCTCAGTTTAGGTATGTCCGCCTGCAGCGAGAAAGAATTATTAAATCCTCAGCCCGAAACATCTTTGGCCGCAGATCTTGTATTTGATTCCCCTACAAGGGTACTTGCGCAGGTCAACGGAATGTATTCTGCTCTTAAAAGCGGTGATTTTTTAGGAGGTCGATACCTGATGTTGAACGACATACGGGGAGAAGAATTTATGAACCGGTTGAACAACATTTTTACCGGTTACGACGCATGGAACCACACCATCAATTCCGGTTCAAACGATGCATTAACCTCATGGAGTTCTGCTTATTCAGCTATTAATTCAGCCAATTTACTGATCGATGGGTTGGCTGCTCATCCCAATGTAGTTCCCGCCGCTACTGCAACCCAATATGCTGCAGAAGCCAAGTTTGTAAGAGCGCTTTCTTATTACTCTCTTATTACTTTTTACGGACAACCGTATATAAAAGATGCAGGTGCTTCTCCAGGCATACCGCTTCGCTTAAAAGGCGAAACCACTTCAGCTAATAACAACATGAAAAGAAGTACGGTAGCGCAGGTATACACGCAAATTCTGAAAGACCTCGATGAGGCAGAAGCAGGATTGCCTTCAACCTATAGTACAGCTTTGTTAAATACAACCCGGGCACATAAGAACACGGCTATTGCATTTAAAACAAGAGTTTATTTAACAATGGGCAAGAATGACAAGGTAATTGAGGAAGCAAAGAAAATCGTTCCCGATGCGCCGCCCTATAAGGCACCAACCGGTGTTCCAAACGAAATGCAGGCGAATGTATTAACCATTTTCAGCTCAAATTATACTACCAACGAATCTATATTTTCAATGCCAATGACTGCGCTTAATTATGTTAGCGGTCAAAGTTCGCTTGGTTACGAGTTCAACACTAACCAGGAGTACAGCTTAAACCCTTCCGGAATTCTAGGCAATCCTACCTGGATGGCCACCGATGCACGTAAAACAATGCTTAGAACAAACACTACCGGAACCTACACTACAAAATATGCCCACCCGCAATTTTTAGATTATGTTCCGCTTATCCGATACGCCGAAGTGCTTTTGAATTATGCAGAAGCTGCCGCAAAAACCGGTGATGTTGCAAAGGGCACCGAATTGCTCACCGCAGTTCGTAAACGTTCCGATCCTACTTATGTATTTCCTACGTCTGTAACGGTTAAATCTGAAGAATTGGTAAATACGATCCTTATAGAAAGACGAATTGAATTTTTGGGTGAAGGCTTCAGATCAAATGATCTGTTGAGAAATATGCTTACAATTCCTTCAAAAGGAACTGCCCCGGCAATCGCTCCGTCGCAACCCGAATATATTTTCCCTATTCCAAACGCAGAGATTTCTTCTAATAAAGATTTATGATCTGAAACTGTTTAAAGTTTAATTTTTTTAGGGATACCAACAGCAGTTTTCATAGCAGCATCGTTGCGTCGCAATCACTTTATCGGCAAACCAATGAGCAGCTGTAGGCTGTATTGCTATCTCTTTTTCCAGATTTTAAAATCCATCCAAGCAAACAAAATCAAATACAGTAGAGGTTACGGAGCTTCTTACAACAGTTTGAAACTCCGTAACCAACACTCTATGAAATCCCTATTCTATTGAGTTCACGTATCCTGTGAATAATTATAAATCATCCTTTTTGTCGTTGCCTGCAAAAGGCAATTGTGTTACCAACATCGCAAACCAATTGAATAATGAAATTATATCGTGAAGTACTTATAGGATTTCTTGCTGTCAGCAAACTATCGTATGCGCAGCCGCTGGCTCAACAAGGGGCTCCGAATATGAGCAAAGGCGAGGTAAAGCCTGCAGTATCCATCGCCTCTTTAACCCAGGGCTTAAAAAAGTTTGAAGGCTATTTTACTTTTTACTACGACGAAAAAACAGGAAAGGTTTTCCTGGAAGTAGATAAACTCGATAAAGAGTTCCTCTATTTCAAATCCTTATCTAATGGCGTTGGAAACGGCGGCCCCGAGAGAGGACAGGCATCATCTGCCATAGCTAAATTTACTAAAGTAGGACCGAAAATACTTTTAGTGCAGCCCGCATATAACTACCGCGCAATCACAACCAACCAAGATGAAATAAATGCCGTAGAAAATAATTTTGCAAAATCTGTTATCTATGGTTTTACACCGGTTGCAGCAGACGGCGACAAATACTTAATTGATATTACGGCGTTTATTGTACGCGACAGTCAAAATATAACTTCGCGCCTCGGTGTTAGCCGGGTTAGCGGTCCCGTTTCTGTTCCCCGCAGTAGTGGTGGCGCTGCAACACCAACTTATAAGTTAGATGAAAGCCGTTCTATTGTTTATGTTCCCAACACTAAAAACTTTCCAAAAAATACCGAGTTTGAATCAATGCTCACATTTACAGGTGGAGCGGCGCCTGTAAACGAGTACGGCGGTGGTGTAGGTATCGCTCCTGATCCTTCCGCAATCACCATCAACATGCACCAGTCTTTCGTGGAGTTGCCCGAAGATAATTACGCACCCCGCAAGTTCGACGCACGTTCTGCCTTTGGACAATTTAGTTATATGGATTTTTCCGCTCCAATGACAGAGCCTTTGGTTAAGCGCTTTATCCGTCGCCACAGGCTACAAAAGAAAGATCCGAATGCGGCCGTTAGCGAAGCAGTAAAACCTATTGTTTATTATGTAGATCGCGGTGCACCCGAAATAATCAAAAAAGCCCTGATAGAAGGTGGCGGATGGTGGAACCAGGCTTTTGAAGCCGCAGGATTTAAAAATGCATTCCAGGTAAAAGAGCTTCCCGAAGATGCAGATCCCATGGACATCCGCTACAACATTGTAAACTGGATCAATCGCTCCGGTTATCCTGCACGTGCATTTTCTTCAGGCGCATCTTTTATCGATCCTCGTACGGGTGAAATCATTAAAGGTGTTGTCACCCTTGGTTCCGACAGGCACAGGCAGGATTACCTGATCGCAGAAGGCCTGCTTCAACCTTACGAAGATGGAAAGCCGGTTTCCAAAGTAATGGAAGAAGTTGCTTTATCACGTATCAGGCAATTATCTGCGCACGAAATAGGACACACCCTTGGCTTTAACCACAATTTCGCCGCAAGTCCTAAAGACCGTGGTTCTGTAATGGACTATCCTTATCCAAGGTTTTCTTTAAAAGCTGATGGTACCGTTGATCTTTCCAACGCTTATGCAAAAGGTATTGGAAGCTGGGATAAACGTGCAGTAATGTGGGGCTATACCGAGTTTAAAAAAGGGACTGATGAAAATAAGGAATTAGATAAGATGATGAATGAAACTTTAAAACAAGGTTTCGTATACATTCCTGATATCGGTGGCAATGCTCATCCAACTTCACACCAATGGGACGACGGTTCTAATTCAATAGACCAGATGACGAATATTATGACAGTACGCAGGAAAGTACTCGATAATTTTTCTGAAAAAGCAATTCGCGAAGGAGAGCCAATGGCAACAATCGAAGAAGTGCTCGTGCCTATCTACCTGTTACACCGTTATCAAATAGAGGCTGTAGCGAAGTCAGTGGGCGGTTTATATTTTACGCATGCTATTAAAAATGATGGGCAGGTAGTTACCAAGATGGTAGAACCTGCAGAACAATGGAGAGCCTTTGAATCCTTAATGAGTACAATCACTCCCGATGCATTGGCATTACCTGAAAAGCTGATTCAAAAAATACCTCCACGTCCGTCTGGATATCCTTCATCCGTAGAAACTTTTAGTGGTTATACAGGACCAACCTTTGATCCGATTGCGGCTGCAGAATCTGCAGCAGGCACAACACTATCCTACCTCTTAAATCCTGAACGTGCAGCAAGATTAATTGAATACAATGCAAGAGATAGCAAACAACCCGGCTTTATTCCAATTGTTGATAAGCTGATAGAGCAAACATGGAAAGCTCCTCTTCTTGAAGGTTATAGAGGTGAATTGCAAACAGTAGTTAATAACCAGGTTTTGAAAAACCTATTGGAATTAGCTGCGGATACGAAGGCTTCAGAAGTTGTAAGGGGCCAGGCCCTTTTAGAAATTGAAAATTTAAAGCAATGGCTTAGCTCTTCTGTAGCGAGTGCAGCGCCTGCAAAAAAATCGAATATGCTGTTTGCTTTATCGCAGATGGAAACATTTAAAACAGATCCAAACAAATTTCAACCACCTGCTTCTGCAGATATGCCTCCGGGAGCACCTATTGGAATGCCAGCTATGGATTTTTTGAACGATAACGATAATTATTAACGGCATTGTCGGTGGTTGTATTAGAGTTGTCAATTGTTAACCGCGACTAACACATAGATGCAATTACAATTGACAACTCTTGCACAGATGCAATTAACAATTCGCAACTCTTGGCTACAAACCGTACAAGAGTGCGACGCAACGATGCTTCATCGAAATTCTGTTGCCGGGCTCCAAAAAATAACCGTATTAATCTAAACAAATTATAATGAAAAAATATTCAATCTCATCTTTTAAACGAGCCCTGTTTATTTTCGGAACAGTCGGGTTTCTCGTCACGGGCACACTACATTCAGTCTCTGCCCAAACAATTTCTCCTGCTAAACTCAGTGCTTTAAAAACAGAGTTGATGACGGAGATCGACAAACAACAAAAGATGACCCAGGAAATGGTTGACATGGTTTTCAGTTTCGGCGAACTTGGTTTCCAGGAAGTTGAAACTTCGAAATACCTGACTGATATATTGGAAAAGAACGGTTTTACCATTGAAAAAGGTATAGCCGGAATTCCAAGTTCATGGACCGCCAAATGGGGTTCGGGAAAACCTGTTATCGCAATAGGAAGTGATATCGATTGTATTCCGAAAGCTTCTCAAAAGCCAGGTGTGGCGTATCACGACCCCATTATTGCCGGCGCTCCCGGGCATGGTGAAGGACACAACTCCGGCGCTCCTTTAAATATCATTGCAATGCTGGCGCTCAAGAAAATAATGGAGCGCGAAAAACTACCGGGAACATTGGTGTTATGGCCGGGCGTTGCAGAAGAGCTATTGGCAACCAAAGCTTACTATATACGTGATGGTTATTTTAAAGACGTGGACGCCTGCATTTTTACGCATGTTGGAAGCAACCTCGCAACAGGTTACGGTGCAATTGGAACCAGCGGGATGATCTCGGTAAAATTCAGTTTTGAAGGTGAAGCTGCGCATGCGGCGGCGGCACCATGGAAAGGTAAAAGCGCTTTAGATGCAGTTGAATTAATGGACGTTGCGTGGAATATGCACCGCGAACACATGGAGCCAAGTCAACGCTCACATTACGTAATTTCCGATGGCGGCGACCAGCCAAATGTAGTTCCTTCAAAAGCTTCCGTGTGGTATTACTTCAGAGACCAGGATTATCCTAAAGTGATGAAAATGTATAAAGACGGCGTGAAAATGGCCGAAGCGGCTGCTTCGATGACCGATACTAAAATGACCTACGAAGTATTGGGAAGCGCATGGCCGGGACACATGAATCAACCAATGGCTGAAACAATGTATGAAAACATTAAACAGGTTGGCCTGCCGAAGTGGAGTGAAGATGACAAGACACTTGCTATTGCCACGCAAAAAGAGCTGAGCGCCAATCTGCCCGATTCACAAAAAGGATTGCCGACTGTTTTGAGCCCGTTAGGTAAGGGGGCTCCTACGGGTTGGAGTGGTGGAGGGTCAGATGATATTGGGGATATTTCCTGGAACGTTCCTACCATCGTTTTGGGCTATCCATCGAACATCGTTGGTTTAAAAGGTCATGACTGGGCAAGTGCTATTTCAATGGCAACGCCCATTGCACACAAAGGAGTAACTGCAGGTGCAAAGGCTGAAGCAATGACAGTGTTGGATATGCTGGTTAAACCCGAGATCATCAAAAGCGCCTGGACCTATTTCACCGATGTTCAAACAAAAGAGATTAAGTACACTTCTATGCTTTCAAAAACGGATAAACCCGCCATTGGTCTCAACAAAAAGATCATGGAAGAATTCCGTCCTGAAATGAAGAAGTACTATTATAACCCGGCGAAGTATAAAACTTACTTAGAGCAACTGGGAATTAAATATCCTACAGTTCGTACGCCAAGTACGGCGAAACAATAAAGCAAATGTGAGTGGTGAGTTGTCAGTTGTGGGTATCGCAGTTTGATTATTCATTATTTACTATTATCCTATAAATATTATTTCATTTTTGGAACAAGCAGTTGGAAGACTATTAAACATCGTTGTGTCACTCACTTGTACTTAGGTAACTCTATTCGTCAAAAAACTGTTCATAATAAATTCATTGAAAGGGCTTTAGGTAAGAAGGTTTGCAAGCTGGTCTTGTGCACTTAATATTCGCTTCTAACATCAGTTATTGCATAAGGGACATCAGCCGGTTGAGTGCCAAGCGAAGGCGACGGCATTTCGAAACCAGCGAAGCGGTTTCGAAAACAAGCGGGTGGAGTCCTGTTGCAATAACGAAGCCACGCGGCTTGAGCCTTGAGATGAAATTCATCGTCCTTTTTCAAAAAAAAGTACTCAATTCTATTTTTTGGGTCATAAAGCCTCTTAAAATTTTGTAACAAAAAAATCTACCAATATGGAAACAAAAATGCTTTCTTATTTTAAACGAAGTTTATTTTCTTTTGGAACAGCCTGTCTCCTGGGCTCCGGTTTCTTGACTGCTGGTTCAGTTGCTGCCCAAACACCTATGACAGCGGCAAAACTCGAGGCGCTCAAAACAGAGCTGATAACAGCAATTGACAAAGAAAAAAAGTCTACACAGGTAATGGTAGATATGGTCTTCAGTTTTGGCGAGTTGGGTTTCCAGGAAGAAGAAACCTCGAAATATCTTACCGGTATTTTAGCCAAAAATGGTTTTAAAGTAGAAACAGGAATTGCAGGAATACCAACTGCATGGACAGCCAAATGGGGTTCAGGAAAACCGGTTATAGCAATAGGAAGTGATATTGATTGTATTCCAAAAGCCTCACAAAAACCAGGTGTTGCTTACCACGACCCGATTATTGAAGGCGCTCCCGGACATGGTGAAGGACACAATGCAGGTGAACCTTTAAATATAACTGCAGTTCTTGCACTTAAAAAAATAATGGAACGCGAAAAAATTCCGGGAACTATTATGTTATGGCCCGGTGTTGCTGAAGAGCAGCTTGGCAGCAAGGCTTACTATGTTCGTGACGGTTATTTTAAAGATGTTGATGCCTGTATTTTTACCCACGTTGGTAATAATCTCGGAACCAGCTACGGCGATGGCGGCGGTAATGGAATGATCTCCGTTAAATTCAATTTCGAAGGCGAAGCAGCCCACGCAGCCGGTGCTCCCTGGAAAGGCAGAAGCGCTCTTGACGCAGTTGAATTGATGGACATCGCCTGGAACTTTCATCGTGAACACATGGAACCAACACAACGTTCTCATTATGTAATTCCTGATGGTGGCGATCAGCCAAATGTGGTTCCTTCTAAAGCCGCTGTCTGGTATTACTTCCGCGAAAGATCGTACCCGAAGATAATGCAAATGTATAAAGACGGTATAAAGATGGCCGAAGCCGCAGCTAAAATGACCGACACAAAAATGACTTACGAAGTTTTAGGAAGTGCCTGGCCTGGGCATTTTAACCAGCCAATGGCGGAAGCGATGGACAAAAACATACAAGTGGTAGGTTTACCTAAATGGACAGAGGATGACCAGACATTAGCCCGCGGGATACAAAAAGAATTGGGTTCTAAAACAGAAGGGCTACCTGATACCTTGTCTAAACTTGGAAAACCTACGGTTTCTTTGTCTGCAGGTGGTGGCGGTTCCGATGATATCGCTGACATTTCATGGAACGTTCCTACAATTGTTTTGAGGTTTCCTTCCAATATCCCGGGCTTACCCGGTCATCATTGGGCAAACGCAATTTCAATGGCAACGCCGATTGCGCATAAAGGTGTAACTGCCGGCGCAAAAGCAGAAGCGATGACTTTGCTTGACCTGTTTGTAAATCCTGAATTGGTAAAAAATGCCAGGACTTATTATACAGATGTACAAACCAAGGAAGTAAAATATACAGCATTGGTTTCTGCAACTGATAAACCAGCCATCTCCCTGAATAAAAAGATAATGGATGAGTTCAGGCCTCAAATGAAAAAGTACTATTACGATCCTTCAAAATATAATACTTACCTGGAGCAATTGGGCATTAAATATCCTACGGTTCGTACGCAAAGTACTGCCAGTGCTTCTGCGGCAGGCTCTGCGTCTGAATAAGAATCCCTTCCTGTGATTAACTGTAAATTATTTCCCGGTAATGTTTAAGTATGCCATAGATATTTAGTCATGGCCGGGAATAATTTTGATTTCTATTCATTAAGACGGTTTACGAACAACCTGAAAAGTTGTTAGATTTCTAACTAATCATACAACTTGTTTATTTACTTAAAGTTTTTTCGGTGACCGGCTGAAGTAACGCGCTGCCACATCGTTGTGTCACTCACTTGTACTGAACCATCTTTTATGAGCGACGATGAAAGAATAATTCTAAAACACTCGATTGAAGAACAAATGAGCACAGAAATGATTATACCCGGAGAACTGAAATATACCAAAGACCACGAATGGCTCAAAGTGGAAGGCAACGAAGCTTATGTTGGAATTACCGAATTTGCGCAAAGTGAACTGGGAGATATTGTTTACGTAGATATCCGGTCAAATGGTGCTGAAGTAAAACAAGACGAAGTTTTTGGTTCGGTTGAAGCTGTAAAAACAGTTTCTGATCTGTTTATGCCTGTATCGGGGACTATTGTAGAAGTGAGTGACACAACGATGTGGCAGCGCGTTACTTCA
>Ga0181469_100294_pt1 | contig 18120 bp, 15 predicted proteins | sample InSIn2SAF170_2_FD_119081 | JGI IMG/M metagenome (GOLD analysis project Ga0181469, IMG submission 119081) | Clean room microbial communities from NASA Spacecraft Assembly Facility at Jet Propulsion Laboratory, Pasadena, California, USA -... ... | reverse complement strand
CACTTTCCAGAACTTTATCCAGGCAATTTTAATGATGGTAGGTAGCTTTCTAGCGTTTGTTATCTTTTGGGTGTGGCGAGGAAAATCTGGATCTGAAAAAGAGATCTTATCTGGTACGCATGTTGTGGAATCAAGTGTACTGAGGAGGCTAGTTTTACGTCAAAATGAGACTTCAGAGTTTAAGTTAGCAAATGTACCTTTAATTAAAGATAAGGAACTCCAGCATCTATTAATAGTGGGGACAACAGGGGCTGGAAAGACCAATTGCATTCATGAACTCCTACAACAAATCAGAAAGAAAAAGCAGAGAGTTGTCATTGTAGATGTTACTGGAAACTTCATTGAAAAGTATTATCGACCGGGCATAGATAAGATCCTTAATCCCTTAGATTCAAGATCAGAAAACTGGACTATTTGGTCTGATTGTACTGCTCCTTATCACTATGATGCTCTTGCCGCAGCCTTTCTACCATCCAAGCATGAAGAGGATTTCTGGATCAACTCTGCCAGAACTCTGTTTGTGACAACTGCTCAAAAACTAAAAAGCTCAGATGACTGTAATATTCAGGAATTTATGGATAAATCAGTTATTAGTCCTTTGTCTGAAGTGGTGGAATTTTATAAAGGAACAGCTGCTGCCACATTCATGGATGAAAAAGCTGACAAGACTGCCATTAGCGTTCGTGCCACTCTTTCAACAAACATTAAATCCCTTGATTGGCTAAGAGAAACAGATAACCCCTTTTCTATAAGAGATTGGGTCGCACAAGATGACAGAGAGGGAGGGTGGCTATTCCTGTCCTCTGTACCAGAAATGCGTGAGGCCTTGAAGCCACTTTTGACAGCATGGACAAGTATTGCAACGTCAGCCTTAATGAGCCTCTCCCCTTCAAGTGACAGGAGATTATGGTTTGTTATAGATGAGTTGCCAGCATTAAAGAAACTTCCTGATTTCCATACTATGCTAGCCGAAGCAAGAAAGTACGGAGGATGCGTTGTTGTTGGCACGCAAGACATGTCCCTACTTGACGATGTTTATGGTTATAATCTTGTTAAATCTATAGCCAACTTATGTAGCACAAAGGTTGTTTTCCGTGTGTCGGGTGCCGATGTGGCGGAAAGAGTCTCCAAATGGCTAGGCTCTCAAGAAGTTTCAGAATCTGTTGAGAATATTTCTTATGGTGCCCATCAGATGAGGGATGGGGTTTCTTTAAATGATCAGCGCCGTGAAAAAGCAGCAATTAATGCTGACAAATTAATGAAACTTCCTGACCTTGAAGGATACATAAAACTACCAGGTAACTATCCAGTTGGCCATGTCAAATTCGACTATCATCATTTACCTGTCATCTCTAAGAGTATTTGTTTACTCGAAGAAGCCGCCAATCAAAAACAGAGTTAGAGAGTCACAATTAAAAGCCCTAAGATCTGTTAATAAGGAGCTTATTTATCTTTATTGAGAAAATGGCTTTTTATTTATCCGCCTTAGATGATACTGTCCGCTTAGAAGGAGAAAAGCCCTCAATCAAGATTATCATATGCCGATCAAAGAAAAGGAATGGATAGTGACCCATAATAAAGAAAACGTTTATAAAGCTTATGAAAAAATAGCCTCCTGGATGGATGAGCATCGGAACCGAACACTCTTTGAAAAACCTTATCTTGATCATGTAATCTCCTACCTTCAGCCGGGTGGCACCGTGCTGGATCTAGGCTGTGGAACAGGCGAACCACTTGGACAATATTTCATAGATGCAGGTTTTCAGGTGACAGGTGTTGATGGATCCAAAAAAATGTTAGAGATTGCAAAGGAACGCTGTCCAACGATAAAGTTTATTTTAAGTGATATGCGCGTCCTAGATTTAAAAGAAAGATTTGATGGTATTGTGGCTTGGCATAGCTTCTTCCATTTACCCCCAGACAACCAAAAAGCCATGTTCCCTATCTTTGTTTCCCACTTAAAACCTGGCGGAGTACTGTTATTCACCTCAGGCCCTGAAGAGGGAGAAGTCTGGAGCGACAACGGAGGCGAAAATCTTTACCACGCTTCTCTTTCCCCAGAACAATACAAAAACCTGCTTACACAGCATGGATTCAAATTAATTGATCACAAAGCCTGCGACCCTGAATGTCAGGGTGCTACGGTTTGGCTGGCAAAATTAGTCTAGGGCTTGTGCCCAATTAGAGGATCCTGTATGTATTGTATATTTTTTTTAGAAAATGCAGTCTTTACAGTAATCTTCTTGCAGAAGAATTTGAAGCACTAGAAAACCAAGGAAAAGTAATTAATTTCTATAAATTGTGCTAACTCTTTACCTAGAATGATTCTCCATAGGCTTGCAAGTGGGGGGATTACCACATATTGGTGCAATATGGCGAATCAGCCCATATGGGTTCTCTCGTCTAACTCTGTGAAAGAGTTAACTCATTAGTCATAATTCTTTTCCAGGAGATCTAGATACATTTCAAATCGATAAAGTTTATTACGTTTATGTATGATTGTTTCTGTTACAATATCTAGTTCAACAAAATGCTTAAGTATATTGCTAATAGTGTTATAAGCCATTCCCAATTTCTGACTTATCTCTGCTATTCCTGTAATAGGTTGAGAAAAAAGACAATTAAGTACAAGACTTGCAGTCTCCCTCATTTTCACAAAATTTGAGCGTTCTTGAATAATATCTTTTAACCTGCTTTCTAAGACTTCTATTTCTTTAGCACGCCTATAAGCATCCAATGCGCTATCGCGTATGGCTTTTAAGTAATATACTATCCAGGATTCAAAATCACCGTGGGTGCGGACTCTATCTAATACTTGATAATATTCCATGTGATGTTTTTTAAAATAGTAGGATGGGTATAAAATTGGCAAATGTAAGAGGCCATTATCAATTAACATAAGAACAATCAACAGCCTACCGATCCTTCCGTTACCATCTAGGAAAGGGTGTATTGTTTCAAATTGAACATGAACAAGCCCAGCCCTAATAAGAGATGGAAGTTCACTGGGTTCGTTTATGTATTTTTCAAGCTCACTCATAAGAGTTTCTATTTCTGAAGCGGGTGGTGGGACATGCTCACCCACTCGTACAGATTGTTTTCTATAAACTCCCGGGGTTGCCTTGTCACCTTCTCCAGCAGACATTAAAACCTCATGGGTTTTCAAGATAACGCGAGTAACTAGAGGAAACTCCTCCTCTTTAACCATCCTTAAGGCGATATCTAAAGCCTTTGTGTAATTAAGTACAAGTTGCGTATCTTTGGTGGGTTTTTCTTCACCTAGGGGATATGTGAATATATCAATCAGTGTTGTATGAATTCCCTCTATGGAAGAGGATAATAAAGCTTCCTTAATCACATATGCCTTAATAAAACGATTTGGATCAGGAAGCCTCATACTCATTTCGTTAAGCTGTCCAAGTGCAAAGCTGGCTTGTCCATATAGAGATATAATCTCAGCTGTTATCTCAAAAGGTGGATTTGAGGGAGGTAGAGGGGAAGGTATAAAGTAATTTACATCTCCTAACTTTTGGTAGACCCCAGTTTTACGCATGTTAAATCTTCTATTTCATTTTTATTAAGATAACTGAATTAATAGTAAAACATTTTAGTGTGAATTTCAATATAAATACCTTAACTGAAATTCATAAGAAGATTATTGTGGCCAATTTCAGTCTAAAATGATCTACCCTGCCTATAAAACCACCACAAAGTTCTGAAACAAAGGAATAAACACCCTATTATTAAGAAAGTGACGCTATCTTTTCCCGTTCCTTTGGGGTTAGTTTAGGCCATGCTTTTGAGAGCATTTCGCCTGCTTGTAAACGCTTACTTATTTGTTCATTGATAGGTGGGTATAGATAATGCACTAATCCTCCTCCAATCAGCCCGCCAAACAGCGTTGCGACTAAAACAGCGATGACACTCCCTTTAGAGAGCATTGACATCTTCTTTAAGGCTTGTTCCATTTCATGATTAATGTGAACACTCTTCTGATCAAGCTTAGTCAATGAGTCATCTAGTCTATTGACAGATTTTTCCATAAACAGCCTTACTGTTTCTTCAGATACCTTCTTTGCAATGAGCTGAGAACTCTCATTGATAGACGCTTTAAGCTCTTCGATAACTTTAGGAGATAACTCTCCAAAATCCTTAACAGATCCTTGAAACTGGCGCGTACAGACTGATAATTGGCTTGCTGATGTCACAATAACATCTCGTTCCTTTTCCAATTCTTTTGTCAGCCCTTTTATAATAAAAAGGGTACTTGTTAGCTCTTTGACAGTTTCTTGAGGAATAGCTGCAGTTTCCATTGTATCTCCTAAACTAACGGCTTAAACCGTTATCTCTATTATTTTGTTGTTGGCGATCATGTTCATTAGCAAGGTTTGTAATCTTAGATTGCATGTCTGGATTTGTGGAACTTAAGTACCACATGGCATTTTCATCTTTAGAAAGAGTTGAGGCTTTTTGTTGTAGCATTTTAAGTTCACTATCAGAAGCTCTTCCCTCTTGCTCAGATTGTTTGTAGGCCTGATAACTATCTTTAAACGCATCTATATCCTTCTCAAATTGGGCACGATAATCAGGTTTGTCAGAATCAGCTTCTTTTGTTTTATCAAAATTCACTTCATTCAAACCGTTTTGGTGTTGATGCGTTGTTAGTTTATCAAGGGCATCTTGCCAAGAGGGTTGCTCTTGATGAGGAATTCCGGATGTGCCTTGTAGAATTTGATTCTTATGAGTGAGATATTCATCTAAGGTTTTCTCAGTCCCCTCAAGAATTCTTTTCTCCATATCTTGTTTCTCAAAGTCTGCTAAAGCTTCTTGCCATGAACGAATACCCTCTTGTCCTGGAGAAGGAAGTGACTGAGATTTATTAAGTTCATTTTGGAGAAGATTAAATCTTTGGGTTTCTGTAAACGTGTCCTGGGCACTTATTTTAGTAAATAAGGGTTCAGAGCCCAACCAACGATTCAAACCACGCTTAGCCGTGTAATGCAGAGCATTTAGTTGGTTGCCAACTCTCTCTAAAGCAGCACTAATAATTGAGTTTTCTTGGTGAACTAATTTTAATGCTTGGTCTGAATCAATATAATCTAGAGAAGATAGCTTTCCTTGGCTCTTAGATAACTGCTTAACGAAGACACTTTCCGTCCAAAACTCTTGCGAGTTTCCATAAATATAAGCCTCTTCTCTATGTCGAGTAAGCGCCACATAAGAAAGATTACTATTGAAATGATTGGAAGCAAGCACAAAGCTCTTATCATTAGTTGCTCCCTGCTGCTTATTCACATTGATTGCCCATCCTAAATCAAAAAATGGATACAACTTAGGTGCAAAAGAAACCGTCTTTGCTTCTTCTCCCGCTTTGGCATCAAGCCTTACCATTAACTTTGATTGACTAATTTCTTCAATAGTCCCAACCATTCCATTGCGAACATTAAGGCCATTATCATTCTTCATAAAGAGGAGACGATCACCTTTAGAGAAAGAACGTTGTCTATCTGTTTTAATTTCTTCACCGAAATCATCCTCGTCAATGCGAGTAATATTGTAAGTAAAGCTCTTCTTCTCAACAATTCCGTCATTTTGTCTTAATTCGCGCGCCTGAATATTAAGGAGCTCTGTTTCTTTGAGGGTATAGGTCATAATGATCTGAGATTTATCGAGTTCTGCTTGAACCGATTTATGCCAATCACTTAATAACGTTGCCATTGTATTGGCCCTAGGATTACAGATAAACTCCCAGTCTCTTATGCCTTTACTATCCAAGTTCCAGGCATTGACTATTTTTTTGGCTTCATGTTTCGGATTCTGAGAATCCTGGCAAACATTCTCGGCAATACGCTGAGGATCAGTCTTGAGAGTTATAATGTGCTTTTTACAATGCTCTATGTTATTGGCAATAGCGTCTGCAGTCTCTTTTTCAATCCCTTTCCAATAGGCAATTCTTTTGCTTCCAGCAGCTTTTTCAGAGTCAGTAAGATCTATATCACTTCTAAAGGTCCATCCAGCCAATTTTTGGGATCGAACGGCCATATTGAAAGCCTCAACAAGACCTGAGTAATTTTGTGAAGCAAGGAGGTTTTTAATATCAGGAGCCGCTTCATTAACAAGATTAACATACCCCTTTTCCATATAACTTGTGAGGGCTTTATCCGATTCACCCCTACCAAAATTTCGAGTAGCATCCTTCATCCATTTCTGCTCTTGACGAATGACAGTTTCTAAGTTTGCCACTCCGGTTTCTTTCGTAACTAGCCTAAATCCATCCACGGCACCAATAGGCAAGAGTTGCTTACCATCTCCTCCATTAACTAGCTTAACACCAAGCTTCCCAACAGCTGACATTAGCTCCTCATAACGAGTAACATCCACCATTCCAGCTTCGTCTAAAATTAATACTGATTTTGAATTGAATTTGCTTCTGCCTTGCTCATATTGAGTCAAGAATTTATGAACAGTCAAACCATTAATGCCATCATTTCTGAGGTTCTGTGTGGCTTTTCCAGTTGGAGCAAGCGCATAAACCTTATAGCCGTTTTCCTCCCATATATCCTTAGCACATGAGAGAATAGCTGACTTTCCAGTCCCGGCATAACCGACGTATGATACAAGCTTCTTATTATCGAGAATATGAGCTAGCGCCTCTTTCTGATCAAAAGATAGCCCACCATACTTCTCAAATTTCTTGTCATAAAGACCTATATGCTTTTCCACGCTCGCGGAACTTACTTCAAAGCCAGATTCCTGCGACATTGCTTTAGCTTGGTTAACTAAGCTCAGTTCGCGTTTAATCATAGGTTTCGTTGTATAAACGTCACCCTGTTTTGTCTCTCTAAGAAGCTTTAACTCAGACGAACTCTTAAGCTTTGCCTGATATGCTTGATAGACCTCTGGATCATCAATGTAGCGCGCTAGAACCTTTTCAACATCACCCCACATGAATGTGGCTTGCGACTTATGAATAATATCGAAAACCAAGTCTGGGTTTTTCATAATGCGATACATATTCTTAAGTTTAATATGGTGATATTCTTGAGCTTTATCTGTATGAGCTTTAAATTCGTTTTTAGCAGGAGTATCTTTTAGCCGTGCTTCAGTTTCTTTGACACTGCGAGAGAGTTTGGGCTGTGCCTCAATATCAAGGCCTTGCTCTGCGTATGACCGATGATCTACACGGGATTGATGTCCATGAAGATGTAAATGAAAGTTCGTATAGGCAGCTAATTGTTCACGCCACTCTGCAAGTAAAGACTTATCATTCCATTCACGATTTTTATAGGGTGATAAGCCCTCTTCTGTTAATTCTCGTGTTAGCATTACAGCATGGCAATGAGGTTTGTTCTGCCCATCTTTTTTATCATAATCGTTATGAAAGTTAGCTAGTACTGTGATTCCTCTTTTGCAAAACTGGTCTTTTAGGAACTCATTAATTAAAGTTTTATTCTGCTCACTAGTCAGTTCATTCGGAAGAGCAAATTCAAATTCTTTATAAACTTGGGCATCAATTCTTTTTTCAGAAGCTTCAGCAATGTTTGAGAGTTTTTGAACCCCTTTCTCTCTATCACTTTCAATCATATTTTTTAAATTGATAGCCCATTCTGGAGCATTATCAGGCAGTAGCAGTTCTGAATGTTCAACATGCTTATTACGATAGTTGAATACCTCTCCCGTACGCTCATCTGAAAGCTGTACACCCGCACGATAAGCTAAGGCCGCAACAGTATTACGGCCTGACCTACTTAAGACTTTTATATGTGCGTGATAAACAGCCATTTTACTTTTTTATTTCCAGTGTCGCTTGCGACCAAGCCTATGTTGCCAGTATGCAACGTATAAGCGCGCCTTGCAATTATATTTTGCTTCGGACTTGTAGCTTTTATTTATTTTTTGTTATCCTATAATTAGGAATTATATCAATACTTAGGGATCGATAAGGGGGATACCTCTTATCAAAAAAGAAAGAAATTTATATGAAGAAAATTGATACTCTTTCAAAAAAATTGCAAGAGCTGCAGAAAGAACAAGAAATGGTTAAAAGTAAAATAGCAGAACAGCTTTTAACAGGGATTCAGAAAATTCTCGGAGAAGATTTCTCTCCATCTTTATCGATCACACTAATTGAACAAGGCTGGAAGCATTCAGGCAGACCAAAGGAGGAGTGGCTTAAGCTAGCAACCTCCTTTCAAGGCAAATAATTCTGAACGATTGTTCTCAAAATGGACGCGTATCATGCGGGATATTTTGAGATTAAAGCAGAAGGTCTACCGAATGAACAATAAAGCTGGGTTTGCTAGAAATGGATTTCGTAAAGCGAGAACAAGAACCTTAATTCAATTAGGAGGTCTCGTAGAGAAATCAGGACTGTTTGAAGAAATAGGTTTAATACCAGGGAGCGATATTCAGAAAGATTCCGAAATGCAGCCCCTTGCGCTCAGTCTTCTTGGTGCTTTAATAGAGATCAAACAAGATCTCGAATCCAATCGTGTCTCATTAGAGATGTGGAAACTTAAAGCTCAAGAATTCTTGAGTAAAGAGTAAAGTACGATATAAGCCAGGATTTTGGCTATTTTAGGACATAAGAAATAAAAACTACTCAGATTCACCTTGTTTTCTGCGGATCAGGGGGAATCAATCGCTTTTTGAATGGGGTATAGTTATAATAGAAGTTATTTATTTAGAAAAGCTGTATGTTTCTGATCAACTTAATTTCTCTACCCTTTTCTCTAAGTCAACTTTCTTAGGCGCGAAAATTTTATAGAGAGTAGGAATTACAACCAAAGTTAAAAGTGTAGAGGTTATCAATCCACCTATCACGACAGTTGCCAGAGGTTTTTGAACCTCTGCTCCTGTTCCTGTAGAGATTGCCATAGGGATAAACCCTAACGAGGCAACAAGAGCGGTCATTAGTACAGGACGCAACCGTGTTAGCGCACCACTTGTAATAGCTTCTTCCAGCTCCTGTTTTTGCAAATTTTGATTGATTGTAGTTACCATGACTAGGCCATTTAATACAGCAATCCCCGAGAGAGCAATAAACCCAACAGCTGCTGAAATGGAAAAAGGGATCCCACGAAGCCAGAGGCTCAAAATCCCCCCTGTAAAAGCTAAGGGGATTGCTGTAAATATGAACAATGCACCTCTTACTGAATTTAAAGCTGCAAAGAGTAACATAAAAATCATAAAGAAGCATATAGGTACGACCCAAGTTAGTCTTTCTTTTGCCTCAACCAAGTTTTTAAATTGGCCTCCCCATTCTAACCAATAGCCTGCAGGGAGCTTAACTGATTGATTGATCTTAGATTGTGCATTATTCACAAAGGAAGCTATATCAGTCCCTCTAACATTCGCTTGAACAACAATTCGCCGCTTACCATTTTCACGGCTTATCTGATTAGGTCCATCAGTAACAATAAGTTCAGCAACTTCTTTTAAGGGGATGGAAACAACTTTTTCTTCTGACTTATTGGAAATAAGATCTACTTTTAGAAGAGGCTTAGAGAAAAAGATAGGCAAGTTTTGAATAATCTCTAAATTTTGCCTATAGTGTTCAGGTAACTTAACTATAATATCAAAGCGCCGATCTCCTTCAAACACAACTCCAGCTTCTCTCCCTCCAATGGCAATGCTAATGACATTTAAAACATCACTTACATTAAGGCCTAAGCGCGCCATCTTATCTCGGTTTAATTTAAAATCTAACATTGGCAGACCAGTCGTTTGCTCAACCTTTACATCTGCAGCACCAGTGATAGTTCTCAGCACACCAGCTATTTGACCAGCGTAAGTATTAAGTATTTCAAAATCATCCCCACTAACTTTAACAGCAACATCACTTCTTACCCCAGCAATCAGTTCGTTAAAGCGCATTTGAATGGGCTGAGTAAACTCATAATTGTGACCAATAACATCTTGAACAGCACTTTCAATCTTCTGAATAAGCTCTTGCTTAGGTAACTTTGAATCAGGCCAATTAGAGCGAGGTTTAAAGATAATGAAAGTATCTGAAACGTTTGGTGGCATAGGGTCAGCCGCCATTTCTGCTGTGCCTGTTTTAGAAAAAACAAAAGAAACCTCTTTAAATGTGGCAATGGTCTTCTCTACGTCAAATTGCATAGTTTGGGATTGGGTAAGGGAAGTACTAGGAATACGCATCGCATGGAGAGCAAGGTCTTTTTCATCAAGAGTCGGGATAAATTCTTGCCCTAACTGAAAGAACGCAAGGATGGATACGAGAAAGCCACCCACAGCCCCGAAAAGGACTCGTTTTGGATAATGAAGTCCATAAATTAGCCAGTTTTGATAAAATGCTTCAACTTTCTTAAAATATTTCCCATGCTCTTCTTCGTGGCTACCTTTTATAAGCAACGCTGCCATTGCCGGTATAAAAGTAATTGATAAGATAAAAGCTGAAACAAGAGCGATGATGACTGTTACCGCCATTGGCTTAAACATCTTTCCTTCAACGCCTGTAAAAGTAAGCAAGGGAAGGTAAACAAGGATAAGAATGCTTTGGCCAAACAATGTGGGGCGGCTCATTTCCTTAGTAGATTCCACTACCTCTTTTAGTCGTTCCGCCAAGCTTAAAGGTCTGTTAAGCCTCTGAGCCTTTTCTCCAATTCTTCGCAAATAATTTTCAATAATGATAACTGTTCCATCCACTAATAACCCAAAGTCCAAAGCTCCTAAACTCATTAAGTTCGCACTAGTTTTCGTGGATAACATCCCCATACATGTCATAAGCATAGTAATAGGAATAACAGAGGCAGTAATAAGAGCTGCCCGAAAATTCTTTAACATTAAGAAAAGGATAACAATAACTAGCAGGGCACCTTCGGCTAGATTTTTACTAACAGTGGCTATTGTCGCCTCAACAAGTTTTGTACGATTCAACACTGTTTGGGCGATAATTCCTGGAGGCAAAGTTTTTACAATTTCAAGAAACCTTTGATCTACTGCCGCAGCTACATCACGGCTATTAGCCCCAATAAGCATAAGTGCTGTTCCTACTACAGCTTCTGCCCCATTTTCGCTTCCACTACCTGTACGTAGCTCTTTACCAATAGCAACACTTGCTATATCCTTAATATAAACAGGTGTGCCATTTTTAGAAGTGACAACGGTATTTTCTAACTGCTGGATGTTTTCTATACGTCCATCGGCTTTAACTGTTAAAGCTTCTCCATTTTTTTCGATATATCCAGCCCCTAGACTAATATTATTTTTCTCCAGAACTTGGGTGACATCTTCAAACGTAAGGCCCAAGGCAATGAGCTTATTTGGATCAGGCTGAACATGATATTGCTTAACATAACCCCCAATTGAGTCAACACCCGCTATGCCAGGAACTGTTTTAAGTTGCGGTTTAATGATCCAGTCTTGCACAGTCCGTAGGTAACCAAGCTTTTCTACTTCTGTCTTTAAAATTTGACCTTCAGGGGTAAGGTACGTACCGTTTGACTGGAACCCAGGGTTACCGTCTTCGATCTTTTCTGAAGGGTTCTCTGCATAACGCAGTGTCCACATATAAATTTCCCCAAGGCCTGTGGAGATGGCTCCCATTTTAGGTTCCGCACCTGAGGGAAGATTTTCCTTAGCCTCTAGTAGTTTTTCGCTTACTTGCTGCCTGGCGAAATAAATATTGACTGAATCCTCGAAAATGGCAGTAACTTGAGAAAAGCCATTTCGGGATAAAGAGCGAGTTGATACTAAACCCGGAATTCCAGCGAGCGCTGTCTCAACAGGGAAAGTAACTTGCTTTTCAATTTCAAAGGGAGAAAACCCTGGGACAAGAGTATTTATTTGAACTTGATTATTTGTAATATCAGGAACAGCATCAATGGAAAGATGCTTAAGAGATAGCATCCCAAAACCCACAACAATAAAAGTTAGAAAGATGACGAGATAGCGCTTCTGTGCCGCGAAGTTAACAATTCTTTCAAGCATTTAAAGATCCTATATTTTAATGGGAATGTTCCGCTTCACTTTTTCCAAGTTCTGCTTTTAATGAAAAGGTGTCATTAATTATAATTTCATCCCCTTCTCCAATTCCCTCTTTAACTTGGATAAATTGCCCAGTCTCCATTCCATGAATGATAATCTTTTTCGCTTCTAATTGAGTCGCTCCTGACTTAGTAAAGACATAAGCATCGCCTTTAATTTTTTGTACCGCAGCAGCAGGAATACTTATAAAAGGAGATTTCTCATCTAAAATAATTTGAGCTGAAACAAAATCTCCTGGATGCCAAGTACCCTGCGTATTATCAATCTCTACAATTGCACGCCCTGCACGACTTTCCTCACTAATAACCGGGCTTACATACATAAGGGTAGAAGATATGGGAGGCATCCCATTGCTGGCATACAGATCAACTTGTTGGCCTTTTTTTATAGCTGGCAGATCTTGAGCAGAGATAGAAAGATTAATCCAAACTTTATCAAGGTTAGCAACAACAAAAAGCTGACGTTCACTATTAATAATTTCTCCTAACGAAGTGTGACGTTCTAATATTTTGCCGTTGATAGGGGATTCTATTGTATACAGATTTAAGGGAATATTTTGAGAAGGGAGTTTTTCAATTTCTGACTCTTTCATGCTGAGCGCCAGGAGTTTTTGTTTTTTCTGCTCTAGATCAATTTTAACAGTTTCAAAAGCATTACGGGTTTTAAGAAATTCTGTCTCCGCCTTTATTTTCATTTTCCACAGTTTTTCCTCTCTCTTTAAAAGGTCCTGTTTTAATACTAGTTCTTTATAAACAGATATATAGGCAGATTTTGCTTCAGCCATCTCACGGCTTTCAATGAGGGCAAGTGATTCTCCAGCTTTTACTTCTTCTCCAAGATTCTTAAAAACTTTTGTTACAACCCCTGGAACAGAAGCAACAATGTGAATGACACTGTTTTCATTCAAAGATACTTGTCCTGGAAAAGTAATTCTTTTTTGATAATGGGAAGCCGTGACTTTGAGTGTCTTAATATTAAGCTTACTTATTTTTTTCTCATCAAGAGTAATAAGCATCTTCTCTTCATGACTATGTTCATCTCTTTCTTCTTGAGAGGATAGGGAATCTTTTATATTTGGGATAATTTTAGGAGATATTAAATAACCTCCAACTATAAGCGCTATGCAAAGTGCACCAATTTTCCGGTTCACTTTCATAATTAACCCCTTTATAAGCGCTATGCAAAGTGCACCAATTTTCCGGTTCACTTTCATAATTAACCCCTTTATAAGCGCTATGCAAAGTGCACCAATTTTCCGGTTCACTTTCATAATTAATCCCTTTATAAGCGCTATGTAAAGTGCACCTGTTTTCCGGTTCACTTTCATAATTAACCCCTTTAAATGTGATTATAGTTTTATCATTTTAACTTAGAATACAATGAAACAGTTTAACTTTTTATTAAAATAATACTGACTTGGGGTTAAATCTATATATTAATTCTGCATAAATATGGTTGGAATTATTATCCTATGTTCTTGAAGCAAAAAGAATAATTGACGCCCCAACTAAACATATACTAACACCGAGCATATCAAATCGATCAGGCACATTTCCTTCAACACCCCACATCCAGAGGATAGAAGAAAGAATATAAACAGCACCATAAGCAGCAAAAGCACGCCCAGCATATTCTGCTTCCACATATGTCAACAAATAGGCAAAACTCCATAAAGACAAACTTCCTGGGATAAGCCAAAGATAAGATTTTCCTAACTTTACCCATGCCCAAAAAGAAAAACAACCTGCAATTTCTGTAATAGCAGCTCCTAAAAACGTTAGAAAGATTTTCATTTTTAATTTTAAAAGTTTCTTGTTTACTAATGCGACTAATCTAGCAATTTAACTATCTTACGACAATGTTATACATTATTTTTATTTTCTATCTCCATAAATAGATGCGGTTAATACTTTTATATTAGTAACTGATTCCCATTCATTGCATTTATTAGCGAACTGTTGAGATGTATCTGAGATAGTTATCGTGCCAGGGTTTATGTAAAATTATCATAAGGAAATAAGAAACACTGGGAACACATTATTTTCTGCGGGGCACACAGGAATAGTTGCTTTTTACTATTAGCTATCCTTTTTAAGAGCTTTATAATAAACCGATCTTGTAATCCCTACGAGTTCACAAATCTTTTTAACAGAAAAGTTATCAGCTTTTATTAAAGACTTTAAGGTCGCAATCTTATCTGATGTCAATGCTTTTGGCCTTCCACCTTTTCTACCCATTTTGAAATCCCCACTTTTAAGGCCCTAGATAGGCTGGTTCATCATACACGCTATTTAGTTAACAGGGACATATTTAATAATGTAAAATGATTTGGCGGAAGCGCGCCTTCTTCAAAGCTTAAATAAATTTTTAGTTGTTGAGAAAAATCAATTCTAATCTCCTTACAATAAGCTTAAGGAGCCTCCACACCGCCCCACAATTAGCCATTTCCGCGAGCAGATAAAAGACCATTCATGGCTCATGCGCACAAGAAGCATGGAATCTTACCTAAATGACATTTCCAAGGTTAAACTTAAACAATTTGCTGAAGAAGTAAAATCCTTAGATGCCGGTAATCTAAGGGACATCGCAGAAAACAAGAGATACACACTAATTTTTACCTTATACATAAAAAAACTAAAGACACCCTCGCTACTTTGCCCTGTAAAACTTTGGCCTCTATTCATCAACAATCTAATAGAAAACTGGATACCTTAAGATCTCAGCATGCTGAAAAGACTCAAGAACTAGCTCAATTCATGCTGGGAATGTTGACTGATTTTCAGGAAGGTGCACATAAACTGAAGGCCTTTACTTCCAAACTTAAGTGACTCCAAAGAAAGTCATATAAGCTACGGTTACAAAAAACCCAACATTATTTGTAACCGTAGGGATGATTATCCTAAATAACATAAAGAAGATGCTTATTTATTTTGAATTTTTTCCTTTTTCACCTGAGCCCAACTTATGGTCAATGGAATGTTTATGGTCATCTTTTGAATCTTGTTTTTTCTTTTCCTTTTTAGTGTGGTTGCTTTGTGAGGAGTTAGACTCAGCTTGCGCGAATTGGGCTAGCCCTAAAATGATTAATGCTGGAGTAAATATGTTAATTTTCATAGTAAGATACCTTTCATTTCTAAATATTTGTTAACTCTGTAGAACGATCTTATTATGATAGCAATTCTTTAAAAAAGTATTAACGTCCCCAATATTGGGGTAAGAGAATCTCATTGGAAGGCACTACTTTTACCAGAAGACCTATCCCGACTTAGTCCTTACATGACAGGCTACATCCGTAGGTTTGGAGACATCATCTTTGACTTAGATCAAAGGCTTGAAAATATCGATATAATCAAGAGCATACAGCTTTTTTAAATAAGTAGCTTATCATTCTAACTGCATCTTTTCCAGAAAGCGAACCATCAATACTGAACCTCAGAAACTAAGGTGTTAATGGGCTTTTTTTATTCCTTATGTCCTAATGGTCAAGATCCTGGTTTAACCCGATTTCTAGATTAAATGGAGTCAAAGCTATGGGTGTTCCCATGGGGGCGCCTCTATTTCAAATTCAAGAACTTCTTGATAAGCATCAAACAAATATATTTTCCTCAAACTTTGCTCTTTATGGTGATATTTCTTCAAGGGTGATGGATTTAGTAGAAACTCTAATGCCGCAAGTTGAAGTTTATTCTATTGATGAAACGTTCATCAACTTTAATGGCATTAAGAATATTGTTAAGGTAGCCCAACATGTCCGTGACCAAATCTTGCAGTGTGTAGGCATTCCTACATGCATCGGTGTAGCTCCCTACTAAAACTCTTGCAAAGGTTGCCATCATATAGCGAAAGCTAATCCTGCAAATAAAGGTGTGTTTGTCTTAGAGAAAGAAGAGGAGATAGATGGTGTTCTCAAAAGTTTCGAAGTAGGTGAGCTATAGAGAGTTGAAAAAAGGATTTCAGCTCGACTATAGAGCTATGGAATAAAAACAGCATATGATTTGAAGAAGGTAAATCCCCGTTGGATGTGTCAGCATTTTACTGTAGTAGGAGAGAGGATAGTTTATGAGCTTAATGGAGTTGTTTGTCTTCAAATAGAGTCTGAGATTCAACCCCGTCAGTCAATTCAAGTATCACGTAGCTTTTCTAAGCAAATTACAGAGTTTGAAGAGCTAAGGTAAGCAGTTGCGATATGCATCATGGCTTGCAGGAAAGCTCCGTCATCATAAGCTTAAGACGAACAATATTGTTATTTCTATGCGCACTAATCGGTTTCAAGTTCTAAAGGGTAAGTAATAGCATCCTTATAAACCTTCCCAGCTCCATAAATGATAACAATGGGATGATAAAAGCGAGCATCCAAGGCTTAGAAGCTATCTTCAAAAAAGGATATGAATATCACAATGTTGGAATTATGGCCTTAGATCTTATGTCTATAGATAAGACGCAACTTAACTTATTTGAAAAAGGAGTAAAAGATTCCCTTAAAACTCAACAAATCAGACAAGCCTTGGATAAAATCAATAAGAAGTATGGAAGAGGAACTGTCCATATGGCCTCATGTGTTCCTAAGTTAAATTGGAAAGATAGAAAAACTAAGAAATCACCTTCATATACAACTTCATGGAGTGCACTTCCTAAAGCATTTGCTAAGTTGTAAAAGTTAAGACCTGATCTGACAGTTACCCATTTTGGAGCTATACCAATTTACTGTCAGATCAAGTTGAGATTAGCAAATTTTTCCTGCCAGATAGATTTCCCATCAAGTAATGTTGCCATAGGTGTTCGAATACAGGACATTTTTCCTTGGTAAGTTCGTTGATTATTATAATATTCCAACCAGCTGTCCAGATCTTTTTGTAACTCTTCGTGAGAAGTATAAATTTTTTCCGGAATGTAATTTGGTAACATTCATTGAGAATAGTTCGATGAAATTTTTCACAAATCCCATTGGTTTGAGGCGACTGATCCTTTGTTTTAGTATGATCAATAACATTAATAGCTAGATAAAGCTCATAACCATGCTGGTCAACTTTACCGCAGTATTCAGTTCCCCCTATCCGTCAGAATTCGTAACTATGCTCTCCCATGAAAGGAATAACTCAGTCATTCAGCAGGTCTGCAGCTGTAATCGGCGTTTTTGTTGTGTAAAGCTTACAGTGAGCCACTTTAGAATAGGTATCGACAAAGGTTTGCTGATAGACTCAATTAACACCTTTTAAAGTACCTACATAAAAAGTATCTTGGGAACCTAAATACCCAGGGTGCGCTGTTTCTATCTCCCCACAAGCAAGGTCATCATCTTTTTTCTTTTCCAGAGCTGCTACTTGAGATGCTGTTAAAACAAAATTTTCGTTAGCAGATTTTTTCTCCAATTTTTTGATTCGCTATCTCATTGAACCCAGATTATTGCGCAGCCAGATACACCTGAGTCCACTTGGAGAAACAAAAACTCCTTGTTTGCGCAACTCATTACTTACTCTAGTTGACCATACGCCGGAAACTCAATGGCAGAATCAAACACAGCCTTTTCAATGGCTTCATCTACTCTGTTTTTAAAGTTGGGCTGACGCTTGTTTTTATCAAACAGAGCCTGATTCCCGCCTTCATCTACGGCGGACTTATACCTATAAAAAGTATCTCTGGATAAGCCCATGACTTTACAAGCTTTCAAAACGTCCAAGTTCTTGGGCTGGATTTAACAAACCTACTTTGTTTCTGATTATTTTTTCATTACTATGATGCATAAGGTTACCTCTTGTTTTTGATTGTTACTCGACATAACTATCAAAACGGGTAACCTTACTTTTTTCAAGCCTAGTGTCAGATTAAGTCAGAACTAATTCATATAAAAAGTATCTCTGGATAAGCCCATGACTTTACAAGCTTTCAAAACGTCCAAGTTCTTGGGCTAGATTTAACAAACCTACTTTGTTTCTGATTATTTTTTGATTACTATGATACATAGGGTTACCTCTTATATTTTGATTGTTACGCGATATAACTATCAAAACGGGTAACATTACTTTTTTCAAGCCTAGCGTCAGATTAAGTCAGAACTAATTCACCATCTCTGCTCTTTAACGTATTTTTAATAAAGTTCTCCTATCATATACT
>Ga0181469_100154_pt2 | contig 18213 bp, 18 predicted proteins | sample InSIn2SAF170_2_FD_119081 | JGI IMG/M metagenome (GOLD analysis project Ga0181469, IMG submission 119081) | Clean room microbial communities from NASA Spacecraft Assembly Facility at Jet Propulsion Laboratory, Pasadena, California, USA -... ... | reverse complement strand
TCGTAGGCTGTGACTCGCTGTGAAACCCTCTTCATGTCATTGCGCTGGATTTCGTTGCAAATGCTGAAATGTCGTCCGATATTCTCACACAGTTACAAATCACATACAATCAGCTAATGGTCCAGTTCTTCAGCACTTTCTCATATTTGCATCAACGGCATCCTCTTGAGGCACCACAAGCAATACCAGGCCAACCCTTCACAGGCACACAGCTTGCGCCATCTACGGTAGGTGAAGAAGATACTGCAAACAGTACCTATCCACTCCAGCCTCAGGATCCCACTGTCTTTGAAGAAGCCCAAAAAGAGCTTTCCGAGGATCTAGTCCTCAAGTCTCAACAAATACAGCAACTCATAGCTCGATTACCAGGCATCGACCATGATGAGAAACAACAAGCCGAGGACATTCGGGAGCTGGTTAAGAAGGTGGAGGACCTGGAGCTAGAACGCAGATCGAAAAGACGAGAAATGCGTAAGCTTGTGCAACGGCTGGATGCTGTTGTCGGTGGTATGGGCAGGAGCATAAATCTCCCAGCCGTTGGTGGTCAAAGCAATGGACTTTGAGAAGCTAACCTACGAGCTTGTTACTACCGTTCGGTGTGAACAGGTCATGACCAACCACGTCCGCCTCAATGTAAAGTGGCAAGACGAGCGGCGCTTACGAGCTACACCCTTTTATGAGTTTGCTCAAACACATTGATGAAGGACACAAAAATCGACATGCTTTCAGCTAAGGAGAAAGACCAGCCGGCATGCTCTAGGCCGATGCACAACAAGTACCAGACAGAAGTGGCCCATGTCTACGAGCGAGGACTTCCTACCAGTCTCATGTGCTAGGCGAAATACTCGATTTGATTTCAATAGTGAAAAGCTTCCTAGGAAACTCGGCAGCCAGACGCTCAAGCACTCCGTGTGAACGCAGAAGCTGCCTGGTTGGTACTCGACACAAAGCGGGTGAACAAGAAATACGAAGCCGGGTGAAGACAGATTCAAGTGCGTATGTCAAGCGACAGCACAAAGCCGTGAAAGAAGAGTGCCGGACATGAACCATCAATAGATACGGGGCAACCAACCACACAATGGTGCATGTCGAATGGACGATGAGAGTGAGGAAGGAAAAGGCGGTATGGCTTCAGTAGCCTTCATCAAAGCTGATGTAAGCCTCGCTGAACTTTCCTCTTCTGGGCTATTGCATGTGGTATCATGAGTTGGAGTGAATTCCAAGGATTCCGTCTTTCGCTATACCTTACCAAAGGTACATGGAGCTCAGCCCATTCATTTGCTTACATGCGCATTCATTTCTTCGTCGCGATTCAGGTGGGAACGTGATACGTGCGTAGATACAGTGCTTGCTGCTTAACGGCATCGGACATCGTTCTGAGTAAATAGCGGGTGCAAGCCACAACTCTCCGAGTCCACTTAGTGATATGGCCTTCTGTAGCTCGTATTCTTTTTATGCCGCAGCGTGCCGTGTGACGTGTAGCTGAGCACAACGACTTCTTGCCCTACCGAGCTCGTTCTTCTTCTGTTCGCACTCCCCAGTCTTCAAAAGACAACGTAAGCTACAGTTTTTGTTTTGTTGCACCTGAGTGTGAGATTTTAAGACTCAGATCTGCAGCAAGACCTTGCCACTGTTGTCGTCATTGGGTAGTTCGTCATCCGTGGCAGCTGAACAGTGATTACCTTATCCTGCAACCTAAAAGCGCAATTTCATCAGACACCACCAGGAGCGAACTCTTCGATACCGTCGCGCTGGCATTCTTGGCGTCTGCTCTGCTTAGCTATCCCCTCCCTACAGTGCGTACAGTAATCGGTCCTGACGGGCGACGTCGTTCGATTGCTGAAACGCCATCACGTTCGTTTGGCTACCAAGTTCCGCCCTACGCCCGTCGCAACACTATTGCAGCTGTTGACAAGACCAACGCAACCGCTGAAGCACCCTCCATTCCACCGCGCACCTCAGAGGATACAACTCTCGATCTCACTCGAAGAAACACTATCGACGGGCCACCCGGTCGCACACGCTCCAGTATGTCGAAAGTCGTGCGCAGTGTAAAAAATGTTACCAAGGGCTATAGCAGTGTTCAGGTCAAAGTCCGAAATGGTACCCCGTCCCTATTGTCCGGTACGGTGCATATGTTAACGAAAGATAGCTACTTCCAATGACCCCTGGGGTCCGACCGGCACGGACATGGCTGAGATCGCAGCTCTGACCTTCAACAAGTGAGATGCAAAGCACGAATTGCTCACGCGAAGTGCTAACAATCTTAGCCCTAGCGACTTTTACGAGATTATGGACATGCTCGATAAGCGACTGAACGACAAAGGCAAGAATTGGCGACATGTTCTGAAGTCTTTGAAGGTGCTTGACTACTGTCTACACGAGGGTTCGGAGCTGGTTGTCACATGGGCACGAAAGAACATTTACATCATCAAGACGCTGCGGGAGTTCATCTACGTAGACGAGGATGGTAAGGATGTTGGCCAAAATGGTAAGAATACAAATTCCCCGTACCTGTGGCCTTGCTTACAAGAATGGCAGTGCGTATCTCAGCCAAGGAGCTCACATCTCTCATTCTTGACGAGGACCGCTTGCGAAGTGAACGATCCGATCGCAAGCTCTGGAAGACAAGAGTCACTGGCATTGATGAACAAGCCCCTCAAGCAATCGCTGGACCAAGTCCCAACACAAGGCGACAGCAGAGGCAGGCTTCCGGCCAATTCGAAGACAACGATGCAGAATTCCGACTTGCATTAGAGGCGAGTAAGTATGAAGAAGAGGAGAGAAAGAAGCGTGATAGCCAGAGACTAAGTACTGGTCGTGAGGATGATGATGATCTTGCGAAAGCCATAAGATTGAGCAAGGAGGAAGAAGAATTACGTAAACGCGAACTAGAGAACCAGAACGCTGCTTCGTTGTTCGACGATACACCAGCCCCAAGCCAGCCACAACCGACTGGATACAATCAAGGCTACCAGCAACAACCTGCTGTAGATTGGTTTGGCAATCCTCTGCAACAACAACAACCACAGACTACAGGCTTCCTGAACAACCAATACGCCCAACCCACGGGCTATCAGAACGGTTTTGGCAGCTTTCAACAGCAACCGACAGGGTTTCCTTCTAATACAACAGGGTTCGATCTAGCTGGAACCCAGCCATTCTTACAACAACACAACACGATTCAACCACAGCAGACTGCCTTTCAAAACACCAATCCGTATGGCGGCCAGCAGACGAACGACATTTTCGGAGCTCAATCACCTCAACCAACAATGCAAGCAGGAACGAATAACCCATGGGCATCTGGTACATCCAGTACACAAACTGCATCCTTGCAGCCCATGCCTACAGGATCGAATAACCCGTTCGCACAGAAGATGCAAGCTCCCATTCAAACACAGTCTCCCTTCCAGAGACCACCAACCCAGCCTTCGCTTGGAACACTATACGAGTCACAGCCTACGACATCGTTCATGCAACCTAGTCAACCAAATCCAATCGCTAATTTCCAGACACCTCAGCCACAAATCCAGCAGAGACCACAAAAAGAAATGGATCCTCAACGAGCCAGGCTCAATGCTCTCCTGGCATCTGGCGAGGGCATGGATACATTCGGCAATACTGGCGACTTGAGAATTCCTGCACAACATACAGCACCTGGCACGTTTGTCAATTCAGCTGGACAGGGAATGGATCGCCTTCGTGCAGCACAAACGGGAACGAACCCGTTCTTCTCGGCCCAAGCTACTGGCTATGCGCAAAACCAATCCCAATTCGGTCAGCAGGTACCTAATCAGACGGGACCTGCTGGAGGATTTGGAGGCAGCCACAATCAGCAGGGTAATCCATTTGGTGCTCGTCCTGCACAACAATCTGGCAGCTTGATTGATCTTTGATTGGTTAACGCGGTTGGTTGTTGTAGTATCTAGAGTTAGCTCACTTTTATTGCATGGAGTTGAGACAACATGTTCTCCAGCTGTACAGTTTCGTTGAACAACTCATTCGTTTGATACAAACCACGATAGTCAGACCTGTCATCGACGTATTCCTCACGCATTTAGCAGACTCAGTTTTGGTACCGTAGCGTCGACCCCAGATTCGTTTCAAATATGACAGTAGCGTAGTTCTCCACGAAAGTCAATCTGCTGCACAAGTTCAATAAATTTATGCGAAAATCGATCTTGCCTCTGAAACTTTTTGGATTAGCGTCATGGGTAATTTCACTTCACCTTGACTTTCTTAGTAGTTGTCCAATCTCCTACCCACCGAATGTGTTTCGTCTCTCGACGCCACAGACAACGTTTAATGATTCTCCCAGGAGTCGCGCCTTTGGACCTAAGGGGAGTTCTGCGCATTCATGACTCCTCTTACACACTCATTTAAATATTGTCAAGCAGTGTACATGCCCTCGGGACATTAACTCACTCAAACAGCAATATGCGATTCTCATTCGTGATCGTTGCGATTGGCGTGCTACTCGCAACGGTCAATGCTTTGACTATCACGTCGCCCGCCTCTGGCGACAGTCTTGATCCGACACAACCCATTACTATCAGGTGGACGAGCAACTCATCTGATCCATCTTCATTCGACCTTATTCTCGACAATAGCAACCAAAACTCACTTGTCAAGAACAAGAAGATTGCGACGTCCATTTCGACCTCATCTGGAAGCTACATACTTTCAACAGCGACCATTACGACGTACGGTAGTGGTTTCATGTTCAAGGCACAGACCACATCCGGCAACACTCTCAGCACTTCAGGATCGTTCACTTTGGCGGTAGATACTAGCGCTGTAGTCACGAGTAACGGTGCTGTTTCATTCCAGTCTACCTACACCGCTACTGTGCTGGCATCATCTTCATTTTCCAGTGCTCTCGCAGCAGAAACGTCGACTCAGACAACAAGCAATAGCGCCACGAAAGCTGAGTCTCTTGTGGCTCAGACAACCGGAACTGAGAGGACCAATTCTGCGTCTTTCACGTCCAACACTACTCCATCATCTGGGAGCTTGAACACCGGATTCATGACTAGCACGGTATCCCGTTCGAGCAGTGGCAGCACACGATCCGTCTCTTCGTCTGCCGCAAGTGCGACTACATCTGCAAATGCACAGCCTCGAGTTGGAAGTGGTGGTCAAATCGCCTTTACTGCGGCAGGACTTATTGCTGGATTAGTTGCACTTCTTGCCTGACATGCGCAATTACGATATTGCACCGAAATCATGCAATCCATTCCTCGAACTGTAATTTTTTCGAGTGTCGTTTGTTCTTTATCCATGCATCATTAGCCTGATCAACAATGTATCTTATTCCCCTTCCACCCAAGCTTGCCCCAGCATCAATCAAAAAGACTCCATTCTATGAGATGCCTATTACTCGCACAACCTCAATTTCATAGATCTCAACCACTCTCAAAGTACGGTACGTCGATACAGACCTGTAATCCGAGACCTCGCATCGTGTTCTATGTGCAGTATTGATAGAGTGTAATTGGTGCTATCCTTGTAAGTGGAGCTTGGTGGAGAAGGGTTCCTGCATATATTTATGCCTAAGGCGTCAACCGGGAATGAACCTGGATGGTCGCGTGCACCTCTGCGCATCATAGTACTTCGTTACAAGTCTGTTCAGTCGTACTGAGATAGATAGACTATGTTCTTTGCATGGCCCTGCCGTTGCCAGGCTCACCTGACGCCAGTTGGTCGATGTTTAGGGAAAGGATGAGACAACTTTTCGCAGGTGCTTCACCCCGAGTATGTATTGCATTTTGGTTGTTCGGTGGGTAGAGACTTGCCTAGCGCATGGCTCGACGTTTTGGCTGACAACCAACAGGATTGATCAATAACGTTCTGTACGTGATCATACTATCAGCGGCCCTCGATCTCGTCGGCCCCGACATTCCTAAAGGCGTCGTGCTACTCGCCGATGTTATCCCCAGCTTTGCGACAAAACTGGTAGCACCGTATTTCATACACCTCATCCCGTATGAGGTTCGCATCTTCATTTTTGCCGCCTTGTCGGCTGGAGGAATGCTCATCATATCCATGACACCGAGTTACATTGATGGAGGAAGTACAACTGCAAAATTGATAGGTGTCCTGCTTGCTAGTCTCAGCTCAGGCGGAGGTGAACTCAGCTTCCTTGGGCTCGTGCATTACTATGGACCCTTCTCACTGGCTGCTTGGGGCAGTGGAACAGGAGGAGCTGGTTTGATAGGTGCAGGGGCATATGCGCTGGCCACAACGAGTTTCGGCTTGAGTGTCAAGGCAACGTTGCTTACCTCTGCCTTCTTGCCCATAATCATGTTGATCAGCTTCTTCATGATCCTGCCTCTCGAGCCTCTCCGGCATGGCAGAAGAACAGTCCAGGTCAGGGACGACGATGAGATATCTGCGAACCAGACACCCGAAAGAGAAGGGTTGCTTGCGCCTGAAGACGAGGTGCTGGCATACGTACCACACGGAAACAAGAAGGCTGATACATGGACACTCGTCAAGCACAATCTACGGCGGGCTAGATCATTGTTCTTCCCCTACATGCTTCCCCTACTGCTCGTATATATTGCCGAGTACACCATCAACCAAGGAGTTTCACCAACCCTTCTCTTTCCACTACCCAAAACGCCATTCGAACAGTATCGAGCATTTTACCCAGCTTACAACGCGATTTACCAAATTGGGGTCTTCATTTCCCGATCTTCAACACCATTCTTCAGAATTCACAATCTTTACCTCCCTTCCATGCTACAGGTTGTTAATCTTGTTATACTCATCGTTCAATCGCTGTTTGGCATCATCCCATCCGTCTACATTGTATTCGTTATCATATTCTGGGAAGGTTTGTTGGGCGGATTGGTCTATGTGAACACGTTTGCAGAGATCAGTGATAAGGTGGAGAAGAAGGACCGGGAGTTCAGTCTCAGTGCGACCACTGTGAGTGATAGCGGCGGGATTTGTATTGCAGGGTTCATATCTATGGCGATGGAGGTCTGGTTATGTAACCGTCAAGTGGAGGCTGGACGGGACTGGTGCAAAAGGCTGTAGATTGCCCATCAAACGAAAGACCATCCTGAGCAGTAATTATCTTTTCGGGTTCTCCCGATAGCGCGTCTTCAAACACCGCTCTTCGGGATCGTACACTTGTCTGCTTGGATACTAGGTAGAGCTGTTGCTCGATGATAGACACGAGCTTCCGCTTGACCTGCCTTTTGCAGATGGCGCGTTTGCTGAGTTAAGGCAATGTCGCGTCCACATCCGTAACTCACGTTCTTTATTCCTCGCTATCGGTCTACACCAGCAACGTGTTCTCCATCAAACAACATCTAATGGAGGAGTGGCTGGTGATGGGTCCGCTATTCGACGGCATATAGTTCCAAGACCGATCAGCACCCGTTAGGCCAAGCGCTTTGATCCCGAAGCCTGGTCGAGATGGAACTACTTACCATGCTTTTCGGCTAGCTGCTCAGAGAACTTGACTTGGTTGAATCTTCGAACAAAGAACTCTATGAAGCATGTCTGAACGTCTCACAGCCATCATTTCATGCGAGTTCTGCTCTTTTCCTCTGTTGGGTGCATCTGCATGTCAAGGTTTACGCTGCATCTTGCATATCAACACTCCCACTGTTGGTTTCTCAGACCAGATGATGGAACATGACGTTTCTTCAGCTACGTGTGAAGGAAGCTTGACGAGCTTGGACCCGGGACTTCCGCGACAGTAGCAACCTGAATCGCTCAAACACATTTATGAAATGGCATCCTTCACCAAATTCTCCGAACCGTATGAAACGTGGTCCGTTAACCGAATTGAAACTTCGACTGACATGGTTCCTCTAATTCGTCCAGATGTGGCATGTGATCCGATTTTCTTTGTTGCTACTCACATTCCAAGAATCATTGTTGCGGGTGCACGGTGATTGGCAAAGTACACTTCCGCTTTGGGTGGCCTCTGAACAAAGAATACTAGACAATCGAAATCACCTCCTAGCTGAATCACCATCAAAGTGTGTTTGCAGTTGCGTCAGGAGAGTCGATGTGCTTTGCCATCACGGCATTCAGGCTCATGGCAGACAAAGCCAGCATCATAAGCTGCCAGTATGCTGTCAAAGGTAGTGTTATCATTTCTTTCTTCACCTTTCTTTCGTGCACGAGTGATTCTTTCTTACTAACGCTATGGCCTTGTCTATGCCCAATCCACCCACAACATGGGATCGGACCTTACCCAAGCCTGCTGCATTGCTCTCACATGAAGGCCAAGCAATACCATGCAGAAGTTCCTCACTGTTACAACATCATATAGCTTCAGACCAATTCCTTGCACCTGCTGCTGACATATCCGGAAGACGAAGCACCATTGCATTCTTGCCTGTAAGATCAGAAGTTGAAAAAAAGAACATGGGTAGTGAGGAAGAATGTTCGGCACCTCGTTCAGGATCTGTCATATCTATCGAGTCAACCGAAACATCATCCTCAGAACTTACAGGCCCACGAGGAGCATCAGGTGGTTACTGCCTCTGTGTGCTGGAGCCAAAGATTCCTAGACCTAGAAACGGTAAGTGAAGCGAAAGCAATGTGTTCTGTTTGCCGCTGATGGCCCAAGCTTTTATCCTCTACCGTCAGCATCAGCACGGTGCGGTCGTTGCTCAGCACCCGGGCCTACCGAACCCGGACATCTCAAAGATAATCGGCGAACAATGGAGGCAATTACCCATTGAGGACAAAAACGAATGGAAAGCGCTTGCAGAGGTATGCATCATACACTAACACGAACACAAAGCTCTTTGTGCTAACTTGTTCAATAGCAAGAGAAAGCTCGCCATTCACAACAATTTCCCGACTATCGTTATCGACCAAAGAGAAGCGTGAGATTTCAATCACAAGAAGGTCTGCTATCAAATCAAACACAACCTGAAAAGTGTGCCAAGTGTGGCGGTAAGACCATGAATCCTCCACATACACCTCATTATACTTCTTTCGACCACACCGGTATGGTGCCTGTGGTTGGCATGCCCCGACCACAAAAGCGAGGCTTTTCCGAAGCCCATGCGCAGCCGTCACAACCACAAGCAATGGTTCAAGTTGCACGACCACCAGCATATGCAGCACCAATGCGGTATGGTTTTGGATCTATATCAGCACCAAGACATGATTCCATACATTATGCTGCACCTCCACCACATGCTCCAAATGATGGGTCCGATCCAAAGAGACGCCGCTTGAATTCTCCATATCCTGCTCGACCTTCCTATGACGCTGCGTATTACCCTGAAAGCCGGGATCGACCGATTTATCGTCCAGAACAACTGCAACGACAGCCTATGCCTCCACCACCTGTTCGGGCTGGCCACCCATCTGTTCCTACTCAATTGTCACCTCGAGGACCACCAACAATTCAACAACGTCGTGACCCAAACTTGGTACTCGCTCCTTTGAAGACTAGTAATGGACCACAACGACCGGCTGTCTCACCAAAAACTCAATCGCTCGGGTCCAGCATAGAGGCCATGATCATGTCTTACCCTGTATTGACCAAGTTGAAAACTCTTTCTTCGATAACACCAACTCTTGCATCGCCAGGGCCAAATTCACCAACGTTTGAGGTTCGAGGTACTGTCATCGCTATCGAAGGTCTTGACCAGGCACGAGTCTTTGATATGACTCAATCTTTAGCTGAACAGCTTGAAAAGGAAGGCAAGTTTGCTGTACGCATCTTTACCGGTCCTGATCCCTATCTTGCTCTTCAAACAAGTCGTCGTGCAAGTGTGGGGGAGAAAGGAGGAGAGTTCATGACTGCTGCCAAGTATCTCAGTTTGATGTCAAAATGGCACAAAGTTAGCAAAGATCTGGTCGACTTCACCACTCAGCGACCACGAGTGGGAATGGTGAAAGATGCGACTGACCAGGACGTCATCGAAGTGGCTGCACCACAGGCATTAGGACAGCAAAAGATGAGCCCTTTCGAGAGCGAGCAAAACAAGTCCCATCGGTCACCTATCTCTGCCGTTAGCCCAGGTACAATCAAGCAAACAGCAGATATGAGCATTGATACACGCGTAGCTGCAATTCCAGCCTGGAAAATCAAAGACAACAACCCAGCAACACCACTAGCATCTGCACGTATCACTAGATCACGCGTTCCAGCCTGGCTAAAAGACAACCAAAGTGGCTCCGAGGAAACTCAACCACCGTTCGAAAACCAAGCCTCGGTGATAAGCTCCAGCTCAATCCCACCACCACCCTCATCCCAGCCACCAACCACACCCCCACCTCCACCATCAGCTTCCCCATCACCAAAGACAAAACCGCCTTCAACCTCAATATCACTCCCCCAAATCTCCTCCAAGATCCCCATCGCCCTCGTCCCACACTACCAATTAACCACAGTCGACACCTGCTCAATCGCCCTCCCAATAACAGACAACTACGACCCCCTCACCCACTGGCGCTGGCACGCAACTCTCTGGCGCGGCTGTGTAGGCCCCGACATCTCAATCGTCATCAAATCTCTCCACGAACAACACGAAGACGACGCAAACCCTACACATCCAACAACAACAGCCAACACCACCACCACCACCGCTCCCACATCCACAGATGCCCAAAAACGCCCATCAAACACCAATCTCCATCCCGGCAACAGCATCACAAACCCACCACCACCAGCAACACTCCGTTCATCCGACGCCCAACAAGGCACTGCCGGCCCAGTTGCTCAGGATAGTACCGCGCCCAAACCACCACCCTTCGGCGTCGAAGTACGGCTCCAAGACCACAGAGCTGTTATTGTGAGAGCTGCGCTAGGCGCTAGACATGGAAGCGGTGCGAATGGAAGTAGTATTACTGATGCGGAGCGCGAGAAGGAGAATGAGCATTGGGAGAAAGCGAAACGAAGAGTTGGGTTTGAGGTTGAGGAGTGTTTGAGACGGTAGGGAGATCTTGTGTTGGGCGGTTGGTTGAAGGATTGGTGGAGTGGTGGATAGGCTTGGTCTTTGAGGAGAGATGTGTATGTACGGTACTTAATTCAAAAGATCAGGTATCTTATCTACGTATATTTGTTGGGTTAATGTCCCAGGTTGTATCAACCTGCATTGTGTTTACATATACCTGTTCCCGAAATTTCCCAGTCCTTCCACCTCTGTTCTGTTATTCTTTCTTTTCTCATTCATTCTCCATATACGTTCTTGAACTCACTTACCTACCTACCTACGTACATTACCGACTGTACTCATATTCCCAACATGTGCTACCACATACGTACTACATATTTACATATATCAAATCCTCCTTCCGTGCTAGTATCTCCACCCCATCCACCATCCAGCCCACCATGTAACGAAACATATCGCTCTCGCAAGAACAGTACCCTCGGACCTCTACCCTACCTACTTACTATTTACTTCCTTCCTTCCTTCTTTCCTTCCTTATTTATTTACTCACCTACATACTGTACTATAGAACTAAGTAAATGACACATCACCCCTTTCTAGCTACCACCTGTACCTTCCAATGAACCTCCAGGAGCCTTGATGAAGAATGTTGGTGTATTAGAGGGAACGGATACAGTTGAAGACAGTAGATACGTAGCATCGTGACCAGATGGTCGTACGTATGCTTTTAAGTAGAGTACGTATGCAGCAATGAAAGGACGATGTATACGTACGGAGCCGTGTTGCAATGCGTTGCATTGCAGTGCATTCGAATGTCATGGTGTGAAAGTGAGAAAGCTGAGGAAGAGAGAGAGAGAGAGGGACGGATATGCCCGATTGTATGGGGAGTTCGGATATTTATAAAAGTCTTAGAATTACCTACCGACTACAAAATGCAGCACAGGTAGGTAAGTTCTGCATTTGACTTAGCATGTACACATATTGTATGTAGAGCAGGCTAGCGAGGAATTAGTACTTGTGCCTACATATACATTGTATCGCTTGGGTGTGTTGAGTTGAATTCAATGGTTGACGGGTATTCTTGTTGACACTGCATACGTATATCCTCTCGGGTAACTACATACAGCACAATCGATTAAACGAAGAGAGAGATCATATCGAGTTGAAACAGCGTTACATTACAGCATATCATGGCGACCTCCTCCCTCCCTCAAACCGATTGCGCTCGCCTTGCAGCGCGGAAAGCGATTCCTGCGCCCACGCCTGCGTATCTAGCTACAGCTGGTTCACCACTTACAGTTGATCGAATTGTGTACGACGCTATTCAGCAAGCGCCGCGCAGGCTAATTGAGGAATTCATGTTGCCTATTCGTTCTGGACAGGCGTGGGAAGTGCCGGCGGGAAGTATCGTTAGGATTAGTACGCCTGAGGGACCGCAAGTTGGTATGATATAATGTCTGTTTGTTCGTTTTGTCGTTGGATAGGATGTCTGAACTTGCGGGTACTGATTGGAATTGGAATAGGTGATTTAAATGTATGGAACCTGCATAATCCGCGCGAACGGTTTTGGGCATCGAGGACGAAGCAATTGTATGCGTCGCATATCTCGACTTATGACCGGTTGTGGTCGTGTTTGCCGTACATGAGACCGCTTTGCACGATTGTTAAGGATACGCTTTCATGGTATGGAGTTGATGAGCATGGTGGGAGGGTGCATGACTTGCTTGGGACACGGTGTGATCCGTATATTAATACTGTACTTGCCGGAGCTGAGGCATCCTATGACTATCATTGTCACTCAAACTTGACGAGAGCTGTGTTGCCATTTGGACTGAACGAGAGTGATGTACACGATGTGATCAATCTGTTTCAGGTTACGGGTCTGGACGAGAAGGGAAGATATTTTATGAATCCTTGTCCTGCGCAGGCGGGGGACTATATCGAGTTCTTGGCTGAACAGGATTTGTTGATGGCTTTGAGTAAGTCCACTGTCTTTGACAATGACACCGCTTGCTAATTCGTTGTAGGCACTTGCCCAGGTGGTGACCTGTCACTATGGGGTTTCGGCAGTGACAATGAGAAGGAGATGATAAAGTGCTGCCGCCCTTTGAAGGTTGAGGTCTTCAAGGTAGACGATGAGTCGTTGCTAGGTAAGCAGGGATGGAAGCCAGCCGAGAAAGCTCCTTATCACGGCAGCCATGGCATGGCCATACCTCAGGGTGAACAAAGATGACGAGGCGGACACATAACCACTTCATCTGCCGGCCATTTCTTGCTGTCCTTTGGTCGGAGACACATTTTCTGAGGTTTTGAAGACTACTGCCATAGCCTCATCCAGTATTTCAAGACCTTTGTTGATCTCTTCTGCGGAGATGATCAAAGGAGGCACGATTCGAATTACGCCATCCCCAGCTGTAATGATTAGAAGACCTCTTTCTCGTGCTGCAGTCACGACCTCAGAAGCCTTGGCTTTGTGCTCATCGCTGAGTTGATATCCAACAATCAGCCCACGACCGCGAACCTCTGACAGTACTCCAGGATATTTCACGTTCATGGTATCAAATGCACTGAAGAAAAGCGTAGACTTTATCCTTACCTCCTCTTGGAGTTCAGGCTTCGCCAAACGTTGGAAGACATGATGTGCTACTCTGGAAGCAAGTGGATTGCCTCCAAAAGTTGTGCCATGGTCACCAGTATTGATAAATTGAGTTACCGTTTCTCCTGACACCATAGTAGCACCGATAGGAATGCCGTTACCAAGAGCTTTGGCAGTAGTAAGGATGTCAGGCTGTACACCGCTTTCAGTGTGAGCCCACAGATCGCCTGTCCGGGATAGACCACATTGAATTTCGTCAAAGATCAGGATTGCTCCTACTTCATCGCATCGTCGTCGGAGTGCTCGAAGGAACTCAGGTACAGCTACGTTGATACCTCCCTCACCCTGAATTGGCTCAACGATCACACCGGCAGTGTCTTTCGTAATCAGCTCTTCGACTGCCTCCACATCATTGAATGTGCCATATCTGAAGCCTGGTAGCATAGGTCCGAAGGGAGGCTGATATTTTTTGTTCGGCGTTGCCGATAGAGAGCCGTATGTTCGTCCATGGAAGGAGCCGTGGAAAGAAACAATTTCCCGTTGTGTGGTGCTCGGATCTTTCTGGTATGGTACCTTCCTAGCAAATTTAATGGCAGCCTCATTCGCTTCAGAACCAGAGTTCGATACGAAGACTTGACTGAGAGGACTGCCAGGGGATTGTTTCTTCGTCTCTTCAATCATCAACTTTGATAGTGTTGGTGTCCATGGGTTGTGGTAGAGGTTTGAGACATGGATAAGCTGATGTGCTTGGTGAGCAATCAATCTGGTAAGCTCAGGATCGGCATGGCCTAATGAGTTCACGGCGATACCAGCTGTGAAGTCCAAGTATGCCCGATTCTCGTGGTCGTATAGAATGCAACCTTCTGCTTGAACCATCATAGGAGGTGGGCGAACATATGTTGGCACCATGTACGGCACAGATTGGTTTAGGAATGTTGTGGTAGGAGAGTCCGGTGCAGGATCTGGATTGGACACAGAGACTTCATGCTGTATCTGTGCTTCGTCAATCGATGAAGATGTAGGCACAGCTGTTGGTGAGGCATATCGTCGCAGAAATGGTTGCGATCGTGTAACAGGTCTTGGAAGAAGCACTCGAGGTGCTGCTCGCAGCAGCAGACGCTGGGACATTTCAACTGGTGCAGAGTGGAGAGTAATGCAAAGGAGAAAGAAAACAGGTTCCAAGGTCAGGTATATACAGTCATGCAAAAGAAGTTCTTCAGACGCTTCTAACACTGCATCCAGCTGCAGCAGTTCCTCATGGACTCACAATTAGAGTCATGAGAGGGACTCTGAGAAAAACTTTCTCCAACAACCGCAGTGTATTGAGGATCTTTCCGAAATCTAATCTGACCGATAATGCCGGGGCCCCATATACAACAGAACTAGTACGGAGAACTGCGATAAGCACTATCCATTTGCACCATGCTTCGGAAGACATGGAGTTGAAGTTTGTAGAGTCCTTGATCGCCTCGTTTGCATGTCGAGTACTCGGCCAAGAAGAAGTGGAACTGCAAATGTGGGCGCCGGTGGTAGACATGCTGCCAGTCCACTGTATTCACCGAGCTGGCTGCCTCATTTCCTTGCGATGTATTCCAGGGGACTGCACTCCTCTTAAATCCAGCTCGAAAGATGCAGCATTTCCTTCCGAGAGGTGTGATCGTATTCCACCCGGGCGGCCGCCCAGGCGAGCATGATGCAATTACATCTCAATATGCGGGGTGTCCTCCGCTCAAGATATATGAGCTTGTCATGATAAGGTAAATCTCACAGCTTACATACCCAGATCGCGCTCAAGGCATTGCCACAAGATGGGAGATACTGCAGAAACATACGATCACACCGGCAAGCCCGTCAAGCACGGTCGAGCTCGCGTCAACGGCATTCGTCTTCACTACATCACTGCAGGACAAGGTCCGCCACTTCTCCTGCTTCATGGTACACCGAAGAATAGTTTCTACTGGTACAAACTCTTTCCCCTTCTGACACCTCACTTCACTCTGGTCGCCCCTGACCTACGAGGGTTTGGCTATACCGACAAGCCTCCCGCAACAGACGGTTACGACTCCGGAACCAATGCGAAAGATGTCACAGAGCTTATGACCCAGCTCGGCCACGAGAAGTTCTATCTACATGGTGAAGATAGAGGCGCAGACTATGCCGTGGCAGTCGCAGGCCTTTACCGTGGTCGAGTATCGAAACTCTCCTTCTGCGAAATGGTTCCATCAGGCCTTGGTCTCGAGGAGACTTCCTTCTGGACACCAGAGAATGTCACTGCTCAATACCGGCAAAAGGGTATATGGTGTTGGCATCTCGGCTTTTTCTACATCCCACATATACCAGAGATGCTGATTGCTGGTCACGAGAGGGAGTTCTGGGAGATGTTCATCAAGCAGGAGTGCTACAATCCCACGAAAATTGAACCTAGGGCCTTGAACCACTGGATCGAGTGTGTCAAGCAGCCAGGGTGTAATCGTGGTATTCTCGAAACCTACCGGGCCGGATTCAAGAACGGCGAGATCAATCGTGAAATAGCGAAGAACAAGCTGACACTTCCTATCATGACGATCGGAGCTCCGGAGTTCTTTGGACCTCAAGTAGAGGAGAGTATCTTGCGCGTAGCTGAGAAGGTTGATTCTGCTGAAATCTTTGAGGAGTGCGGTCATTCACTAGCTTTGGAAGCGGAGGACCGGTTGGCTGCACGGCTCAAAGAATTTATGCTGGAAAAGAAGAATTGATTGGAGTCACCTGTGTATCGACACACATAGCAGCTGGGTCTGTTCAGTAACACAGCCGTACTTAGTGAGTTTAAGGAGTGCTTGCTAGCGTAGTACCACCACTTGAAGTGCTTAGCAGCCTCATGGTGTCCTCCTCACAGGAATTCATACTCTTTCGTTGGCCTGGACTCCTGCAAGAGTTCATAGGAGCTGTGCGCATGCATCTTCAATCCATGGTATATAGCTTGATAGTGTGAGTAGCTTGGAATAACAGCCTGTAGAGTGGCCACTGGTGTTCATCAGACGGCAAGAAGCTAACGCGAGTAATATCGAGGAGTGTCAGGGCACTCACATCGTGCTTGCTGGATACGGCCTAGCGTGTTCTGCGATCTGACCCGTAACAGAACCTTAGAATGAAACTGACCTGGTAGGCGAAAGAAGACGATGATTTAGAGATCAACGTGAAGGACGGTCCCCGTTGTGCGGTGAGGTTGAATGTACACCGAGTTACAATACACCAGCACGTACGAATCCCGAACCAATAGCAGCAAACAACATTGTTTCGGCCCCCAACCAAACGTATGGTATTGTAAACTGTATCACTCAGCCTTTACCTACCCTCAATCCCCACTCAGGAGTTTGAGCCTTGCATTTCGTGCCTGGCGGCTAATGAACAATCCTGACCTCCACCCCAGCTTCACTTTATGTACTGTACCTGCTTTCGCCGTCAGTCAATTCCGAAGACTATCGTTTTCCCCAGCGTGCTTTCCATTCCTCATTCCCACTCACACTCATTCCCCGGTCCTCAAGCTTGCCAAAACACCACAAGATACTAAGCCAGTCCAGCTCCCCAGCTCTCCCGCCCCAACATGCCTCCTCCTCTCCCGACAACAACATTCCTCTCTCTCCCCGTAGAAATCCGTTTAAAAATCTACAACCACGTCTTCACCACCTCAACAATCCACTTCATCCGTCCCCAGCGCCGTCTAGGCTGGAATAGGCCCCACGCCGACCTATCAAACCCAGCCGCCCTATTCCAATCCGACTCCCACCCCATATTAAACATCCTCTTCCACAGCAAACTCACAAAACTAGATCACGCACTCATCCTCGCAATATTGCTACGACATGTCAAGGTTCTTATCGTCGACCATGCTGATTTCGCTGCCCTTCAGAAACTCGTCTCCACGCCTCCTGGTGGTGCCCTGGCTGGTCCCAACGACAGCAGCAGCAGAGGTAGAGCTAGTACTAGTGGTCTGCTGATGCAGCAAGGACGCAGTAACGCGATGATAGTCAAGGAGAATCTCCAAACAATCGATTTCTCAGATAAATTAGACGAGATCATTTGCCAACCATCTGATCTCACGAAATTACTAAATTGTTTACCGGGGTTACGGACTGTGTATCTAGCGAGCAAGCACGTCCAGCGCTATAGCGGCACGATAGACGAGCACGTTGAGTTCGCGCGCGATCGGGCGTTGTCACAGACCGAAAACAACGGACAAAGCCAGCAGCTTCCATCATCATTATCCATGTTCTCTCCCCCACCATCATCAGCAATAGGGCAGTCAACAGCCCATGAACTTCAACGCCTAACTCTAAAAAGCCCCATGACAGACGGCTCACGCATGATGATGATATCACCCGCCAGCAACAATAACCCCAGAACCTGCAAGTGGGTAGTAGTAGACCTAAGCATGATAGTATGGCAGCACTTCCTGTACACCGGCGCGCCATATAAAGACCACTGGCGCTGCGCGAAGATGCAGACTTTACTTGATGTTGCAGAAGAGAAAGGCGTGCATGTGGTTCTGAAGGTTCGGGATGTTGAGTTTGATCCATCGTCGGATGGTGTTGTAAGGAGGACTGCGTCGAGGACGGGGAGTCCGTTTGTGTTGTTGAATAGTAGTGTGTTTCGGGGGGAGATGAGTACGAAGGATTGGGTTTTGAGGTTACGGCATCGGGGGACTGGGGTTGAGTATGGGGTTAGACAGAGGAGGTGGTATGATGTGCCTGT
>Ga0181469_100288_pt1 | contig 18253 bp, 18 predicted proteins | sample InSIn2SAF170_2_FD_119081 | JGI IMG/M metagenome (GOLD analysis project Ga0181469, IMG submission 119081) | Clean room microbial communities from NASA Spacecraft Assembly Facility at Jet Propulsion Laboratory, Pasadena, California, USA -... ... | reverse complement strand
ACCCCATAATTTTCGTCTCACATGACTGGAGCTCGACCATGTTCACGGTATTCGATCACCGACCAGATGGAACTGATGTTCAGGTATGCGCTGCGGACCTGACCCAAGTGACTGGCCAGACCACCAAAGTCGCCGTACCAATGGGCAGGGATGAAATCGACCTCGCAAGATGTAGTGTTGGTGGCGTTGTTGTCAGAGCTGGCGGCAAGAATGGCACACTCGGAGAAGAAGTTCTGGAGCCAGACGAATCCGTTAGGGGCACCGGTGACTGCAGGAGCACCCAGCTTGATGCCGAAATCGCGCTTCAAAGGCTCCATCTGCTTCTTCCAGACTTGAGCGGCGGTTGCGGCGGTGACGCAAGAGCCACCGCTGCTACCGTCGCAGCCATCGGGCTCGTTGAAGCCGAGAACGTAGCTGATGTTGTTTCCCTCCGATACCAAGTTCTTGACCGTGTTGTAGAAAGACATGTCGTTCTCTGGGTCCTCGGGTGCTCCCCACAGCATGGGGACGAACTCGAGCTTGCCATTGAAGTCTGATGTGGGAACAGAGCCATAGTTGTAGTACCATGTCCTGGTATGGTTAGTACGTTGTCTACAACATGCACTTTGTGGCATCATCTCTTACAAGTCGGAGTCGGTGGTCCAGATACTGTCGTCCTGTGGTGTCTTCGATGAAACGTAAACGAGTCCACGCTTGCTGGACGCAGCGGCCTCGACGAGAGTGGCGGCGAAAATAAGTGCCTGAGTAATGTAACGCATGGTGATATGTGTTGTATGATAAAATGCCGATAGATATAAGTGTTCCGGGGGTATCGTAGGGGTATAAAAGATCCGAATATTACAAGCGACTTGGTCGAAGGCGATTAATGCGTCAGAGGCGGTTCAATATACTAGAGCGAATGAATGGACGACTCGAGAAAAGTTGGAAGTTTGAGCGATAGAACCAGGCTTCCGGAAAATATATCGAGAGTCTGAAATATGGAAAAGAGCGAAAGGACGAGAGATGCAGGAGGGGAGGGAAGGAGAAAATATTCGCCAAACCTCAGACAATATTTCTCTTTCAGCTATCCAGGAGCGTTGGCGAGCCCATGCTAGAGCGCATCTGGGCTGCGTGGGAGAGTCAAAAACGGATTGACTCTCAACGTTATCAAGCCCGCCCACTCCCGGATCTGCAGCCTCCCGTTTGTTAGAAGCTATTTCCGGACTAGAAGGACTTGGCTTCTCAAATATGTACCTGACGATGACAACGACAAGATGGACTCCGTGGAAACCGGGTGACTTTCTAACTGATAACTCTCTGCAAGGTATCTCTAGTAATTCGGCGCCAATGCTTGTCAGTCTTGCCTTTGTCGAGAGGCAGGAGTTTGGCTTCAGTCCGTATGCCCGGCGAGCCGTATCTCCTCCTTCCATCTGCATCATGGTTGAACTCTGGCGCGGCAGTCGGCATTTCCGCCTAACTTCCGTCAATAGCAACGGGCTTATGCAGGTCCTTCTTCTCGAACCACTGCGCAAGCCACGTTACGGGTGGGATATGAGTATGGCTGGCAGAGGTGGAAAGTAAGCATAGGTGGGCAGTCTTTCATTAGTGTCGTATAGTGCTGTCAAATGTCTATATTATATGGGATGGACAAAATGTTTCTCGAGGTAAATCGCCGCACTGCGTTTTGCCTTTCTTGCGAAATGCGACTTCGCTGAGGGTAACACCCTGGTATGTGTTGACGCTTCCATTATACACCCGTCAACAAGCTGAATGAACTCTCAAGCCATGAAGAATTTAAGTATCTGGATCAAAGAGACTCGGTGAAGTATTGAACTTGACGCGCGGCACAAACAAATGTGCAAAGTCGTGTTGAGACTTGCGATTTACGATCAAGGTAGAAATATACACTGAGCTCGACAAAGCGCATTGAAGGTGTCACCAGCAGCACAAGTCTCGACGACCACGTTCTGACAAGCATTTGACCATGACGCGTCCGCTTGTGCTTCAAAACGCACAATGTCTCTGAGATCGGCGGAGCCGTCCACTGAGATCAGTCCTTCAACAAGTCTCGAAACCTAGGTCGAGGCAGGTGCGACGTAGTCTCTATATCCTTCGGTGCTGAACAAGACAACCACAGCTTCAGGATCTGGTAGCAACACGCCTCTCTTGTGAAGCTTCCTCAAAGCTGCCAACGGAGCTGCTCCACAAGGACCTGCGTTCACACCATGATTGTTCAGATAGAGAACATCTCGATGAGACTCGAGATCATTGACTACCACGGAGGCATAGACGCCGGTGCTCAGAGTTGGCCATGTATTAGTAGAGACTGTGCCGCAATTCATGCCTGGAAACATCAGTCCGGACATACTGGTACACGGTCTCGAGGCCCTTACCATCCATGATCGTTGACCCTGTTTCGACTGAGACGATCTTCTTGTTGTGAAGACTTTCCATCAAGCAGGGTGCTGCTTCTGACTCGACAGTGACGATTTTGGTTGATGACCCATCCTCTGTGTAATGATTGACGACCGACTGAGCCCACGACCCAACACCGACAGACGCGATACACAGGGTTGGTCTTTTACCGCAGGTCTCCTCAAGCTGTCGATCAACCTCAGCATGCATAGTGGCATAACCTTCTACAACCCACTATTACACGTCAATGGCCTACACACAATCGACCCTCGTCAGCGGAGAAGCCTACCTTTGGCATCCTTTCGAAGCCCTCCCAAGAAGTGTCCATCACAAGCATTGACTTTGAGCTTTCTGACTCTTTCATGGCAGCTGCGATACTGTCGTCATAACTTCCATTGACCGCATTGACGATAGCGCCCTCATCGCGTAGTTTCGCTCGAGTCGCCTCATCCATAGTCTTGGGCACATGAATAGTGGCTTTGATACCCAAGTATTTGGCCGTGCGTGCGATGGCCCTGCCCCAATTACCATCTGTACAGGTAACGAGACTGATGCCCGCCTTCTGAGCCGCATGTCCGGCTTCTTCAAGAGACGAAGATGAAGGAAGACTCGTCTTTTCACATACGGCTCTGAAGACGCCCCATGAAGCTCCTAAGATCTTGAATGAAGGCAAGCCAAATCTGAGGCTCTCATCTTTGACGTAAACATGGCCGATACCCAGTTCTTGGGCTACTTGTGGAAGCTCTATCAGAGGAGTAGCCTTTGATTCTGGGAAGGCCTGGTGAAAAGCGATAAGGTCCGGGTCTATTGAAGCTCCCGTGGGAGGAGCATCCAAAGAGTTAGGATTGATGAAGATGTCATGCCTCTCGAAGACCTCGTCGCTCCCAAGATGTCTGACTTTGAAAGTACTAGCGTTCGACATGTCTTGAGATTCTGTTGCCTGGTAAAACACAAAGATCGTATGATGTGGTCGAATGCGAAGCTGGAAGCGTATCTGATACGGTCGGAGGCAGTGCTCTTGGCCTGCATGCTCTCATACGCTACTCGAGTAAAGTTTGTCACTCGCACAGCTGTCGAAATGCAAAAGATATTCACAACAAGATCTGTTTCCAGGGAGGGCATACCGAATAGCCTCCTCCATGGATATTGTGCTCCTTTTGAGGAGCGTTGTGCATTTTCGTGGACATGTCAAAATTTGACGTTGCGATAGACGAGAGAAGGTGACGAACTTTCAGTAAACAGTGTGCGGAGAAAGCACCGAGGTCGTGATGGAGTTTCTCTCCACACGAAAGTCTGTTTGACCGCCAAATGGGTCAGGTGGGTGTCATCATACTCGAACATGTGAAGATGGAGAAGCTCATTCGTGTGCCTTGGTCGGCGATTTTATCAGTTGCATGGGTGCTTTGAGTGACGTGAACGAGACGGGCAACGCGAGGCCGTATCAGAATGCCTGTTTCAGTAAGATCTTCTTCTCTTGCGAGCCACAGTGCATGCAACGGCTCATCTGTGGAGTTGGGAGCCGCAATCGAGAGTGGCTTCGAGGTATTGTTCGAAGCAGGAATTGATCAAATGCCCTATTCTCTGCGTTGATTCGTAGGCTACTCGTCGCAAACAGAAGTCCTGGTGAAAGAAAGAGTCGAGGATTGTTTTTTACTCAAAGCAGAGATCAGAGCAGGGATTGATATTGTGGAAAATGGCTGGACTGCGGATCAGCCCAAAGTGGACCCCCTAATCGATACGTACGGGGAAGAGTGCATCAGCCAGGGCCCAGGGGAAAGAAAGCAACAGCAAGAAGTCGGCCTCATACATCATCATCGTGCACTTTCTTATCCTTTGTCATCCCCACCTAGTCGCCATCGTCAGTCAATCCTTCGATAAACAGACAATGCTGGTCTAGTCGTCTTGTACATTGTCACTCGGAGCTTTTCACGCAGCTCCTGAACTAAGCAACCCCCTCGCCCGTTTATGCTTGCTCGCCCTTCACACGTGCTCACTCACTCCCGTCACGCGGCGATATAAACAAACCCCCTCCACCCACACACACACACATCCGACCATGGATTCAGAAAGCTCGCAGGCGGGCTCAACGAGGCGACGAGGTTCATCGCTCGTCCAACAAATCATCAACGAAGAACGCATCGGCACCCGGAGGGCCAGCCCAAGAAGAATGCCTTCCGACATTCCCGAAGCCGTCCATGCCGAGCCACCACCCAAGTACGACGACGAAGACACAAACCCCGTCTCATCCGGCTCAGATTGGGAGATGGACGATATTCGATCAGACGAAGGTCTCGAAGATGACGAAGAGACGGGCTTGACAGCTCAGGATCGCCAGAAGAGAACCAAGCGAAAGAGACGGAATACTTTGGCTGATGAGAGGATCGTTCCGGACGGCGAAATCAGTAAAGAGGAGGAGCGTCTAGCTTCTGCGAGCTTCATGCGCAGTGCAATTATAAATGCGATATTGATAGGGCTGTGGTACACCTTCTCAATATCCATCTCCGTCGTAAGTTTCCTCGTACTGCCAATCTCCTAATTCGGTGCTTACCTGTCGCTAGTACAACAAGTGGATGTTCTCAAAAGGGAACCTCGACTTCCATTTCCCCTTGTTCACCACCTGCGTACACATGCTCGTACAATTCTTCCTTTCCTCGCTTGTCCTATACTTTATCCCCAACCTGCGGCCGAAACACAAACCAGCCGACTATGCGCCAATTTCACAATCCGGAGACGGCGATGCAACAGAAGCGCCTCGAAAGCCGCTTATGACTGGCTGGTTCTACCTTACACGCATTGGACCTTGCGGCGCAGCTACTGGCTTGGACATTGGCCTCGGGAACATGTCTCTCAAGTTCATTTCCCTGACTTTCTACACCATGTGCAAATCATCCGTGCTGGGATTTGTGCTTGTCTTCGCCCTGCTCTTCCGCCTTGAGAAACCATCCTTGAAGGTCGGCGCTATCATCCTCACCATGATGGCTGGAGTGGTCATGATGGTTGCAGGAGAGACAGCTTTTAGCGTCCTGGGATTCGTCCTGGTTATGAGTGCAGCATTCTTCTCCGGTTTCCGCTGGAGTTTGACACAGATTCTGCTTTTACGCAGCCCGGCCACCAGCAATCCTTTTTCGTCAATCTTTTTTCTGGCACCTGTCATGTTTGTGGCACTGCTCGTAATAGCATTGCCAGTCGAGGGACCTATCGAGCTTGTTGGAGGCCTGCGCGAATTGGCAGAGTCCAGGGGCATTGCTGGATCTATCGGCATTATTCTTTTCCCCGGAGTACTCGCTTTCCTGATGACAGCATCGGAGTTTGCGCTTCTCAAGCGCACCAGCGCAGTGACGTTGAGTGTATGCGGCATCTTTAAAGAAGTGTTGACAATATCAGCGGCTGGCTTGATCTTCCACGACAAGCTCACGACAATCAATATTTCTGGATTGGTAGTGACTATTGCCAGTATCGCAGCTTACAACGTCATGAAAATGCGAACGATGAGGGATGACTCAAAGAGAGAGGCGCATGAGCAGATGGCAGCCGAAGAGTCGAGACACTCGATCGAAGAGAGCAGCGGCAAGGCTAGCAAGGAACATACTAGGAAAGCAGGCACAGCAGGAGGGCTGATCAGGAACAGTATAAGTCTCAACATTGCTCCGTTACTGGAACAGAACAACAAAGACAGAGCGAGCCCTGTCAAGCGGCCAGAAGACTTGGATTGAGCTAGTTTACTTGATTTATCAGCCGCACAGGCTTCGAAATCTGTTTCATTTGTCCAAGTAAAGGTGTTTCAGGTGGTCTCGTTTTGATGTGAATCGAAGTTGCAAGTGAACAGATCCAGACAATGATAGAATGTTCATTGACACCGAACAAAGGATGATTAAACCCGAGAGATGCCAAGACTTTGGCAAGTGAGTCGGCTGTCGGCGACGGTTGCGTCTTTAATCCATCAGTTGCCCTTTCTTTTCTTGCCCTTCCCAAGCTGTACCAGACGGATTATTGTTACACCATTCGTTTGAAAGAGATCGCCTGTTTGCCTTGAGAAGATTCTTTGTCGAATATCAAGACACATCGCCGAGAAACTCGCGCCGTCGCACGACAGATTTGCATTCGGTTGCCACGCGGATCATCGTCAACAGCTCGAACGAGACAGAGACAGTCAACATGTCGGTCGAAGTAGCGACAGGAACGCCATTGGCAGAAGCTCTCCAGAACGCCGTGCAACCCAAGCTCGCCGAGGTTGGATGGAGCACCGGTGCCGCCGACGACTCAGCGCTGGCCGAGTACATCATCCTCATGCTCGTTAACGGCAAGACCCAAAACCAAATCGCCTCTGAACTATCAAACGACCTGCTCGGTCTTGGACCGGAAGATCCCAGCGCCAACGATTTCGCGACATGGTTATTCGATCAGGTCAACACTCTGAACGCTCAACTCAATGGAGGTCAAGATGCGCAAATGGGTCCGGCGCAACCTGCCGATGTCACAACTACTCCCCGAGACCAAGCTGGCCAAGATCAGACCATGGGCGATGGAGGCGACTCGCTGCCTGAAGGCGCAATGTATGTCGCAACACGCCATGCTTGTATGACAAATTCACTAACCAGAGCTAGCCCTACCGGACCCAAGTCGATGCGCAATGGTGCTGGCAAGCAACAACGGGGTGGTCGTATGCTCGGACAGATGAACAAAGCCCTGGACCGAACAGGTGATGCTGCGCTACACAGGATAAGAGGTGGTGGTGGTGTCGGAAGAATCAACACACACAACAACCGTGAGCCTCCCAAGGGCCCTCGCAACATGGGCAACCGTATGCAGAACATGGGCCAGATGAACTCGCCCATGTCGCCGAACGCTGTCATGGGAGCCAACCCGCAACAACAGATGCAACTATTCAAGATGCTGGAAGAGCAGTCACGAATGATGGCTCAGATTCTCGGTCCCGGACAACAATTTCCCAATGCCCCTGCGATCAACCCTGCATTCTTCAACGCCCAGCAACAGCAGCAACAGGGTCAGCAAGGAAAATCACTGTTTGAGCGTGTTGAGAAGCCGAGGAAAAACAGCAACTTCAAGAACAACCAGCGACCTAACGCAGGAGGAGACGACATGGAGACGGACGCTCCTGAGAACGCCGACTCTGAGCAAAAGGAACCATCAACCATCGCCTGCCGCTTCCAGCTCTCTTGCACAAACCCTTCATGTCACTTCGGCCACCAATCTCCCGCCGCACCTCCTGGTATCGCACTCGATCTCACCGACAAGTGTCCCTACGGCGCCGCTTGCACAAACAAGAAATGCGTCGCTTCCCATCCCTCGCCGGCGCAAAAACGCGCACACCTGTCCACTCAAGTGGATTGCAAATTCTACCCCAACTGCACCAACCCGAACTGCCCCTTCAAACATCCCACCACACCACCATGCAGGAACGGCGCCGATTGCCCTGAACGCGACTCTGGCTGCCAGTTCTCTCACAGCGACATCATGTGTCGCTACACACCTTGTTTGAACCCTAGTAAGTATCCGCTATTCCCTGCTCTGTCTACTTTCCACGTACTAACAGCTCCACTTTCTCAGACTGCCCGTACCGCCACAACGAAGGACAAAAGCGCAGTGCCAACTGGACGAACCCCAAACACGTCAGCGACCGCACTTTCGTCACCGATGCAGACGGCGATGAAGAATTGATCATACCCGGCTCCAGCAGTGTCGAAGGAGTGGACGGTTCGCAAGTACAAGCACAGCAGCAACAACAACAAGCACAGCAGGCACAACAGCAAGGGCAGAACAACCAGGGTGATGCAGATGGCATTGCTTAGGAAGCAGATGTCCATTGGCCCACCCCTTCGCCTTAGATTTGCGAGTGCCCCGACACCGCGAAAAAAGCTTGGATCGAAAACAGAGAGGTCATCAGCTCCACCTGTCAAGGATGCAAGCGTACGATGGAAGGAATGATATGGCGATGGTTATTCGAAGACGTCTGAAACCCTCCTTTCTTATTTGGCAGGAAGCAAACTTGGAGGATACCGAGACATGGCAGTGAGAACTTGGAAGAAGGAATGGAAGAAGGGAATTAGATGGAAAAAACATGGTGGTGGTTGGTGGTGAACTTCTTTCTCTCTCTTCAATCGCAAAAGGCAGAACAAAAAGGGCTTAATAGGCCTCCCTCTTCGTTGTCGGTGGATGCGTGGATGCATTCATCTTTTCTTATCACTAAACTCTTCTGCTCTCTTCTCTGCAAAATGTGGAAATAACTACACTTGACTGATGACCTTTTGAACGTTTGACCTTAGTACACCATCTTGCAATATCCGTTTGGAAGTAGATTTTGATCGATCATGACGGTGCGATGTGGTGATTAATTAGTGGTGAAGTTGAAGGTTGTTTCCATCAATCTCTTCTTAGCTCAGTTGGTTTAGAGCGTCTGACTGTAATTGTTTGAATTGTCATCAGAAGGTCCTTTGTTCGACTCAGAGAGAGGAGATTTTCTTTTTGCCATTCTTGCCCTCCACCTCTTTCTCACCACGACTTTTTGCTCTTCTCATATGTGTTGTCCATTATTTTGTTTGGAGGCTTTCTATTGCGCTATCTTGTTCCATGGTCAGAGTACAGATCAATTCATGGTCTTGGTTGTGTTTTTGTGGTTAGAAGAATCTTGCTCAGTTATCACTCTGCTTGACGATGACGGTAGGATTTTTCTACTTCGTGTTCATTTAGTTCTCTGTTTAAGTGCTTCTGATATGGAAAGCAATTTGGGTCTCGCCTTTCCATTGGCCAATCTTTGATCTCCTCGTGGGTCTGTTCCTCCATGACCGATTTCAGCTTCCATTCGAAAGCAATCGATATCTGTGAAAAGCCGTTCGCTCTGTCTATGGCGAGTTCGCTTTCTGCTCATTCTGTATTCCCATCCTTGCGCATCTTTATCCTCAGAGTTCTTGTTCACTGTGGGAAGAACCTCAATTCGTAATCCTCCCAGAGTCCATTTTCGAGCTCCATTGGTCCCGTCTGCAACTCATGCCCATGATCTTGTAGTATGTCGTCTGGGGTGAGGAATTCGACTGGATGAGGGAAACCTGTTGTCGGATCAAAGGCGAGAGGCTTGGTCAGGTTAATGAGCTTGAGACGTTTTAGGTGAGGCAGTTGACCCTTCAGGCGCGCAGCGAACGATGTCCACATTGTCGAAGATGGAGATAGCATGCCCATATGACGGAGTGTGAAACTTTGCAGCGTTCCCGACTGGCGCAATACGAACCGCGCTATGGCATCTCCATCGCTATTGCACCTTAGACTGCAAGCTCGAAGACTTTTTAAAGAAGTCTTTTCCAGCAAACTTTGCAGTGGAGAGGCCGTGAAGCGATCGTATTGATAGTCAACCACACCAAGACTTTCCAGCTTTGGTGCGCAAGCCACAATGGATATTAGGAAGTCTGGAGAGCAAAGACTCTCCCGAAGGTGCTTCAAGTTGCGGAAGATCGATGTCGTAGGAAGAGTCCAGCCTTGACTGCCTGAGCTGTACATACTGTCAAGGACTGCCAGAGATTCTAGCGCGCGATCGACATCATGAACAGGCTTGAGGATGTCCCATAAGTCAAATCTTATGTGGTCCCAATATAATCTGCGTGCGAAACTTGTTCTCGTGGCAGGTGACGAGAAGATGTCTCGATAAAAGTGGTTTCTCTTCTCGCTCAGTCCGCATGCATTTCTGTTATTCCTGTCCAGTCTCAATACATCTCCAACCTCGGGCTCGAAATCGATGATGAGATTTCTCAGTTTTGGACATTTCTGGAATGCGAGAGCGATACACTCCAGCATGAGTTTCTCCGTGGACTTTCTTGCTTGGGCGCGAGCCTGGATTTGGTATGACTTCCATTGTTCCCTTGATAAGTCAGTGGTGTGTGTGTTGCATGTTCAGAAGACTCCTTACAGATTCCTTTCCCGACGCAAGATCCTTTCCGATCGAGCGTCAACGTCCCCAGTCGTAATAGCTCTCGCTTCCACGGAACCTTGGTTGTCTGTTGACGCCGGACTAGGAGCTGCGAAGACACGGGCCCAATGATCGTATCTCGGAAACTGCTTCAGACGACAGACATCGATAACCAGGGTGGTCACCTGCTGGCTCATCTCCGGGTGGTTGACGATGTCCTGGACCTCTTGAAAGCTGTCTGGGTGATTGAGAAGAAAGATGCGCGGCAGAAGATAGCGGGAAGCGGCAGCAGCGTAGTCCGTCGAGGTGAGTCTAAAAGACTTGAGATCTCTGGGCGTGAGATAACTGCAGACGCGTTGCTTGAGTTCGGGTGGTAGGGTGTCCATGTTGGCGCTGTGATGTATGCCGGAGGATAGACGTGCTTGTCGCAGATGATGGTATGTTGGTAGACGTGCAGAGGTTGAAGTGAGCTGGAAACAGGTTCAAGTACCGGAGACGGAAGATGTCAAGTGTCGATGATGATGATGAGACGAAGGTACATCGCGTTGCGGTGAAGTAGACTTGTAAATGTGAACGTAGTTCTGAAGTTGTGATGATGTAGGGGGAAGTCAGAGGCGGGAGCCTCAGGATGAGTGAAGTATGGAAGCGGCGCGCAGTTTGCTGAGGGTGTTGAAGAAAGAAGTGGAAGCTGTAGGAAGGTCGCGAGGTGATTTGCTTGTTGGTGGACAGATGAAGGTGAAGGTGAAGGCGATAGTGAAAGTGGAACTTGGCAAGTTCGTAGCTTCTTGAATTGTAGCTTGAGGCTCCGAGGCTGACGTTCTGCGAGTGAAGCAAATTTGAATCATCTGGAAGCTGAGGAAAGAGCGCTGCTTTATCGAGTGAACGCAACCTCTGTCACCAGTCACGGTTCCGAGGACGTTTTTTTCGGGTTCCATACCTTTCCGCTTACTCTACGGAAAGAACCTCGATTACCTTGGTGGCCGACCTGTGATAGCCATTTCGATCGCCAAATCACTTTCTGCTTTTGTGAGAAGGTCATAAACATTTTACATTTTGTTGCCCGCCATCATTTCTTCCATGAGGCCAATCTTTATACTACATACCTAGCGCTCGTAACTTCTCTAAAGCGGGAGCTTCTTGTGCTTCCACTGTCTGCCACCAGAACCGTACATCGCAGCACCCTGCCCAGAGCCCTTGATTCTGTACTCGTGAATGCAAAGACCTTCCAGACCAACAGGTCCTCTAGCGTGCACCTTGTTCGTGCTGATACCGACCTCGGTGCCAAAGCCAAAGCGCATGCCATCTGACATTCTTGTACTGCAGTTCCAGAACTTGCAGGCACTGTCGACGCCATTGCAGAAGCGATCGGCGGTTTCTTCTGAGGATGTGAGGATGGCGTCTGTGTGGTGAGAGCCGTGCATGTTGATGTGCTCGACAGCGGCGTCGACGGCATCTAGCGGGTTCTCTGTTCTAGGTATGGTCTTGATGGCGAGGATGAGATCGAGGAACTCGGTATCGAAGTCGGTCTCGCCGGCTTCTTGCAGCATTGCGGCTTCGTGCTTGTCCAGTGTCTCAGAAAGTGCTGCTTTTGAGGCAGGATCGCAACGCAATGACACACCCTTTGCGAGCAGAGCTGATGCTACGCCGGGCAGAATAGTCTTCAAAGCGTCCTCATGGACAAGTAGTGATTCGAGGGAGTTGCAAGCTGCTGGGTAATCTGTCTTTGAGTCCACAATGACGCTGGCAGCCATCTCGGGCTCAGCATCAGGGTGAATGTAGTAGTGGCACAAACCATCAGCGTGACCAAGAACGGGCATGTGAGCCTCACGTTGACAGTGGCGGACGAGTTCGTTGGATCCACGAGGAATGACGAGATCGATGTACTGGCTGAGTTGAAGGAGGGGATCCACGGCGTCTCTGGTGGTCACAAGTTGGATTGAGTCGTTGGGAACCTTCGTGCTCTCGAGTGCCTTGGAAATGACTGTAGAGATGATCTTGAATGATTCTGTCGACTCCTTGCCGCCTTTTTATGCTGTTAGCTTCGAACTTACAGACCTTCTTCGACAACGGTACAAACCCTTCAGAATAGCAGCGTTCGCTGACTTGATAGCCAAAGAAGCAATGTTTGCAATAACCTCAGGACGAGCCTCGAAGATGATCAACAAAACACCAATAGGACATGATTGACGTTGCAAAATAAGTCCATCATCCAACTCCGTCCTCATATCCACTTTTCCAACTGTACACACAAAATCAGCACTTGGTCCCAAAAACCCGTCCTCAGATTCACAAGAATCGCAATTCTCATCAAAACCTGCATTTGCTCAGAACATACCAGGATCATCCAACCCCATCACATCCAAAATCCCCTTCAACATATCCTCAAATTTACCCGGCCTCGACAAATCCAACCTCTTCAAAATACTCTGACTCAATTCTCCGTCTTCCGCACTCTTGGTCGCGATTTCCAAATCCCTAGCATTGGCCGCCAAAATGTCTGGTTTGGAGGCGGAAAGAGCATCGTGAATGGATTGTAAAGCGGAGTTTCTGTCAGAGGTGCTGAGGATGGCGAGGGTGCGGGAGGAGAGTTTTGCTGCTTTGGCCGCTGAGGCCGGGGAGCCGTTTGTGAGGGACATTGTTGAGAAATTTGCCCTTAGGTTTATTGGTAAGGGGAGATATATTTTTGGTTGTTTCGAGCTGAGATCTTAGAGGGCTTGGTTGTCGAGTCACAGGTTTGCCAAGCATCTTGACTTTCGCTTTGTGTGGTTTTACTGGAAACTTGACAGAATTCTTGACATGTGGCTATGATATATGTCACAACATGTGTTCATCGACGAGTTGCCAAAGCAATTGATATTCGACTTAAATGGCTAAGGTGGACTTGACTAGTACCCGATAGCTGTGACAGTGTTCGGCATGTGGGGGGTTGAACTGTGGTATTGGAAAAATCTCATAGCTTCATTACTGCGGTCGAACACTGTTTGGTTGACCTTCTTACTCTCCACTCCACGCTCTTGCTCTAGTCTCAAAGCCTCCATTGACCCAAGGATTACTTTTCCCAACCGTAGGTGTAAACACGCCTCTTTGGTCAACAGGACTAGAGATGGAGTTACTACTCTCCGACCTCGACATATCATCGCTCGGCCGTGATGAAGTAGTCTCGCTATCCTCGGTGACAAGCCTTACACCGGCATATTTGCGCTTTATAGCTTCTTCTCTTCTTTCTTTCTCGCCGCGTATGCCCTCGTTCTTTCTACGTTCGAGTTCGGCGACTAGGTTTTTGAAGTAGACTTCTGCGGCTACGGTCTGGCTGTATGCGAGGGGTGTCCAGTCGTAGGCGTTCTTGGCTGACGGGTCGGCACCGGCGGAGAGGAGGATACGGAGGGCTTTTAGGGAGCCCGAGGCGGAGGCGTGGTGGAGGGGTGTGTCCCCGTGGTTGTCGCGGCCGTCGGCAGGGGCGGGGTACTCGGGGTGGGATAATAGCAGGGATACTAGCGGTGTAGAGGCAGGGTTTAAGCATGCTAGAGCTAGCTGGATGTGGGAGTCAGCATGAGGGTCACTCATTGAGTAGAGGCAAGCATGACATACCGCATCCAGGCCTGACTTGTTGGTGACAGGGATAGAGCGTGGAAAGCGGGCGGCTAGCAGAATGCCCACATCGACATTGCCGTGTCGCGCAGCCACCATCAACGGTGTATCCCAGTCGGTGTTGCGCGAGATCTCGGCGTCTTCATGTCCAGCATCCACAAGGAGTTCCTACAAAGGTATTGGTCCATGCTCGTGTCACTGACAGTTTGGAAGCGCCGTTGGATGCGCCGGGTATAAGAAGTTCCTCACCACTATCTCTTCGAAGCCAGCTTGGGCTGCGAGGTGCAGACTCGTGTTGCTCTTGTCTTTGAAGTCCGGGTTCTGTAGTATGCCAGGGTTGGAGCGAATGATGCGTTTGACCAGCAAAGCATCGGATAAGAGTATCGCCCTGCGTAGTCGACTTGATGCGTCTATCATCTTATTCCTGCGACTGCCGCTCAAACCATGGCGTCAAGATGTCCAACTGCCCGAGCCGGCATGTATTAGTTATGCTGTGTAAAACAAGCAGATAGGATGCTATGTCGCTAAGTGAGCGATCGATGGGGTCTTTGACTTTGCCCTTGTCTCGCGGCTTGCAGCCACAGCGACACGAGAAAACAAAGCGCGTCATCCTTCATCCTTCGGGTCCACCTCCATCACGTGCAATGCTTCTTCATTTCACCCATCACTCTGTGCATTCGACCATTTCACTTCTCAATACCATATACTGTAGAGAAATGTTGATAGCGTGCAGTAACGTCTATGAGCTTGGTAAGTAAAATCACAGTAAGATGGATTCTTCATTGACGTGGCTATATATACATAATCCGTTTCTCCGTGCACATAAACTACTAATACAAAATCGATTTCAATCGCTCTATTCAGAAATGGACTTCTCACGGGCAGGAGCTTCTGCAGCAGCTGCCTTTTCCTCGTCGGCTTGTTCAACCGACTTGGGCTTGGCAGTGTACCTTTCGAGCTCGTTCATTTCCTCTTCCGTGTCGTTGTACTTGCTGTAGATGACCCAGAAAAGGACACCGGCGATGAAGCAGGCAATGCAGAGACCGACGTACATCCAGAGGAGCTTAGGGTCGACTGCGGTGGGTGAAAGCGCGATTCCGAGGGCGGAACCAAAAGCGCTGGTAAGGAGGAAAAGACTCATAATGAACGATTTCATGGAAGCAGGTGCCCTGTGTGGTTATTAGCATTTTAATGACCTTTATAAGGAAAAGATGTTAATCACTTAGTGAAGGCATATTCCAGACCAGTAATAGAGGCGAAGATCTCAGAGAGACCAATCAAGAGGTAGGCGGGAGCCTGAATGGCGACATGGACGTTGTTAGGGGCGTAGGTTCCATCGGGCAACAGACCAGCTTCGCAAGCTCCAGGGGCGTCGTAACAGGGTCCAGTCTTGTAGATAAGCTTCTGCACACCAGCAGCGTAGGCCATAGCACCGGCGCCAAACATGAAGCCCAAGGTGATACGGGTGATAGGCTTCATCTGGAATCCGAGCTTGCCAAGGGCAGGGTAGAAGAAGTAGTCGATGATGGGAATGAAGATGATGATGGTGATAGGATCCCAGTTCTGCATCAGATCGTTAGGGATACCGTGCAACTGCATCTGTCCAGCTTGAGAGATGAAGTTGTTAAGCATCTGTGAGTATACAACCCAGTAGATAGGGAAAAAGCAGAACACCTTGCAGGCAACAAGAGCGCGCTTGACTTCTTCGACAAAGATACCATCCCACTTCAAGTTGTACTTCTTGCCACTAGCAAATTCCTCTTGATACTCGGGTTTGGCGGCGTTCCAATTGCCTTTGTTCATCAAAGCGATCCACATGATCTTGCAAGCCTTAGGGATGACCGATCCAGCCGGTGCACGGACCTTGTACTTGGATTTGCCAGCAACAAGAACAGCGAATCCGACCAAGAACATCAAGAAGGGGAGCAAATAAGCAGGCCAGAATCCAATGTTGGCCTCGAGCTCAGTAGTAGCAATAGACGATAACGAGCCGATGTTGATCATCATGTAGAAGATCGAGTAAATTCTCTGGATCGTCTTTCCGGGGTCAACAATGACGCGCTCTCCGGACTTCAATGTCTTGACGAATTGGCTAGTGTTTTGATACTGCTCAGCAATCAAAGGCGATACATTGGACTTGATACCACCGGTACCAATGCCAATGATGATCATCGCTGTGATAAGACCGCCTAGCGAAGCGCCATTCTCAATAGCGACGGGAAGCGAGGTCAGGAACAGAATCAGGTTGCCCAGGATATAGATGAGGGCCGAATAGAAGATAGTCCAGTACTTTCCAAGGTACTGGTCGCTAACGATCGCGCCAAACACGGGACAAACATAGCACCAGAACTGAAAAAAATCAGTTAAACCGGTAGCTCCTGTCTGTCCTAGGCCTATAGCTCCAGGTACTCTGCCGCCATAGCTGTTCTCGATGTAGTTTTGGAAGGGACCAGATAGACCGTAGTAGGTAAAGCGTTCGCAAAGTTCGATGATACAGATGATAAAGGCAGCCCAGGGAAGCTTATCGGAAACCTTTCGTAGCGTGTGTCTTTCTTCTTCGGTAGGCTCTTCGCCATCGGGGCTGAGGCTTGCGATTTCTCCTAGGTCCTCGTGGGGGTATTCGGGCTTAAATGGTTCGATACCACCAGCCATGTCCTTGTGCTCCTTGGTACGAGGTGCAACAGCAGTTGCGTGGAATCTTGAAGTATTGTTAGCAAGTGTCCATAATCCGACCTCCCAGGCTGTTGAGGTATCTCGGTGAACTAGACGTCAAAAGACAAGATGGTCTCTGAAGCAGGCACAGTGTCCAGAGAGAGCGTGAGTGGCTGCTTGGTCTCAGTAGACACGCGCTTAACAGTCAAAATCACCTTGCATTTTGATGGCTAGTTCGATGGCCTCTCTACGGTCAGGGATTTCGAGTCTGGTGCGATTTCTCCCCTTCCACCCGAGGTACCACTTGTGACACGACCCTCCGGTGCTTGCATTAATGATCAAGAGAAACGTACTCAGCTGCAGGTGTTTCGTGATCCATGGTTAGGATATCCGAATGTCAAGCAAATACAAGCAAAGAGGCGTCGGGCTAAGAAACGATAAAGAGCTACGAGGCGCGATGGGGGCGCTCACGTCCTTAATGAATACCTACAGCAGCGCTAAGACAAAAAATGCAACCCAGTGAGTAACCCTCTGATGACGGGTGTCTTTTGCACATCAATGCCCGTTAACGTGGTCCACCTACCTCCCTGACCGGGCCGGACGACGAACAGATTAGAATCCCGAGGGTTAGTCCATCTCTCGAACGGAGCCTATTGCAGTCTGTACTCGGTCGCACTGGGGTAGGCAGAGGAACACGACCAATGGAGAGCCGGGAGTCGCGGTTAGCGGTGCGAGGGTCAGTTTCGCAGACGTAAAAGTTTCCCTCTCAGACACGAGCGACTACGTTCTGGAAAGTAAAATTGGTCCACACAACCGCATTGTCACGATTCCTGCCGACTCCCGTGAAGGTCCCGAAGGCAATTTTGTAGGCATCGGTGCTGGCCGACAACGTTTCGACACGCGAGACCTGGCGAGACGTTCGTAGAGATCCATTTATGATCGACTGTGCTCGGTAAAGTTGTCACTGGATTTCTTGCTTCTTCGACTTTCCGTTCAGCCTGTTCGGTTAGTATCACCAGCAAAGTTGCAACAATAAAATGTAACCTTTGAGGTCATCAAGTCATCGACAGCAAGACGTCGTCGAAAAGTCAGCCCTACGGTGTGTGCCAAGTCTTTGAGCCGAGTCTTTTTGTATTGGCTAAGGCGAGCCATTACTAGAGAAAAATGCACCGTTTAGCAAGTCCACTCGAGCGCACCTCTTTCGAAGCGAGAAGAGGCCGTGGCTCGGAGCAGCGATGCCATAAATGCCTCTATCATGACTGCCGGATTGCGGCGAGCGTTGCCACCGTCGACGGTAAAGAGTGGTTGACACATCTGCCTACTCGAGTACAGCTCCCTGTTTCAAGGGTCTAGGATGATAGGTGTCAAGGATTCGCAGTGAACAATCGCACAATGCACATCTCTAACGACGTAAGTTCATGAAAATCGATTACTGAAGTACCCATTTCTCAACAACTTTCTTGGTGGTTGTTAGATTCCAAAAGTGCTGCTGATCAAAACCAGGCAACCCAAATTCCCCAAGGTTCTACATAACCCGTAGCAACAAGCGACTACCATGAGGGCTAATGTCCAGATCATGCGGCAATCTTAAGGACTGCTCGGCCGGGGAGTTTGCCTTGATCTAGCAACTGCAAGAAGCGATCCACGTCTTCCAGCGTTCCCTTTGTAAGTATGGGACGGACCAGGCCTCGGGCCGTGAAATCG
>Ga0181469_100260_pt2 | contig 18294 bp, 20 predicted proteins | sample InSIn2SAF170_2_FD_119081 | JGI IMG/M metagenome (GOLD analysis project Ga0181469, IMG submission 119081) | Clean room microbial communities from NASA Spacecraft Assembly Facility at Jet Propulsion Laboratory, Pasadena, California, USA -... ... | reverse complement strand
GTGAAGCTTCCCTGTCGGCTTTCTGGCGTCATATCAGGACCATCATCTGCGGTTCCCCCTGCTTAAGTTTGTATAGAGGCGCCCGACTCCTGCTGCACAAGGCAGCCACGATCAAAACAAATAATTGAATGCTTACCAACTAGGTCCGTCTATACTCGCGCGAGAAAAGCCTGAATAATTCTCAGGTGCTACACACCGAGACATTGGCATATCCAGTGGTTTGTATGTCCACATCTGGTGAAGATTCGCTCCTGGTATATACCTACGAGAACGTACTGTTGCACTACATCTTTGTCTCATCCTCGAAGTCTGTCAAGTTGGTACAGGTTGGTCAGATCGCTTTTCATGGCATCATCAGGGCTCCTCCACGCGTTCGTGCTATCAGCTGGATCCTTCCTGAGGAGCAGCGAGGTATGTTTACAAGTCTTGCTTTCTCTCTGTTCTTCATGCTAATTATCTAGACAATGGTGATCCCTCACACGATGTTGCTACAGCCTCTGTGCTATTTCTAGTTGATGCCAAATTGGTCTTGTTGCAGCCATCAGCAAACGAACACGGCGAGCTCAAATACGATATGCGCGTCATCGCTCACAACGTGGAATTCTATACACTATCAAGAGAGCAGCCAGCATTGAACTCACCATCAAGCCCATTAGACGACAATTCTGATAACAACTATCTCCCTATGGGTGCTCTTGGCCATAGCTTGCGAGATTCTTTATGGTATTTCGACGGCACATCGATGCACGCTTGGTCTGACGTCCTTGATGTGCTTTCTTCTGCCCTTACAGAACATGGGCGTGAGGTTGCGCCCACTGTCGCGATCGCGACTGACTTCTATCCATTGTCTGCCATCGTAGAGAAAGGGCTACTCACCGGTCTCGAATCAGACTTGGTTCAGCGTCGGGACATCAATTTCGCATTTTACCGCCTCAACCCTCGCACTCATTTGTCGATACCGTCTCTTTTACGACATCACTTGGCCCAATACGACTCGCCTGCTGCACTCCATCTCTCACATTCCTATCAAAAACTTCCATACTTCAACCACGCCCTAGAAGTGCTCTTGCATGATGTTCTAGACGATGAGGTCGACACGCCTCCCGAATCGTTAGAGACAGCCCTGCTTCCCGGTGTGCTTTCGTTTCTCTCATCATTCCCGACGTATCTCGATATCGTTGCAGGCTGCACACGAAAGACAGAATTGCGAAGCTGGAAGACCTTGTTCCGCTACTTGCCTCCTGTAGTTGAGTTGTTCGAAGAGTCATTGCAGAAAGACATGCTGAAGACAGCCGGAAGTTACTTGCTTATCCTGCATGCATTCGACGAGGGCAGTTTCAGCGCCCGGCAGATATCGACTTTACTCAAACGAGCTAGAGAAGAGGGGGATTGGGATCTATGCAAAGAACTGGCTCGATTCCTGGTGGGAATCGACGAGACTGGAAATCTTCTGAAAACTGTCCTCGTCCGAGCTGGACTGAGGGATGCCGAACCTAATAACAGCTACAGCTCGGATGAAGATGAGCACATGATGACCTCTAACGGAATCAGCACCTCCAATGGAGCGGCAGTACAGACTCCGGACAGATCTGACGGTAACAGTAGTGGCAGTATCATCCATGCCGGCCGACACACTGGTTCGTCCTCACAAGACTATTTCGCCGAATCGGCGAGATACTCATAAGAAAGGTTCCCCTGTCTGGTCAGTGGATGCCTGGTGGTAGCCTTATCGTAGGGCTGCATATAACGTCCCACGTATATTATTTGTTTTGATCGTGGCTGCCTTGTGCAGCAGGAGTCGGGCGCCTCTATACAAACTTAAGCAGGGGGAACCGCAGATGATGGTCCTGATATGACGCCAGAAAGCCGACAGGGAAGCTTCACGCGGGGTCGTCCCTTCTGTTTTGGGAAATGTAGACTGTTTTCTGCTTCAGGAAGGAACACAAGCTGGGGGCGCACCTTCCATCCTTCTCAAGTGCACCATATCTGAGCATTTCGAACGAAGAATGTTGAATTGAAATATTTAATGAAGCTCTTCTTGCTCACCGTTACTTCGTCGCATTGAATGCCGACATGGCGCAGTCAGTTGGGGCAGTGACAGGATGTAAAAAGGCCCCGAGTCTGACCCTCGCGTGGTTGGCATAGTGCATGCCAAAGCCGAAAGCTTGGTATGTAGCTATAGCCTGCATACACCGCCCACCTGCTTAGGAAAATGGAGAGGCTTCGGTCATCTTACCTTCCGTCTGCTCAGACTTCTTGCTCCAACCGATGTCCAGTATCATCATCGTCACCCCACATCAACCGGTGTGCCTTATATGCTTCTTCTTGGCCTTTCACTGCTTTTGGGATGCCCGAGGTGTCACGCAACATCGGGCTACGTACGTGGCAGGGCCGTATTGCCAAACATGCCTTTGAATCGAGGGGCCTCACCGTAGATTCGATACACATTGCGAAGGTTTACTGTTAAGTTTAAGAGGTGAGGAGAATGCTACCATATCCTGTCACAGTTGCAGCTTGAGGAAAGAGCGCTCCGTCATTTACTCCAGGCATCCTGGCTCCAATTCACGAACCGCTGGGGATGGTCCACGGACTGACGGTCGGGCGCTCGCATTCGTCTTGGGAATTTGTCTTCGGCGTCCCCGGTTATCGAAAAGACCTTTGCATATGACTGCGATAGCCTGAGGTGCTTCATTTAACGCTTCGGGTAACCTTTTTCTTTTCTAATGACCGCGTTTCTTCTTCTGCCACACAAAGTAGAAAGAGCCACACAGCCTCTTCGTTGCGCCCAAGCTTTGTTCCTGCCTTTAAATGACTATGGTGCGTACATCAACTCTCTTCCTTCTCTGCTTTTATTCAGACTTGGCCTGTCTATCGTCAGCTCTTTGTTGTTGCTGTTGTTGATCACGAGCTAATACTAAAGGAAGATCAGGCATGCTGCAGACCATATCTGGCTACCAATATCTCTCAACAAGATACAACCTTGCGATTAGAAGACGCCGAAGAAGTTCAAAAGACGCTCTCTGCCCCGTCCCATCTTCAACCATCAATCCCAGCAGAGATCGATGCTACCGTCAACATGATGATGAATGGTAGAAGATCCAGACCATCGCCTTCCCCTATGGACAACTCCAGCAGTCAAGAGGGCGAGCAAAAGCTTGCCAATCTCACCTGGATCATGATAACCGACCCAAGCCAGTCAAAGGACAAGGAGATGATGCGAAACGTTCGCATACAAGTCATGAACGACTATCTCACCAAGGAACGGCGCAACCCAAACAGTAAAGATGCCCGCGTACGACACAGTGGAAGAAGAGATCGCACACCAATCCATGCAACACCAGAAGCGAGAAAGAGACCCGGACTGTCGACCATGAGGAGTCACTCTCCTCGAGCTAGGGATTCTGTGATCGACCTGACACTACCGTCAGAAGAGGAGACCTACCAGGAAATCGAAGAAGAGTCCACAGAAGATGCACACATGGCCACATTGACGCGTGGCGTCGCTTCAAAGGTCCAGCTAGCAGGTATTGGTGCAAAATTGGACGTCTTCAGTGCCACTCCCAAGTTCGATGGGGAGCAGCACATTGATGTCTGCATGCTCAAGCACAACTGTAAGCGAACCCAGCCTTTATGTCTGACCTTGGCTGACACATAGTCGTAGGCACAACCTACTTTGGAAGCCAGGCCATGTGCAAGAGGTGGGCCCCACTGCTGTTCGCTGGCCGCGCAGCATTTCTCAGCACCTTGTGCATATCTTCTGCATATCTTGACATGATGCAGATGGACTTCTCGCATGTGACGACTTCGAACACAATTGAGTCTGTGAGGACACTCACCGTCAGGGAACACACTGTGAAGCTGATCGGTGAGCGTCTCTCTGATCCAGTCACCTGTTGCAACGATGGAAACATAGTCTCAGTCTTGCATTTCTTGTATGGTGAAATGATCGTGGCATGTGATCAAGCTTTACACTGGCACGAAGAGGGACTGCATACTATGGTGGAGTATCGAGGAGGTTTAGACCAATTAGGCGGCGACGGAGTGCTTGCTGCTATGGTCACAATGTAGGTGACCTGGATCAAAGTCGGACAACCAACGCTGACCACCTATGTAGTGAGGTCTTTGAACTGTCAATCTTCCGCGAAACATGTCCTCGCCAAGAATACCTCGGCTACGCTCGCTACATCTCCAATTCATCCAAGCGTGGCTCAGCAATTCCCGAGTCACCTCTCTACTACCCTACAGGTCTCCACCATACCTTGGGTCGAACAAGACGCTGCGATGAAGAGACCTTGGATCTCATAAACTTCACACGAGACCTCACACAAGTCGTACTGGATCTGCAGAACGCATCTTCAACCGGAAGCTCGCCTCTTGGGAGATATGGTCCTCATACAGCAAGAAGAATATACACAGAACAAGAGATACGAGCGTTAAACCAGAAAAAGAGCAATGTCACAACACAGATTGTGGCACTGGAGGCGCGAGACGACCCTGTCTATGAAGCGACACGGTTATGCGCTCGACTCTATGCCACCGCCGTCCACTGTAACCAGCCTTTTTCGGTCACGGCTCGCAACTTTCCAGCACAGCGTGGAGTCTCGAGTATCGTGATACAGATCAGAAACTGTCTTCTCCGCACAGACATGTCCAACTGCTGGGACAGCATGGTAGGTATACTCTTCTGGTGCACTCTGGTGACCGGAGCCGCGTGCAACGACCCGGATGATCATGATGTGGAGGTTTTGGCCACAAAGAAATGGATGGTCGCTTTGGCAATCAGATGTTCAATTCTCTTGACCTTTCAACACACGGATGCCGTGATAAGGACATTGAGAACAGTACTGGCTGTGCAAGGAGTGCTAAGAGGCGCGGCTGGGGGGCAGGAGGTTTGGGCCAGTACCCCTGGTGGGTTCTGATCAAACCGGGAAGGCAGATGAGTCAATGGAATGTGATTGTACAGCAGGTCATAGCAGACCTCCAGCGTAGAAACAGCTTATGCACTGATCTCAACTTCACTAATTACGAGCTTTCACAAAATGCTACGATGCATGGCGATAAGCATGAATTTCCTGTAAGCCACCAACATGACTTGCATCAGGAGTGACAAATAGTACTTCTTCAGCCAACCATAAGCGCCGATAAACTTTACTCAACTCCAACATACAGACGGAAAGCATATCTCAAGAAAGGACAGACTCAGAGCAACACCCCAAACGAAAGTCTTCTATTTTGATCGGATAACCCGCGTCTACAAACCGCCCCGGACACACACGTAAAGGAGCAAACTTGCAAATCAGCACGAAGGCGTCAGCAGAGGGAAGCCTAAACGGTGGCCATTCGGGTCTCTACGCTCCCCTGGGAGGGATCTCGAGTAAGGGCTGTCGCGTTATCGGCCGTCGCTGATAGAAAGCGCTGTGGCTTGATGGATGTCGGCTAGGTCTGCTCTTTTCTGAATATGCTCATCGAATGTATGGGAGTCAAGCAAGCCATCGTCGAATACGTTGCGCACGCCAGCATTGGAGTCGTTCGGTATGGAAGCTCGACCCAGATGGGACATACGAAGAAGAATGTCAAGAAGGGCGTGAGAGAAGAAGGAGGATAAGGAGGTTCATGGTGCTTTTTTGCTGCTGAGAAGAAGAGAATCATTTGGGTATCATAGAGGAAAAGCTGGTACAATAGACCGATGGATGGAACGTAGTCGGCAATCATGGTTTCTCGCGAGGTTCTGTGGCAACACCGTTACGGTCGCGGAGGTCTTTGATGACAGTCTATGGCGAAGCATTAGCCAAGGCCGTGTGTAAGATAACATGTCGATCGAGCAGGGGATGGGATTGATGTTGGGCTATGTTGAAGTCGCTGTGTTGAGAGAAGCACTCACAGCCAAAGCGTCTGGATTGACGCCATTTTCGATAAGCGAGACACAGTAAGACAAGGATTGACGATCCAAATTGGTGTTCTATGGTTTCATCTGAACATCAGCATGATTTTCAAATAAATGGAGAGTCCGAGAGCAAGGTTTCCAAAGGGTTGATGATGTTCGATTCTGAAAAGGTGCATGGCGCTGTTGACCGCCGACGCGTTGACAAGCAGTGATCATAAGAGTTCATCGAACTTACGAGCAGGGAGGAAATCTCGTAGAGGATATCAATCGTTTCGCGCGCAGCTTTGCGCTTGTCTTCTGTAGGCGGCATCGTGATATTCTGATGGTGTTTGTAATGGGAGATCAAAGCTGGGTGAACGGAGATGGAATGTTTGGCTGTGGCGGGGCGCCGCTTCTGAAAATGCAAGCTTTGGCAACCATTGAAGGTGAAGAAGGTACGACAAATTCTTGACAAATTGGAAGAACAGAGACAATTCAATTGTGGGAACAAAACCGGTGGTATCATTAATCGTGACAAAACAGCAAGATAGACATAAAGAGAATCAGGGCCTGATCGAGGCCGCGAACAAGGCACGCATTGCTTTCAGGAAGGATGCCAGATCCCTCGTCTCGTTCAGTCGCTCGACAACAGCATCCACAGCCTCGTCATCCAACGCAGGCTCGACTGCTACAACTTGATAGTCCTTGGTCTCCATGTTGAGCTCAAATGCGCATTGTCGGTCCCAATCCCTCTCGTCAATGTGAGTATAAACAAACTTGATCCTGTCATCAATGCCCAAGCCTTCAATACGCATGCATAGGTGCGACTCCCAGAATTGTAGCTCTGGTCGGTTGTGGCGTGCTTGGTTGTCGAGTTGTCGCTGATGATGGTGTTGTGCTTGACGGCGGGTATGAATAGCTTTTTGCAACGACGAAATTTGAGAGCGTAGGTCGTCGCGGTGGGCTTCGTGGTTTTGGTGTTGAATGTCGAGTTCTTCAATCTGCTGTTGCATCTCCTCATGCTCTTGCGCCTCCTTGGCCAGAGTGCTTTCGTGGGCGATTGATTTGTTGGAAATATCCTCGAGCTCTCTGCGTCTTGATCTTTGAGATTCTGTTGGATAGCGCACGTCAGCATAGCACTTGGGGTCTTTGTTCGGACAGGGGACGACTGACCTTGGATCTCAGACATGTTCATGCGGAAATGATTGCGCTCTTCGAGTACGCGCTTGCGACCCTGCTCGATGAAGTCATCGAAGCGCTGAGTAAAGCGAGCCATGCGATCGCGCAAGTCATCGAAGCCGAATTTGATGCTGGGCAGCTGGTCGACCATGGACGGTGGGTCGGGAGTGAGGTAGGGGCCTCGAAGGCCGCCTGCGCCGAAGGATGCATCGAAGCGCGCATGGCTAGGTGTGTTCATGACGGCTGCCATTTTTCTGGTGGTTTCCGACTTGGATGTGGTATAGAGAGACTGTGGTCAGAGCATGTGAATGTGTCGAGCTCGACAGAATTGTCGCCGAGAGTAAACACAAACTCCGCCAGCGTTGCCAGGGACCGAAGCACGGACGACGTCAGATCGCGTGTCGAAAATAGGGAAGCCTCTCCACCAACCACCCTCCAGCTTACAGACTCGAGAGAATTAGACAAAAGAAGACGGCATCAATGGGAAACTGCTAGGAACTTGTCATGTTTCTTCAAAGATCTGTTATGGAAAGGCAGAATCAACAGCCAGATGCACAGAACCAAGGCCGATAGATTGTTGGTCGGTCGGCACGCCCCCGGCTAAGGAGCCGAGGGCTGGTCAAGTCCTGACGCGCTCCAATCTCGACAAGTTTTTGACGAATAATTTCTCCTCAACTCTCCTACCTCGACAATCATAATCTAGAGCTCTCATCTACCGCCGCCACCTGCGTTAATCACGATATTCCTTAGGTATCATAGGCAACAAGATTCCGCGACGACCTTCTCCCCGGCAATGATTCAGTCCGTCTCTGGCGCACCACCACGCATAGCTAGGAAGAAGCCGCATGGCTGACCAACTCACCACCGACCTGAAATATGGTCACTTTGGTCAAGCCATCTACAACTCCGAAGACCAGACCTGGTTGTTTCCTAGGAATCTCGAGTCTTCGTCCTCATTACAGCCTCTAGGCACATCGCAGCTCGTCTTCAAGTCGCAGCATGCTCAGTCACGACCAGACTCTACCACCGAGAAGCCGAGCATCCACCTGAATCGCCAGATCGCTGAACTCGTCAACTTTGACCCGACTTTGGCTCCTGGCGCCCACCTACTTAGCGAGCCTGCAATCGTGTCTGGAGAAGTTCAAAAGACTGCCATCCGTTATGACCCGACTGTCGGCCATCTGCTAGCTTTCGGTCGTGTGCCCGATGACTCCACAAAGCGCTCAATGCCAATCGTCGCCTTCCCGGCAGCAGACCATACACACGTCTTGCGACTCGTTCAAGTCCAGCCTCAAAAGCATGGTTGGGAGCACAACAAATCCATCTGGATCGATGTTCCTCGAATCTATGGAGAGTCTGGCATCTGGCACGCTCCTCACCCTATCCGCCAAATATCTTTCGCCGACGCCGATGAAGACTCGAATCTTGCCCGCACTCTTGCTGTTCGCACTACTCTCGCCGTTCACATTTTGCGCATTGCTGCAAAAAGGCATGCCTCATCCTGGAACTCTCTTACCGATACGCCATCACGTTTTGATACGCATCAGTTGTGTACACTGAGTCTGGATCTGTTTGGCGGCGTTGCACCTGCTCATGTAGCTTTTAATCGCTGGTATCCTAAGCAGTTCGTCACCGTTGACCAACATGGCACGTGGCGTGTCTGGGATTCAAGTCTGCGACAGCTTCCATCTGATCAAGGCAAGCCGACAGAGCTTTGTCGCGGAGCTACTAACGATAAAGCTGTCTCGGACCACGAGACCAATGCCACTCTTTTGGACGATGGCTGGGGAAGAGCAACCTGGGCTGGTAACGTTCAAACCATTGTTACCGCCAGCAGAAAGTGCTTAGCGATCTATGACATCCAGGGCAAGCCTGTAAGGTTACAGTCTCCTAATCTCGGCATCTCCGGAACGCCGCATTGGATTCTTGACGTTCTGCTCAATCCTGTGGATTCGACTCTCGTGTTCGTTCTGACTTCAACATCACTCTTCTGTTTACGTGTGCGATGTCTTGATGGATTCGATCCGGAAAGCTATAGCACGGCTGGTGCCGAGGTCGTATTGCAGTGCAGACATTTCCGAGATCCCGAAGATATTGGGCTAGGTCTCTCTAGTCACGTCGATAATGAAGGCAGGCTGCCCCCGCCCTGTCAAAACGACTGGTTGCTAACCTTATACAGACGCCGTTGTACTGATCAAGTCGTCTTTGAGTCCACTTGCAACAAGCTACCGTTTCATCTCGGGTGATTCGTCTCCTCAATTCCTTACAGTCGCCGATGCTACCCAGACTGTTTTGCCCGAACTCCCCTCCACGGCCACTTCTGCGACAGCATTTCTCACTTTTGATCTCCAGGCTGCGGAGTATGGAGAGAGTTCTCACCACGAAACCTCATCTGGTCCAGGAAAGATATATCGAGACCTCTCAGTAAAATTCTTTGTTGCAACTGCCATCACAAGTGACATGGTCGTTGTGCAAAAGCTGTACTTCGCAATACCAAAACCAGAGACTGCGTCTTCATTCTCGAGTATTGTGCCCCCAGACTGGCGTGGTAGACTCGTACATAGTCGCCCGCGTCTGAACGAAACCAGTTTCGTCGAACAATCTGCAGTGCACCAGGGTGTGGCAAAGATCCAAAGAGAGGAAGAAGCAGCATTGTCATCTGGACTCGACATGTTGAAATCAGCGCGGGACAACTGGACAATGCTATACGAGCTATCGCATGCTCGAACTACTAGCGCAGCTTCTCAGACCGAAGACTTTTCGCGCATCCTTGTGCGAGTAGGGCAGGTCTTGGAAATACCCGACGCTGTTCCTGGCAGGCACAAATTGTTGTCGGAGTTCTGCGACAGTCAAATCCTCGTACCCGATATCGACCAGGTTGCTGCAGAGTTCAGGGATATGATTGCTTCCAGAGCACATTTCGGAGACGAAGCGGAAGAGATTGAACAGAGTTTACTACTTGCAAATATCGCTGGGATTGACGCCCTCGACCTTGGCCTCAAGGGTGACATCAATCCGATGGACGTGTACGACAATATCATAGCTCATTGGCTGACACCGCTGTCTCAAAACGTACCTGGTCGGGTTCGACTTGTCAAGGAGCAATTGGCACGAAGAATCTCTGCCGAGATTTGCCTGGCAAGCCACGTTCTCAGGCAACCACCTGTAGAATCAGCTCGAACGGAGACACAGACCACGGAGACACAAGGCATAGAGCACTTCGCTTCCTCGCAACTACATTTCCCGCAGTCTTCTCTTCCAACGCCGTCGCCAACGGCCACACCATCGCTGACTACCATGACGTCTCTGTCTAGCCATCCATCAACTCTCGTGTCGTCCGAGTTTGCACGTCTCCAACGATACACTTCATTTTCATCGGAAAAGTCCACGCCAGGTCCTCTGCCTAAGCCGTTGACGAACACACTTGCGCATTGGAGTCTTGGCGGCAATCCGGATGAATACGACTGGCTTGCCATACAAAGGGATCAGGAAAGAAGGGCCGAGGAAGAGGATGAGGACCTCACGCCGAAAGAGCGAGCGAGGTTGAAGCGTCGTGCCGAGAAGCACTTGCTCAAGCAGAGACGTGAGTCGCAAAAAGCATCCGCTATGGATCTCGCGAGTAGCCAAGTTCCTGGAATCATAAGTGCGAGTCAGCCTGCCTTCGTGACACCTTCTAGAAGCGAGGCGCCGAATCTCCCTCAGTCCGCTAGAGCAGCAAGCCAGGGCACTCAACTGCTAGCGAGCTCTCAAGTTCAGCCAAACATGTACACTAGCCAAGTTCAGCCTGGACGGTTTGGTGGAAAACCGGCAAAAAAGAAACAGAAACGCAGGGTTGGGTTCTAAGCAAAATCGAAATCCTTCCGTTCGCTCTATACTTCCACATATGTACAGCTAGAATGCATTTTATGGGGTCATGTGCCATCTCAAGTCTTGAACCCAGTTTCCTGGTTGTGTGCATCTGCGATCAAACCCATGTCGCGAATCCTGAGGTGCCGTTACCCGCATTGGAAAGCTAGGGTGTTGGCGCAGCAAAAGCCAGCAGAAGCAAGTGTGCTGTCATTGAGGCTTGGCCCGCGCTGGAGCTATCATGTGCCCCGAGGTTGATGGAGACACGGCACATGCGTGCAAGCGCCTTTTAGAATGATTGGACGTCTTCTCGAACAACATGCCAAGCCGGGCTACTGATACGGATTGTTACTTTGCGCGCATGTGTGGTCGTCTTTAAACTGCCTTCTTGACCCTGTCTATCAGGCCTCAATTGCACGTTTCGGCGGAGTCCGACAAAGGAGCGTGGGGGGCTGTGATGATGGAATTGTGTTTTGAGTGGTGGCAGGAGTTAATCGCAAAGGATTCCTTCCCCGAAACCCCGCGCAATGACATGGTCTAGCAAGGCTGAGTGAACACAAGTGTGCAGATAGGCTTGTGTGAGGAAAGAACCGCCTTCGTGACTGTACACATTTAATATGACTCTGGCCTGCCACTATGGTTTCCCCTGTTCTGACCAACCCAATTCTTTCCACCACGCACCCGTTTTGCTTGCTATATATATCCTCTTCAGAAAGAGGGAGGACAAATCTACTTGAACATAACAATCAGGATCACTCGGATTCATCAACGTGTTATCATATACTATCGCTCCTCGAATGGCCTGGCACAAATCGACAGCACTATACGTGAGTGCCCATTGCGTGGTGACGATTGAGCAACGCCGCTGACTATAGACAGGAGTTTACCGAAGACCATCTGAACCAGGACTTCGAACTCTTCCCATCGACAACATCAATCGTCGGTCAAACCAATGGCAGTAAACTCTCTCCAGTAACGGCCAAACCCTTCGCCGAAGCGAGATCTTTCAGTAATGGATCAGACCCCATGGCTCAATCTATCGACAGCGAGCAAGCATGGCTGGCTTGGTGTCGTGCCAGTGCTGCTCAAGATATGCACACATTGCCGGTGATCAAGGCTAGAGCCATGCCTTCTATCAGTGATAGTGGTTACGGTTCTGTAGAGTATACTGACAGACATGAGCTCGACGCTGACCGGAGTGTAAAACCCGGCATCGTCGATCCCAGACACCAGCAAGTGCCGCAATACTGCGAGATTTGCTATGATGAGTCGGAGAAGAGGCGTTACTTCAGCAACAACGCAGACAGAAGGTGGGCATACTGGCCACTGATTCTTCTCATGACGCTGATCTTTGGTAGAAAACACATGCTAACACACACTCGTCCTTTCAAGTGTGATGTATCTGGATGCGATAACCACAACGGCTTCGCGTCTCCACACGATCTTGCACGACACAAGAAGACATGCCACAGTGTGTTGACCGTCAAAACCTCGAAGTTCTACTATCGTTGTGCTGCTCCGGCTTGCCAGAAGAAGGACAAGATTTGGCCACGCAAAGACAACTTTAAAGCTCACCTGGAGGGAACACACAAGTACGATGAGGTTGAGGTGGCTGAGCTCTTGATGAAGTAAGTCGAATGGTCGGACGACTGAAAGTGTTGCTAACAATGACAGGTCTGAATGTACTCCCGACTCTGTACAGTTGGCTACTGGGGGCAGCCGGCGCAGAGTCATCAAGACGTCCAAGGACAGGCGACCGTCTCGGAAAGGGCCACTTGCAGACCATGAGGGCAGTATCAACTCAGAAAGTCCTTCTGAAGAGGTACAGCAAGAATTTGAAGCCATCAATTCTAAGAGTGTGCCGTCTGGATTCTGGGCGTCTCCGAACATCCCCATGGAGTCTACAGATTTTATCCTGCAGCCTACTCATTTGGATCCTGCAGCTGAATATACTCATCCTCCATCTATCTTGATATCCGATGACTTTGAAGTCAATGCATGCGAGCCAACATCTCCGATCGAGATGATGGATACTACAACAGACTTCATGGACAATTTGTACTCACCATACCTGATGGTATCTGCCTCTTCCTCTCCATATGCGATCGAGCATCCACCAACCCCATGCGCGTCAAGCACGTACGCAGATTCCTTGTTCGAGTCGGACATGGACGATGTGACCACAGACAACGAGTTTGATATCGATGTGTACGAGCAAGAAACGGTCTTCCAGCCACTGTTAGGGCCGGCAATTCAGCAGCTCCTTGCTGCTTATACCATGAATCGCCAGATTGCTGGTGGCGAGAGATCATCGCACACTAGCCACCCATCCAGTTTTGGCAGCAACTTCGCAGTCGAGTCTACATCCGGCGGATCATCACTGCCACCGGTGGGGAGTAAGCGGAGACGCACCGTGGATGACGATGGTGACGACAACGAAGACGAACAGCCTCCAAGGCGGAGGAGCAAGGTCACCAAGTCTGATGAAGACCTTGTCCCTCTGGCATGTCCTTTCAACAAACTCGACCCGATAAAGCACGACAAGTGCTATACCTTCGTTCTGAAAGGCATCTCACGTGTCAAGTAAGTGGACCTTACATCTTCAGTCACGTCCAGTCCTGACCTAGTTTTCGCAAGACAACATCTCGAACGTGTACATAGTGAGCCTGTGCACTGTCCCAAATGCTACTCGATTTTCCGCAACAATCCGGAAGCCAGAGACAAGCATGTCAGACAAGGCGCGTGTCATAATGCTCCGGAGCGCCGTCTCGAAGGCATTGATGAAGCTACGATGCGAAAGCTCAAGCGTCGCGTAACAGGCAAATCTGTGGGAGAGAGCTGGTACTCGATCTTCACACTCTTGTTCCCAGGGGCAAGGAAGCCCGAGTCGCCTTGTAAGTCTACACTTGATCAATCGACTGCTAATCTTTTACTAATGAATAGCAGTCATGGACACCACACTCTCCGCAGAGCTTTCAGCCTTCCGAGACTTCTGGACTCAGGAAGGACAGAATATAGTCACAAGCATAGTGGACGCGAGCATGCCCTCATGGGGCCACCCACATGAACAACTCGAAGACTTTGCAAGACAGGTTTTCCAGACAGCTTCGGAGCACTTGTTCCACCAGTGGCAGAACCGATCCCGTGCTGCCGCAAGTGCGCCGGCTATGGCAAATCCGCCAGTGCTTCCACCCACTCCTACTTCTACCTTTATTCATGATCTGAATGACATGGGTATCGGTGGTGCTTTTTCCGGTATGAATGACGAGGAACCTTTACTGCCAGCGTCGCAGCAGCTCCAGGATGTTGATATGCAGTGGATGGGTAGCGAACCCCAGCAACAACTGCAGCAGATGATGTATTTTGGAGAGATACCCCATATGGATCAGCAGCAACAGTTCTGGAACGATCATGGTGTGTTGGATGGGATGGGAGGTTGGTCGCGTTGAAGATTATAGAAGGAGTTTTGTATGCGGCTGATTATGTTTTGATGACTGGTGACGATAACGCTTATGTATAGATAGCCTTGTTGTACATGTTCTTCGTCTTGGGTATACTAGAGGGCGTTATGGACGTTTTATTAGAATCCGGTTAGGATAGCTTTTGTCAAACGGATTTACTTTCATCGTCTGTGAAGCGAATATCCAGATCGCCTGCTATAAGACCAGCTATCTTGCGCTGCAGACTGCGTTCGTGATGATCGACTGTCTTGTAACACAGTTTCTTGTTACATACAGTCTTGTCGACACCTCAAAGATTAAAACTGTAATGCCCAATGCTAACAGAGATCTTGTAAGTCTCAGTGGTCAACAATGCCCTACCAGCCGAGTGTAGCTGGAACCACCCTGATGATAAGATGTTTGCTCATCGACATATTGTATGGTTGATAGTTTTACTACAAGATGCTAAGTCTTTGGCTTTTTTATCCTAAGCGTCAGCTCCCGAGACTTCGCGCTTTGAGGCGGTTGTATGGACGATACGCCTTCAGGTCGTCTGACAAAAGACCCAGGAACCATCGGATCACCTCGTGAAGTATATTTGGTGAGACGTCTCACCAACTGCCACGCAGCAGAACGAGCGGTCAAAAAGACCCCGGCCAGAGAAGAAACATACTGTGGCTCTCGTAAGAGCTCTGGCCGTAATGCAAGCATTAGAAGCGTATGCATATTGTAGAAAGCGTCGTTCCCGGCATTGTGAAAAGCATGGTTGCTCTTGTAATCCACATCTGCGGTTAACTGTCTAGGAGAGAACAACTTAATAACATCTCCTGGTGTGACATCGCCAGGGCTCGAATTCACAAGGAATCTCCAGAGCTCGGAGAGCCGTCCAGGTAATTTCATGCGGCATTGCTGTGCTAGAGTATATGTGTCCACAATAGCAACAACGTTGGGCTCATTGCGTAGCTGATGACCCAACACGTGCGCAAGTTTGTCGATATCATGGCTTACAGCATGGCCAACAAGGATATACAGCCGATCAGAGCGCAATTTGAGATATGGCTGTATCGCTGTCAGAGGCACTCGATGCTCGACAGCTCCAAAGAGGAATGGCTGACGCTGACCGGCTTGGAAGCGGAATTGACGAGGCTTGATCTGCTTCGACCATTCCAATGCTGAAGAGCCAGGATCGATGTTTTCAATATCCCGAGTGTCGAAAGTCGAAATACCTAGCTCGGTGAGATTATCCTTGGTGCCCTCGGTATCAATTGCGATGAAGATCGCATCTTTGGACGCCCGATCAGTTTTTGATTTCAACCCAAGACTAGAACGAACGAAAGCAATACACTTGTTGTTCAATCGCAGTTTAGTCTTGGGTGGAGGTATCGGTTGTGATTGTACACGGTCCTCATTACTTCGAAACGGTAAGCCAAAATCTGCTCACAGTGCTCGGAGGTTTGCGTGCACATGTTTACTTAGTCAGACACCTTTTGGGGGACCTACTTGGGATTGGTGTCAGATTTAGTGCCGTGGTTATCAAGACCTCGCCTGGGGCTATGAATGGTCCCACGGAGCCCCTCAGTGCTTCCCGGCTCTTCGCGAGGGCGGGTGAGGGAAGGACTTGACGGTGCCGAGTCGAAGGACGAGGCTGCCGATTGATGCCAAGAGTAGCCGAAACGAGACCTTTGTCGTACAGGAAGTCCTGAGCCTCTTTGGCAGACGAGACTACAACGGCAGACAACCATCAGCAGTGACAGCGACCATCAACTACCGAGGCACTTGCGTGGCGAGCAGGAGACGACAAGCGGGAAAGTGATCGGTAGAGGAATTGGGTGAAGCCGATGGATTCGAGAATCGAGGCTGGAAAGCAAGATCAAGAGAGGCTCCGGAGAAGTACCGGCGCTTTGATGATTTCACGGTTGGGCGCGGAGAATGACGAGTGGGAGGATGGAGAATGGTGAGGTGATACGTTGGAGACGAGCGAGGGGAAAGGCGGAGGACAGGTGATGTGCAGTATCTGAGCAGGTCACTTGGTCGGCACCGCAAGGTGAAGGCTACCCTCGAGATGCAGAAGGAGTGCTTCACTGTGAAATCAACAAGGCGTTTGTCAAAAGGCAAGAGGTCCATCGCACGTTTCTGTGACGTGGAGGCGTTCTGGACAAGACGCACGTACCCCGCTACTTTTTGGCTCTTGAGTCTCATAAACGATGCAAAAGGTCAAGACGCATCACGGCGCCGTCAAAAACATCAGGTAATAGCAGGTTTAGGGCTGCTACTTAATTCCCTCTCGTCTCGCGTGCCCCTCCTGACTCCTGTCCCTCTTCTTTTAAATACACATCACCACCCTGGCGGTCCATCGACGCACCAGATCTCTCCCAACTCCTTCATCTCGCTCCTCATCCCCATCTCACGCGGCAGACCCACCCTTTCTCCGCGAGCTCCGATCTGAAAAAGGCTCGTTTCTCTCTCGCTCCTTGTACGCTGTCGTCCTCCTCGTACTCGTCCTCAGCGTCCAATTCCTGCTCGTGCCCCGCTTCGTAGCTTCACTCCGCAAGCCAAGTCAGCCACAGAACTTGGGCAATCCTGACTTTTGTCGCTACAACCCCTCGAACCCTTTCCTACAGGACTTGATCTGTCCTCACACCTTCGAGGACCGCGCAAGTACGCTCTACGACACATCAGCACCTCGCAACATGGGTCTCGCACAAGAAGCCGGCCGTGTGGCTGCCGAGTTTGAGTACTCGGACGCCCAGGTCAACAAGGCCGTCAAGGAGTTCATCCGCCAAATGGGTAAGTTTACTGTTCTCGCTCTCTCGTTCTGAGCCCTCGACTAACTATTGGACTCAGACGAGGGTCTCGAGAAGTCTGGCACCACCATGAGCCAAATTCCCACTTACGTGACCGCTGTCCCCAACGGTACCGAGAAGGTGAGCATGATCCTGCAAGAAGCCCACCTCTCAAATCTGACAACCACAGGGTCTCTACATGGCCGTTGATCTCGGTGGCACCAACTTCCGTGTCTGCTCCATCGACCTTCACGGAAACAGCACCTTCTCTCTCACTCAGTCCAAGGTCGCCATTCCCCGCGAGCTCATGGTCGCTCAGACCAGCAAAGAGCTATTCTCTTTCCTCGCAAAGCAGATTGCTACTTTCCTGCAAACCCACCACGGCGAGCACTACCACGCTACCATCCGCAGACGCGCCACAATCCACTCCGAAAGCGGTTTCGAAGAAAGAGAGATCTTCAACTTGGGCTTCACCTTCTCTTTCCCTGTGGAGCAGGTTGGCATCAACAAGGGTAAGTTGATCCGCTGGACAAAGGGCTTTGACATTGCCGATGCCGTTGGCAAGGATGTCTGCAAGCTTCTCCAAGACGAGATTGATGCTCTCCACCTACCCGTTCGCGTTGCCGCCCTGGTCAACGACACCGTCGGTACCCTCATGGCTCGCTCATACACTTCTCCTGGCAAGACTGGCACTCTCTTGGGTGCCATCTTTGGTACCGGCACCAACGGCGCTTATGTCGAGAAGCTCGACAAGGTCAAGAAGCTGAACGGTGCTGAGAACAGCGCCAACGTTGACCGCACCACTGGTGAGATGATCATCAACACCGAGTGGGGCTCATTTGACAACGAGCTCTCCGTCCTTCCCAACACTCCCTACGACAACTCACTCGACAAGGAGACCCCTAACCCTGGCATCCAGATGTTCGAAAAGCGCATCTCTGGTATGTTCTTGGGTGAGATCTTGCGTCTTGCCATCGTCGACTTGATCAAGGAGCGCAAGACCGGTCTCTTCAGTGATGACAACAGCAGCAGCAACGATGTTCACAGCACCACCTGCCTCGCCGAAAACAGCCCCTTGTGGCAACCTTGGGGCCTTGACACCAGCTTCCTGTCCATCGCTCACGGCGACAACAGCAACGGCTTCAAGGTGACCCGCCAGACCCTGGACAAGGCTTACGGCGTC
>Ga0181469_100285_pt1 | contig 18309 bp, 22 predicted proteins | sample InSIn2SAF170_2_FD_119081 | JGI IMG/M metagenome (GOLD analysis project Ga0181469, IMG submission 119081) | Clean room microbial communities from NASA Spacecraft Assembly Facility at Jet Propulsion Laboratory, Pasadena, California, USA -... ... | reverse complement strand
CGAGCGTCAAGCGCCTGGCCAACGTAACGCAGCTTTGTATGTGTATACTTACTCAATGATGGGGGGCATGAGCTGACTCCTCTAGACTTCCTTGACTATTACTTCGATCTCCTCAGCTACGTCCACGCTCGCCAGAGTCGCCTCACTCAATTCAAGGAGCAGAACCCGGCTCCCGCTCCAGGCGCGCCAGAAGAACAGGAGTACCAGAAGAACCTCACGCAGTATCTTGGCCGCGAGCGCGCAAACCTTCGCAAGCGCCGCACTAGGCTTCGACATGGCGACTTCCAGATTCTTACACAGGTCGGTCAAGGTGGACGTAGCTGAGGAGATCGAAGTAATAGTCAAGGAAGTCTAGAGGAGTCAGCTCATGCCCCCCATCATTGAGTAAGTATACACATACAAAGCTGCGTTACGTTGGCCAGGCGCTTGACGCTCGGCTTCTGCAGCTTCTCCAAGTCTTCCTTCGACAAGCCCCTCTGAACTTGGTACTGCATGCCCTGTGGCTCGTTCGCCTTGTAGGGTGCTTGCCGGGATTGAGCTGCGTGGTTCACAAAGCTTGAATCTGTCTTGAGCGCTGGCCTGATATGCTGCGGTGGTGTATTCTCTTTCGCTGCTGACTGACGCGTAGGACTTGGAGGTGCCATCCCCATGTCATAAGCAGGGAAGTCGTTCTGGCCTTCATTCACCATTTGCATGCCGTTCTTGTTGGGCGACGACGGCTGCAACTGCTGGCGACTGTTCTTGTTGTGGGTTGGCATGAGCTTCATGGCGTTGTCGAAGACGTTGGGCAGATCATAGGCGCCTGGTGGCTGTTGGTTCTTGCTCGGGCTTCCCTGAGGTGTTTGCTGGGGAGAGAGAAATTCCCCTTGAGTGGGTGTCGACGGCTGCTCGTACATCTCGTTCGTGTTGCGGGTGTGCAGAGGTGGTGGCATTGCGATGTTGGTCTGGCTAGGTGCCATACCGAGTGAGAGCAGCCTCACCGAAGTGAAGCAGAGCACAGTAGAGTATGGGTTGCAATTGCTTGATCACGTTGGGACGTTGTTCTGGTGCATGTGCAGTTGTAGCGAGAATGTCGCGCTGAGGTTCGTTTTGTAAACGACGTCGTTGCGCAGCAACCAGCAGCAAAGCTCTTGGCATGGGACATGGAACCTTGATCGAAGGAACATGCAGTACAATTATGAGACTGCGGAAACTATACATAGACCACGCAATTTTCAGTTGGTCAAACATTGTAGCGTATGATGCAGCACCCAAGGAGTACGGAGTAAGCCCGATCACCACCTAGGGGCTTCACATGGCGTCGCTCCCATCGATCACTTTCAGCTTCGTCCCCTTCACGTTGCTATCAAAGTCCATCTTACTCTATTCGTTATCAATCTCAACAACACCGTCGCTATCATCACTGATACCACCATCGACAGGGTCGTCATCCGTGTCGGTATCGCCGTCGCGGCCTTCGTACTTATTCTTGTCAAAAGCTTCAATTTTCCTGATGACTCTCTTTTTGAACCCTCGTTGCGGAGACCCAGCAAGCGTCGGGAAAGGGAGATTGTCCATCATGATCAGCTTTTGTTGACGTCTTAATCATTATTGCTAGATGCGTTTGCGAAATGCGAAGAGAAGGACATCACGAACCAAGGCTTCTTTCATACATGTTGCCATCACAGCGAGTAAAGTCCTCTATCCTCTCTTATTCATCGCTACGAGGAGATGTATCCATTAGTGGAAGCGGCACGATCATGACCACTCCGACTCATCTTGCTGTTCTGCCGATCTTCCTCGCGCAATGCGCCTTGGTAACAAGGCTGGGGGCGTGTTCATATATATGTGAAACAAGGCGCTTCGCATCTACGTACCATATTGCAAGAACCGAACATAAAAGAAGCGACCAAGTGTCGTATGTCTGCTAAGTTGCTATTATGCGCTCTGCTCTATCTTTAACATAATGCTCTCCATTTCACTCGTTTTCTTGCTTGCTAGAACAATTGTTTCCTTCTCTATCGTTACACTTCCCAGCGCCGAAGTCGAGAACAACATCGCTAAAGCCGATGACCCTGGACAATGGCGAGAACTTGCACCCATCACACACGGCGCCCGTCAAGAGCACAGCGTCTCCTCCATCGGCACTGATGTTTACATAGTCGGTGGCATGTCTTCACTTTCAGCAAACGCGACGAGCGCCCTCTCTCTCGCCCAGGCCCAAGCATACTCGACAGTTTCTAACGAGTGGCGAGATATCGCTCCATTACCCGTCCGTATCAATCACGGCAACATTGCCTCGCTAGGTGGCAAGCTCTACCTGCTCGGCGCGCTCAGCGGAGGTCTCATCTGGCGAGGTATGGGTAATAGCTACTCTTACGATCCCGAGGCCGATGAATGGGAGCAGCTCCCTTCCATGCCTGGAGGCCAGTATCGAGGAGCGTCCGCCATCGGTGTGTGGCGCGATAGTGTACTTGTTGCGGGAGGTTTGAACTCTTCCATCCCTGGGGTCGGGCAGTTCTCTGTGCCTACCGTCTCAAGTTACGACACGCGGAGGAGGAAGTGGTCTGAACTACCCAATTTGCCAGAAGCCCGCGACCACGTTGGCGGCGCCGTGATAAATGACGTTTTCTATGTCGTCGGAGGGCGCACCAACGGGGCGTGGAATGTGAAGGGTACGGTCTACGCTTTGAATCTTACAAACACGGAGAGCGGTTGGGTGGAGAAAGCGCCCATGCCGACGCCAAGGGGTGGTTTGGCAGCTGCCGCAGTGGGGAAGAGCGTTTACACTTTTGGAGGAGAAGGAAATCCGAGGCAGGTTCCAAATGGTGTTTTCAATGAAGTAGAAATCTACGATACTCAGGCCGATCGATGGGAGAAGCTGGCACCCATGCCGTTTCCTAGGCATGGGACGAATGCTGCGGCGGTAGATGGGAAGCTTTACCTTCCGGGCGGTGGAAATATTACGGGAGCAGGAGCGGTAACTGTGAACGATGTATTCGTGCCTATAAAGTAGAAAAGACTCGGGACGCGCAAGGGCGACACCGGGAAGAGATGTTTTGTTCCAACCGTGTGGCTTGAGCTCAACGGGACGGGCTACATCTAGTGAGCCATGCAGACAGTCAGCTGGATCTAGAGCAAAAAATGCGATGACGGAAACAATGAGTGATAATTAGCACGTGACGGATACTGAAGCAACTCTCTACTGTCCTCTAGACTGCGGTTCTGATTCAATTTGCTTACAGGCCATCTCTGCCAATCTCTTGAACTTAGGGCTGCTTGCATATAGGAATGTCGCTCTAGGCCTGCAGCTCATGGCTAACGCGTGCTTTGCAGCCTGTTGACGTAAGTATCATAAACGAACGGCAGCAGGCCTCAGCCTTACAAGGCTGTCCACCCTCGCTGTTTGCTGTATACATTCCTCAACTCGCGAACCAAACAACTGAGGTATTTCTATCGGTCCTGGACTGAAGAAGATCAAATAAAAGATGGCTGTAGAAGGGAGAGACAAGGCGCTTCTCAACGAGTACGCAAAGGAGTCTGGCACCAATGATAAGAACGTCCCCTGGTACGACGCCGAACCATCAGAGATATCACAATCAGCTCGCAAGCTGCTCGAATCCTACAGCAAGATCCCCTCGGAAAAAGTCACTCAACATGTCATCGACGTCCGCGAGCGCGCGTGGGAAGTGTGTCCCTACCCTTGCATCGGGCAATTCCGCTTCATCGACATGAGCATGGAGCAAATGCCCGACTACCAGGAGATTGTGGATCGCGTGAAGAAAGGCGATACGCTGTTGGACATGGCGTGCTGCTTCGGGCAGGAAATCCGGAAGCTTGTGTCGGATGGAGCACCGTCAGAGAATCTGTATGGCTGCGATTTGCAAAAGGATTTCATTGATCTAGGCTATGATCTCTTCCTCGACAAGAGCACGCTGAAAAGCCAGTTCGTTGTCGCAGATATCTTCAACGAACAGTCTGATCTCCACCGACTCCGCGGCAAGATGGACATGGTCTACGCAGGGTCCTTCTTCCACCTCTTCGGTTGGGCACAGCAAGTGCAGGCTTCAAAGGAGGTTGTCAAGTTGCTGAAGTCCAAGAAAGGCTCGATGATTGTGGGGCGGCAGATTGGGAGTGTCAAGCCGGATGAGAGGGAGCATAAGACAAATCCTCATGGCGTGATGTATCAGCATAATGTGGAGAGCTTCCAGGAGCAGTGGAAAGAGATTGGAGAGGAAATGGGCGTGAAGTTCACGGTGACGGCGTATTTGACGGAGTTGGCGGGAACGCACCAGAGGTTTCATAATCCAAGTCAGACGAGGAGAATTTGGTTCAAGGTAGTGAGGGAATGATACCGCAGTTGGTACCAGAAGTACCGAACCGCTCCAAGCCACTCTAGAATCACGCGATCAATACTAAGTCCCCCAAATACATTGAGACTCTTCTTCTCCTCTGCTTCTACTAGTTGTCAGAAGAGGTACAAACCCCTTTAGTAGATCAAAAGATCCGGACACGGTAGGTTAGATTATTGTACTGCTGCAGGGGCTAATTGTGCATTACGCTGCACAGAGCCTCAAGGCAGTGAACACTCCGTATGGCCTCCCTGAACGTGTGCGAGAAGCAAGGATGCAAATTGGAATCAAAGAGAATGAAAAGCGGAAGCATGACAATGCGATAAATAACACTGTAGTATACGTTGTTCCGTGTCTTTTCCCATTCATAATCATAGTAGATTTATTTTCCTCCTTGACATTGTACTTTGATCCCTGCCCTAAAGTGTTGTATTTCTCGAAGCCGGTCCAAAACGCCCTGACTTATTTCGCCCAATCCTCTGCCTCTTGGACATTACAACCCAAGGGGATTCCCAGCGTTCTGCTCCTTTCCACCCATCTTGTCCCTCGCTTTCTGATCCTGGGGGAACAGCGGCTTCACACTATCGCTCACCGGCTTACTAACGCCAACAACAGGCTCAACTACTGCGCCAGTGACCCTGCCAAGAGTAGGTTGGAGGGTCTTTTGGAGGCCTTGGCCGAGGGGATCGCCAACGAAAGATAGCAGGCCTGTAAAAGAATGTGGTTAAGCGTCTGTTGGCAGGGTTGGGGAGGGACAAGGCTCACCCCCAGTGTTCTTCGTCGGATCATCCGTGGTCTCGACTTGCTCCTCCGGTTTCGAACTCTCCGCCGTCTGCTGCAGCTTGTCGACGTCTGCTGTCTCTTGCACTTTCTCGGCCGCATCGACGGTCTCCTTGCCTACGCTCTCGCCCAAGTTGAGGAAGTCTGACATTGCAATAGATTCTATGATTTATGAGGCTGTGGCAAGATGTGATGAGAAAGGATATGGCAGCTGAAGTCGCGTGCTGTGAAGTGGAGTCTGTAAGTGACGCGGTCCTGGCGACTATCTGCGGGTTGACGTCACAGAACAGGTGGGAACGCACGTATCCTGGGCAAGGGGCGCAAGAAGAACACAGATCACGATCACGACCCAATGAAAAGTGGAAATAGAATCAGTTTATGCGGTAAGCTTTTCCATTTCCCCATCTATGCGAATAAAAAACGCCGTCGTGCGCTGACGTACAGAACATGATTTTCTCACGTTCATGCGCCAGCCTGGTCAAGTATCCCCTGGAGGTTGATGCTCTTAGGTCTCTCAATAGGCAGACCGAGCGCCCTGTCCCAGATCAATTGAGCCAGTGGACCCAGACCGCGCGACACGCCGAAGGTAGCCGTGTAATAGAGTGTCTCCTTGAAGCCGTAGTGGTGGAACAGGACGCCGGATGAAGAGTCGACGTTCGGGAAGGGATTCTTCGTCTAGAGACCATGTTAGCATTCGCTGGGTATTGTTTTGAGAGGGCTGGAAGACGTCTCACCTTGCCGTGCTCTTTGAGCACATCCGGAGCAATTTCACTGTTCATCTTGACCAGCTGGAACACGGGGTCTTTGGCAATCTCAGGCCGAGCTGACGCAAAATCCATCAAAGCCTCGAAACGAGGATCTGGTTTCCTCAACACGGCGTGGCCATATCCTGGGATGACACGACCGGACTTGAGAGTGCTCCACAGGTAATCCTTAACTGCCTGCTCGCTAGCACCCTCACCGATATGTTCCTGCATTTGCAGAATCCATCGTAGCACTTCCTGTGCAGCGAGACCGTGCAGAGGACCTGCCAGACCCTGGAGACCGGCGCTGTAGGAGAGGAAAGGGTCCGAGAGCGCTGACCCGACAAGGTGAGTAGCGTGTGCGGAGACGTTGCCACCTTCGTGGTCACCATGAAGTGCCAGGTACAGCCTTAGCAGATCTTGGAAGCCTTCATTCTCCTTCCCACCCTTGCCGAGCATCGCCGCAAAGTTATAACTCCAATCCTGGTTGACATCTACCTCAGCAGGCAGAGCTCCACCGCCACGGTAGGCGTTCTGGTAGATCTTGGCTGCAACAGTTGGGAGCTTGGCGAGGAGCGAGATGCTGTCATCGAACGTGGGCTCCCAGTAGTCGGCCTTGTTGATACCCTTCTCATATGCTTTCGCGAAGAGCGAGGTGTGGTTGAGAGCAGAGACGGCGCACGCAAATTGGGTCATAGGGTGCAGATCCGTAGGGAAGTTATCAAGCATCTCCTCGACAAATTTGGGAATCGAGGCCTTCTCTGCAAGCTCCTTAGAGAAGACGCGCACTTGATTTGTGGAAGGCACCTCGCCGGTAAGCAGAAGCCAAAACATGGCTTCAGGAAGCATCTCTGTGCCGGACGTTCCCTTTGGAAGCTCCTTTTGGCAGTCCTTGATCGTTCGGCCGTGGAAACGAATACCCTCGTTTGCGTCAAGGACAGAGCCTTCCCAAACCATAGCCTTCAGGCCTCTGCATTACTTGTAAGCACGTGCTGACAAGGTTGATGTAGGTAGGGCGCACCTCATTCCACCCAGAGTGTTCTCCACCTTGACCTCACCGAGCTTCTTGTCCGCATGGCTCTTCACCTTCTTGAGGAGTTCTCTCTTAGCAGGGATGACGTTCTTCAATGTCTCCTTAAGGTCTGGCTCTGACGACGAGGCGTACGTGCGTTTTGATTCCCATCCTGGAACTATGCTACGTGAGTATGCCAATCCAGGGATTGAAGGGACAATTTGAGCTTTACCAAGAGCAGCAGGCTTCACAATTGAAGGCTATAGAAAGATGAGCAAATTTATATGCCTCTCAAGAGCTTGCGAAGCTTACCCTGAGAGCTCTGAGAGCTTTGGAAGCACTCCTGGCGTTCATCGCCATCCTGTGCCTTGGGATAGTGGGGTAGCTACGTAGATCTCGAGCTTCCGAAAGTGCAATTGAACTACAACTCTGCGAGATGAATCACTCAAAAACCTTTCAAGATGAGCCTCAGAAGTCGAGCTAGCGGACGATCAAGCAATAAATGTATTCTGACTCGGTTGTGAGCTCTGGTTCCTGGATCCTGCGACGGCAGCACCAGCTTTGGAGCGGCGTTTCTCGGTTTTAGATTCCCCACCTCGGCAGGACGAGGGGACTAGCGGAGTGCGTTTTCCTGACCGCATCATCCCATAAACCATCACAAGAGTCGCGATGAGGAACTTCGACGACGCGCAGCGACGCGATACTCATCTCGGCCCGCCTCAGAGAACATATTGTGCCTCTGTAAAACCTCTAAACACAACGAAACACCGCCAGACGACCACAAAGGGACACAATTTGTCTGCCGAGTGATCACCGAGGACCCCAACCTTCACCTCCGGAACCGGCAACGTATTGGTAGTTTCGCCACCCGAAGCATACCGGAGCCCGGTCAAAGCCTTCAGAAAGCTGAGTTAGCATTATCCTTTTGTTGGGTAAGCCATGGTTGGAGTATTGTAGATCTTAAAAGAAAGTAACATCTGCATAACCACTCCAATTTGTCGTCAATCCTCTCGACAGTCTTTCATCGTCGGCATGATACGCACAGCTGCATGCAGAGCCGCACGGCAGAGTCGATGCATGACCAGCCGACCTTTGGCAGTAGCAGCAAGAACGTTGACGACGACGTCCTATCGCATGGCACCCTCATCTCTCCAACCCGTCTCACCCCCAGTCTCGACGCAGCTCCCATCAGACTCTTTCCAATTACTCTCCACAGCCGACAAATCAGGCGATATAGAAGATGCACTCTTCACTCAACAAGTCCAGGAACTCCAAGAATGGTGGAAGTCGCCTCGTTATGCGGGCATTAAGCGACCCTACTCCGCCGAGGACATTGTCACCAAGCGAGGAGCACTTCAACAGACATACCCCAGCAGTCTGATGGCAAGAAAGTTGTTCAACTTATTCGAAGAGCGAGCCAAGGCTGGCGAGCCAGTGCACACCATGGGAGCAATCGACCCTGTGCAGATGACACAGCAAGCACCAAACCAGGAAGTGCTATACATCTCTGGCTGGGCATGTAGCAGCACCCTTACCACGACCAACGAGGTCTCTGCAGACTTCGGCGACTACCCCTACAACACTGTTCCGAACCAAGTACAGCGGCTGTTCAAAGCACAACAATTGCATGACAGGAAGAATTGGGACTTAAGAAGGAAGATGACGAAGGAAGAGAGGGCAAAGACGCCATATATCGATTACTTGAGGCCGATCATTGCGGACGGAGATACCGGTCATGGCGGCCTGAGCGCCGTCCTTAAACTTGCAAAGCTATTCGCTGAGAATGGTGCTGCGGCAGTACACTTCGAAGACCAGCTGCACGGTGGGAAGAAGTGTGGCCATCTTGCGGGCAAAGTCCTCGTACCTGTTGGCGATCACATCAACCGCCTCGTGGCGGCCAGATACCAATGGGACCTGATGGGCGCTGAGAACCTCGTCATTGCGCGTACAGACTCCGAAAGTGGCAAGCTTCTCAGCAGTGCTATTGACGTCCGCGATCACGAGTTTATCCTTGGCGTGACTGAGGACGTCGAGCCCCTTGCTGAGGTCCTGCAAAGAATGGAGATGGAAGGTGCACCAGGATCTCAAATCGACAAGTACGAGGCCGAGTGGGTGAAGAAACACAAGCTGGTCACTTTCGACGAAGCTGCCGTAGCCCATATGAAGTCGGAATCCGTGTCCCAGTCTTCCATAGACTTGTACCTGTCGACCGTAAGCTCGCAGCCTAACCTGTCGCTCGAACAACGGCGGAGGATGGCCGCCGGTCGCACCAAGTCTAAGCAACCACCTTTCTTCTCCTGGGACATTCCGCGAACACGTGAAGGGTTCTACCATTACCGTGCTGGTATTGCTGCAGCGACCAAGCGTGCAAAGGAGTTTGGCCCATATGCCGACCTTCTGTGGCTCGAGACTGCTGATCCGAGTGTGGAGAAGGCTGGCAGTTTTGCAAAGGAAATCAGGGATACGCTGCCTGGAAAGAAGCTAGTGTACAACCTCTCGCCAAGTTTTAACTGGAGTGGCCACGGTTTCACCGACGCGACCTTGAAGTCCTTTATCTGGGATCTTGCGAAGGAAGGTTTCGTGCTGCAGCTCATCAGTCTGGCAGGTCTGCATTCTACGGCAACGATCACGAACGAACTTAGCAGATCTTTCAAGGACGATGGTATGCTGGCGTATGTTAACTTGGTACAAAGAAGGGAGAAGGAACTGGGATGTGATGTATTGACGCACCAGAAGTGGAGTGGTGCTCAGCTCGTGGATGGAATGCTTGGTGCAATCCAGTCTGGGAGCAGTGGTAGCAAGAGTATGGGAGAGGGAAATACGGAAACCAGTAAGCTTTGCTTATGTACCGCTTAATGTTCGCAGAACTACAATACTGATGACTTCACAGGCTTTTAAGTTAGATAGATCGGAAAATTCCATCCTTCGAAGATATCCATGTACTTCGAGCAAGCTACGACACGCGAAGTAATTTTAAAATATGGCTGACGAGATCTGACAAGAACCGGACAGTATTTTGTATTGCATTACAACACTCCACTTGATTATCCGAGCGAGATACCCCTCGCTCGCTATACAGGACCGAAGTATCCCCGGAACACAGCGGATGCAGATCACGGCAGCAAACTTCACCAAAGCCAGAAATGCTCTCTAGCCAGAAACGTTCTTTGTACATTGTTTTGTTTCATAGTTAGGAAGTTCCGGGCCTTTCATGCGAGCTGATGAATGTAGTTACTAGCGACCACTAAGACGACATAAAAGTCTTCTGCAATGGACTCTGGTGAACGACAAAATTTTCAACACGTACATTGATATATACTAGGACTGTACGATATTCCATTTACAGATTTGTATGCTCAGAGCTCTTGGGGCAAACTCGCCTACCGCGTTGTAGACGTACACCGAAGGCCAGCGGCAAGCAATTTCCAACACTAGATCTCACTAGAGACCTCACATATGGCGTACGCCCGCACTAAAAAGCATTCAATTTCCAAATGGAGAATGCTCTGGACGTTCCGAGGCCACCCGTTAACAGCGTCAAGATTTCAACTCGTTTGCAAAATAACACGTGATACGTCATTTTCACCGACTTTCTGCTTTCACTCTAAACATCTGCTCGGTCATTGACACACAATGACATTGCCTGGTCCTAGCGCGAGCTTGCTTATCTGTTTCACATTTCGGTCAATTTCTCGACACCCAAAACACTGACCTCACTTTGAAATCACATCGAGTTTCTTCGATTACCTATCTTACCTTCCTAAGCAACCATATACCATCGACTACCTTCCTCAAGCCACTCAAAATGGTTGACACCATGATTGGAATTTCCGCTGTCCCCACATTGGATGCGAGCAAAGATTCTCCCACCACTGTCTCTTGGGGCGCTCTGAAGCAAGACCTTTTAGCTTTCCCCTCTCCTGCTATGTCAAAGCCTCAAGCTCCGAGTGCCGCCGCGTTGGAATCAACACTTAGCTCTGGACCTAGTAGCGCAAACCGCCCACTCGGAAATGGCAAAGCGACATTTGGACAGTCGACCTTTGGATTGAAGAAGTCATCCCTCTCCTCTTCCCAGATATTCTCCTTCCAAGCCGAGCTTTCCAAGTTTCCTCTCGAAGATCTGCTCAGCGCGACGCTTAACAGAGTTAGGGCGGACAACGCTCAGCTTCAGAGCATGCAGGACGAGCTTAAGAAGTCCAATGCTCAGCAGCTGCACAGTATGCAGGACGCTCTCCAAATCTCCAATGCTCGGCAGTTGCATAGCATGCAAAACGAGCTCAAAAAGTCCAACGCTCAGCAGCTGCAGAGTATGCGGGATGAGCACACCGCTTTGAAAGCTGAAGCAACTCAGCAATGTCAGATCATGCAAGATGAAATCGGTCAAATACGACAGCAGTACCAAAGCTTGCAGAACAAATACAACCAGATGCGACAGCAACTCCAGACCGTCGAAAACGAAAACGACCAGTTGCAGCAGGAAGCCACGGTGCTGACAGGTCGGCTTGGCGACCTGGAGTGGGAACTCAGGAAGAAGGCTGTCTCTGGTCCTGCCAGCTTTACTGGGAGTTTTTCGGATGATCAGGATGAGGACGAAAGTGACAATGGCTCTTCCGATTGTGGAGATGAGGGCGACCGTGACAACGGCATTTCCGATCATGATTATACTGATGACGACGGCAGTAGCGTGCCCGAGTATGAGGATGATGAGGACTACTTCGATGGTACGAACGCTCCAAACGGTCCTGTGCCCCATGTTCACACATCGTCCTCCAACAACACTCCCAACGACTCCTACATATCTGCTCCCGCAAATCCAAGCTCGCCCAACGGCACAGCAGTCGAACACAAGCGCATCACCGAACACGGTGAAGAACATGCACAAGCCGAAGCCGGCCTCGAATCCAACGAGGGCGATCCGGCACAGCAGGCACAACCGCAAGTCCCACAACACTCGTCCCATGCCCCCGCCTTGATTCTGCACAAGCGCAAAGCAGTCCGCGACCCCGTGACTGATAGCGATTACTCTTCCGTGCAGACCGCTCTCCATAGACGCAAGAAGATGAAGCTCGACCACAGCAACCCTATTGAGCGACCCTCCGGGACTTGCTCCAAGCATCCAAAGTCCGCTTGCTGGTAAGGAAGAAGCATTACCTTCCTCATGGTGATCCCGCTAACGACGCGCAGGTTCGATTGCGTTTGGGCCGACAGACTGCCTCACCTCACAAGCAGCTTCCAATAGCTTGCTTCCACAACACTATACAATTTCACTACTTTGTCTGTACGTATGTGCAATGCGTGCGCTGACATCATCAAGCTGACGCGGGTCGCAGTTTGCTCAACTTACGATTCTGTACGATACACGAAACACAATATACGACCAACACTGTTAACCCCGCGTATGTTAATTCTTTACATCACACGCCCAATACCAACTGCTTCTACCGTCTCGAAATATTCACGACTCACCCGCGTACGCACTACTTCGCAGATCTCCCTCACTAGACCTTCGATCCTTAGCGGATGGGGCGAGAACGAGCCTTCCTCTGAACAAGTTTTCGTTTTGCTTGGTTGGAATCGGACGTCGGTGGAAGAGGTGCTAGAGTTTCCCTCAAGCGGTTGACATTCGTCTCTCGCCCTTCGGGGCTGAGGGGTTGGATTGTCCCGCTTGGGGTTGTCGCTCGCATCTTGTTGGTTGCTGTCGGATCGTCTAGGTTGTTTGCTACGAGGGGAGATGGATTGTCTGCTGAATCGGGGGGGAAGAGGCTTGAGTCAGTTCTCTTTTGGAGTTCATGCTCGCTTCCTCGTCGCTATCAGATGGTTCTACGTTGCTCTGTCGGATGGGAAGGCTCGAGTGTTCTCTCTCGGGGATGCCGCTCGCTTGCTCGTCCACGGACAGTCACCATCTCGTGGCTTTGATGCGCTGGGTGAGGACATGTAGCGCAGCAAAGGAGATTCACTGCGCCGCTGGGCATGTGGGCGCGTTGCGGGAATACCAGCGCGCGGTCGAGCACACATCGTTGGGGGAAGAAGTGTTGAGGGAAAAGTCATTGGAGGGAGTAGTGGGTCTGTTCTGTTGTACGAGAGACACTCCGATGCGCGGATACCTTAAAAAGCACGTTGTGTTCAACGCTTTGCAATCATCCGCTGGAGAGTAATAGTTTCTGAATGACGGTGGATGCTGGAGAACACGAGCATAAAGAGTGGGGCTGTTTTGAGCGACTCTCAACAGATACAAGCCTCTGATGCAAAAGGACTCCCCATCGCTTGGAGGTTCGATAAATGAGTCGCCATTCTTTCGTGCAAGAAGATCTGGAACATACTCATTCAATGTAGCATTACGGCAATGGCTCGCGCGAGCGTTAACACTAATTAATTTTTTATCTGCTTCCTGATGTCGACTGTGCATCTTACTCAAACGTGGCATCTTTTGACCCAACCCCATATTTCCGCCTGCTCCATGACCAAGTTCGGTCCATTAACATTACGGATACCATTACTCTTATTATTGTTCTCCATCGAATCCCAGCAGGTCATTCACCCCTACATCTCTCCTCAAACACACAGCTCCCATCGGCCTCAACTTCCGGTAATACCCTTCTTCCTTACCCACCTCCCTGAACCCCCTCTTCGCGTACCACGCCAGCGCCTCCTCATTCGCCTCCCAGACATGGGCCGTCACGCTGGTAACGCCATGTTTCCTAATCGCTCTAGCTGTTATGGTCGCGAGCAGAGAGGACGCGAGACCGTGCTGCTGGTAGGGTGACAGCGTGCAGAGCGTTGAGATGTAGAGCGTGCGGTCGGATGCCGGTTCGTGGGTCGGCGTGGGCAGGATCCTGCAGCGTATGGCTGCGACGAGGAGGGGTCTGTTCTGCGCCCTGGGAGGGCCTGTCCCATTCATCCCCTTCGTGTCGTTGTTTGTCTGCGAAGCGGACGTGTACGCACTCGCCGTACTTCCGTCCTCGTGCCAGAGCGCAGCAACCGATATATCAGCCGTCACTTCGTCCTCGACAATCTCATCGTAGAACTTCTGCGGATATGGTATAGGAAGCAGCAGCGCATTCAGCCGCTTGAAGGACGGTATCCACTCGCTCGTGATCGGCATGGTCGTGACGTTGTCTGGTGATTTCCTGCGCATGGGTACAAAGGCTGTGGTTCCGAATGCCTCGTTCGCACACTGTCCGTTGCTGCTGCTTGTCGGTGGGCTGGGATGAGCAAAGGGATTCATTGTCGCAACGTTGGGCGGTTTCGGTGACTGCCGTGCAGCAGCGCTCAGCGAGCCTACAGCAGAGTATTCCGTCCTCCTCTTCGGCCTACTCGAATTCCTACTACTCGACCTACTCCCAGCACTACTCGCCGACCGACTCGGGATGGTCAGAAAATCCTCGGGCAAATCATTCCAGTTGGTCGTCTCCCTGGCTTTCAAGTCGGGCGCGTAAGCGGGTGCGGAGGATATACGCATGCCCACTGGCAGAAGGAGTTTGTTCTCGTCGGACTGCTTGTTCAGCCATGCCGATATGGAGGGTTGTGACATTTTGTCGCGTAGAGGGGTGGAGATGGGAAACGTTGAGCGCGGTGTCACGGGAGCCGCTTCGTCGCAGCAAGGGTGTTTGCGGGATGTGCCGACGAGAGATGAGCGCAGGTTCCAAAAGATTCGAGCTTCGGATTTGGCGGTGACAGCAGCAGCAACGACGACGACAACAACGAGCAGCGATGGGGTCCGGGTCGAGTAAACCTGCCAATGAGCAGTTACAGCATGTGTTCGCCGCGTGAGTTTCTTCCCGGAGAGCAATTGGCCAAGCGACGCTGAACCGGACACGCAGAGAGACGCCGGTGAGGTTTTCGGGGGAGCTGGTCGATTCGCTGCAGCATAGCGATCAGGTACGACTCGCTGCCCGCCTTCACATCTAAATACTCTCCTGCCTCGACTATGACGCTCGCGATGGTGTCATGCGACTCTCTTACCATGGACCGGGGGAGCCGATCGCAGGCTCTGAACTCTGGTTCCCTCCCAGAGACACTCAGCTGATCCCACCCGCGTCCAGTCCGACACGACCCGGTCCAAGAACCTCGAGCACATCATAGCCCAGCGCGTCGCCTCCGAGCTCGAGAAGTTGCGCAAGCAGCAGTCGCAGCAACTCGACTCGCTGCAGACTTCAATCTCCACCGAAGAGACCGAAACTCCCGCCGAACCTCTCTCCATCCGCCAACAGATGATCCGCGACATCACCGGCGAGCCCACGCCCGAGCAGAAGAAGAACGACACGAGTTCGGACAGCGTGAGGAAGGAGATTGAGAGCTTGAGGAAGAAATTGGAAAGCAGGAAAAAGGTCGAGGCCATGGACCCGGCGGTGGAGAAGGCGCGGGAGGGGCTGGTGAGGTGTTTGAGGGCGAACGATCGGAGACCCTTGGATTGCTGGAAGGAAGTCGAGGAGTTCAGGGGAGAGGTCGGGAGGTTAGAACGCGACTTCGTGAAAAGAGTGTAGTGTGGATGTACGCTTTGTGGTCGCGGAGCGCTGTACAATTGTACCTTTTTCAGAACCTGTGCATATCCTAGAATTCAATGCCAGATAAGGCTCCCTCATCCCGTCACGTCTCTCTGAACATCACTTCTCCCCAGGTACCTCTGCGACCTTAATCGTCCCTTGGTCCCATCCACTACCCCAACTCACCCTTCCCTTCATCGTCGCCACGCCGGGCCGTCTGAATGCCCTTGTCCGCGACAAGAAGCTCCGCCTGGGATCTGTCAAGATGTTCGTTCTTGACGAGTGTGACAAGATGCTTGACGCAGTCGGTAAGCAAATCTCGACTCGCTAGTGACGGGCCCCTAGCTGATCGAATATACAAGACATGCGTCGTGATGTGCAAGACATCTTCCGCGCTACACCAACTCAGAAGCAAGTGATGTTCTTCAGCGCGACACTGTCCCAGGAGATTCGGCCTATTTGCAAGAAATTCATGCGCAATCCGAATGAAATCTACGTTGACGATGAGACGAAGCTAACACTGCACGGTCTGCAGCAGTATTACATCAAGCTTTCTGAGCAGGAGAAGAACCGGAAGCTGAACGATTTGCTTGACACGCTTGAATTCAACCAGGTCATTATCTTTGTCAAGAGCACGCTTCGTGCTCAGGAGCTCGACAAGCTGCTGCGGGACTGCAACTTCCCTTCCATCGCCGTGCACTCTGGCGTCAGCCAAGACGAGCGGTATGTGTACCTTCTCGCCCCTTTGAATCGTCTTTACTAATCAGCCCCACAGAATCAAGCGCTACAAGGAATTCAAAGAGTTCAACAAACGTATTTGCGTTGCTACCGACGTTTTCGGCCGTGGTATTGATATCGAGCGCATCAACCTGGCAATCAACTACGACCTACCAGACAAGGCTGATTCGTACCTTCACCGTGTCGGTCGTGCCGGTCGCTTCGGTACCAAGGGTCTCTCAATCTCGTTCGTCAGCAGCCCAGACGACGAGCAGGTGCTCAAGGAGATCGAGAAGCGCTTCGAAGTTGCTCTGCCCGAGTTCCCGGAGGGCGGAATCGACTCCACCACCTATATGGCGAACTAAGGCATACCTAACGAGAGCGCAGTACCTGTGATCATCTACTCGATACGTCGAAGACAGCGTCTCTTGTAGGAATTCTACCGCATCAGCAGGATCGAAGCAATCAGAACAGGACGATGGAAGGCCCTTCTGTGTTTGGAGGAGTTGGCCGAAGGCATGAAACCATAATCGCTGACTTTGAAGTTTTGCTGTAATTCTAGATGCTATCATGCTTTCTCCAAGTGCATATTTCTTTGGGCGTCCCATGGATGGATTAGCAGAGGGTAGCTAGGTCAACAATGGCAGTCTGGCAGACAAAAGCAACAAAAATCTGCATCTCAATGCGCGCGTCAATGACTCCAAGTGCAACGATCCACGCAGAAAAAAAATGCTCGTGTAACGTGGCTTCGCATCTACATGAATTGCAAGGTGAACTTCATCCAGAACTAAACCATGACAGCGTCCACCGATATGCAATTCAGCTAGTCTCTTCACATTGTACTGCCCGATCGTGTCCGCAGCTGCTCGCTCTTCGTACCCCTCCCTGGTGACCCGCGCTTGTATACTTGGTGGCTATCTATACAGAGGTGCTTCACCTTCGTAGTTTCCTTGCCTCTACAAAGTCTTTCCTGCTTCTTCAGAGCTTTTACTCCTCCAGACTTTTGCATCTGAGCTTGTCCCCACTATTCTTGATCTTCAACGCAAGGCAAGCCAACTTTGTGATTCAGCAATCATAGGCGGCCGTTCCAGTTCTCACAATTCCACAACACCAGTCCTTTTCTTGCTTCGGGATTCACTCTTGACTTTAGCACTACCCAGCCTGTACGCACCCGAAAAAACATTATGCCGAAGGCATTGCTCGACCACGTCATCATCCTCGTTCCCTCTTCCATCATCGACTCTCCACCCGAATGGCTCACCAAGCACTTCACCATCACACAGGGCGGCACACATGCCGACGGCAAAACACATAACAGCCTCATAGTTTTCCAGGACGGAAGCTACATCGAACTGATAGCTTTTGTCGACGGTATGTTGTGTTACAACTCATGTTTCGACGACAACTCATCATCTTCAACCACATACGCTGCAATCCAGATACCCGATCACCAGAAACATGCAGACTGAGTAGGCGAGAAAGCTCCAGCGAGACGTTCTGACAGCCCTCTAGATGATCCCAAGCACAAAGAGGGACACTGGTGGGGCGATCGGCCCCTCGGTATAATCGACTTCGCCCTGACCACCAAAGGCGCCGCCTCGGACGACATCGCCGCCGTGAGAAACCGCCTGGAGAAGACAGCTGCAGGCATCGGCTATGCAGATCCCGTGAAAGGCGGGCGGACGAAGCCCGATGGGCAGGCGATGCAGTGGGAAGTCACGTTCCCGACTGGAGCCACGCGTGGCGAAGTGCCGTTTTGGTGTCATGATGTGACGGCGAGGGAACTGCGCGTGCCGACAGACGAGAGGAAGAGGACGCATCCGTGTGGTGCCTTTGGTCTAGAAGGCTTGTTCGTTACCGTTTCCGCGGAAGAGCGGCACACTCAGTTGGCAGCTGCATATGAGGCGATCTTCGCACAGGCGCCGCCCACATGGCCGTTTCCGTTCGGTGCGGTGCCGTTCGGGGCCGGGAGGGTGGAGGGGGTGAGGGAGGCAGAGGAGAGGCGGATGAGGGACGTAAGGGTGTGGGTACAATGTAGTGGGAGCATGCCTGGGGCAGAGCAGAGGAGGGTAGAGGAGAGGAATGGGCTGGAGCTGAGCTTGGTTGTTGCGACGACGAAGGGAAGGGTGAGTTGGGGTAGTGGATGGGACCAAGGGACGATTAAGGTCGCAGAGGTACCTGGGGAGAAGTGATGTTCAGAGAGACGTGACGGGATGAGGGAGCCTTATCTGGCATTGAATTCT
>Ga0181469_100278_pt1 | contig 18420 bp, 16 predicted proteins | sample InSIn2SAF170_2_FD_119081 | JGI IMG/M metagenome (GOLD analysis project Ga0181469, IMG submission 119081) | Clean room microbial communities from NASA Spacecraft Assembly Facility at Jet Propulsion Laboratory, Pasadena, California, USA -... ... | reverse complement strand
TTTGACAATTAATCACATTTGGTATCTCTGGTATCATCGGTATCATCGCAACTTCTCTACCACCAGCAAATATCTCGAAGGGACCGAGTCATGCATTAGGCGTGTCATCCTCTTCAAGGTGAGGTCTCGTAGCCTCCATAATCTAGTCTTCTTCCTCTTCTCCGGTAGCTTTGGTTCCCAAGACCCATTTCGATTTTCCATGTACATCGGTCTCGTGCTCGAGAGCAATGCGGCTGAGGTGGCCAAGGATGTTCTCCATTTGGGTGTCGGCATGGGATCGCTTGGCACGACCAAGGTTGGCAATCCACTGCATTTGGGTAAGGAGGTAGTAAGTGATGGCGACGACAATGGTAACACCAATCGAGTAGCCCCAGATGACGACAACTGTGACAATAGAAGTGATGCTGCTGAATGGCTGGTGACCGACACGAATGCTACCAGGCTCAGTGTAGAATGAACCTTCGCCGCCGTGGAGCCAACCGAAAACACAGAAGAGTGTGGAGATTATGTCGACAACAAAAATGGCGCCGACGAGCTTGTAGTTGGGCCAGGTCTGTCCACCTCGGGTGACGAAAATGAGCCAGTTCTCAACAAGCGAAACTTGGAGGAAGAGCATAAGCTGGACGTTACCGAAGTTCTGGACAAGACCACCGTTGGGCAAGAAGAAAGTTCCTCGCAAGATCCAGGTTGAAAGGGCAAGCTCGATGCCCAGGACAACGGAGATGACCCAAATTCTTGGCAGTTGCCACTCCACTGGTCGTTGTTCGTAATGAGCATTATCGTAGGCAACAGCAATTGTAGCCAAATCAGCGAACAAGGCCAAGAACACGATGAGATCGGTTCGGATGGTCTCGTTGATGATACACATTGATGTAACCAGGTAGATTTCCAAGTGCAAGCAGAGGGCGATACGATATTGGACGTAAGCCTTCATTCTCTGGAAAATCTGTCGAGCACATTTGATAGCATCGACGATGGTGGAAAGACCGGGAGCAAGGAAAACGATATCGGCAGCGGCTTGAGCGGCTTCGGTGGCACCTTCGACAGCAATACCGCAGTCGGACTTCTTCAAAGACGGAGCATCATTGACACCGTCACCAGTCATGGCAGTCAAATGACCACGTTGTTGCAACATTTCGACGACCTGGTACTTGTGCTCGGGGAAGACTTCAGCGAAACCATCAGCCTTCTCGACGAGGTCGTATTGTGTAGTACCAGCAACACCACCAGCGATCAAACGTTGGGAGTTGTAAACCTTGGTTCCGAGGGCGAGAAGCTTGCAAGTTTCCTTGGCAATAGCGATGGCATCACCTGTCAACATCTTGACTGCAAGACCGAGGTTCTGAGCTTCCAAGATGGTGTGGGCGGTATCCTCACGAGGAGGGTCGAACATAGGCAACATACCAATGACCTTCCATGGCTCGTCACCACGCTTGGAAGCGACACCGAGAGATCGGAAACCACGGCGAGCAAAGTCAGCGGCGGTATCTCTGTAATGCTTGGAAGTAGATTCGTCACACTCTGCGATGGAAAGAACTGCTTTGGGTGCACCCTTGCAGAAAGCCCATGTCTCGCCCTTGAGTGTGCAGATAGTGGTGATACGCTTGGAGACAGGATCGAAAGGCGTGTACTTGACAGTCTTCCAGCCTTGTGACAAGATTTCTCGGGCCTTTGGATACCTCTTGAGAGTAAGAATTGTGATCTTGTCGATAGGGTCAAGAGCCTTCAAGTTGTGTGAAGAGGCAAGAGCAGCACATGCCATCATCCAGTTGACATCTTCACCCTCAGCGACGTATGGCTCACGGATGGTAAGCTGGTTGGCAGTCAAGGTACCAGTCTTGTCAGAGCAGAGGACGTCGACACCAGCTAGAGACTCAATGGCAGTCAATTTCTGGACGATAGCCTTCTGCTTAGCGAGATAAGCCGCGCCGACAGCCAAAGTAGTGGTGGTGACGACTGGAAGACCGACTGGAACACCGATGATTAGAAGAATCAGGGCGTAGCTGAGCAAGTTGATAGAACTATCCATGGGAGTGGCAATTGGGATGTTGTGGAAGAAACCGCCAATCCAGGCAGTAAGAATCCAGAAGACGACCAAAACCAATAGAGAGGTACCGATCGAGTCCATGACCTGCTTGAAGTGACCAGTATCGTTGGCACCTTGGACAAGCGAGGCAGTCTTTCCGACGAAAGAACCACGAGCAGATTCTGTGACCATAGCATAGGCGTGACCACGCTTGCAACCGGTGGTGTAGTAACAGACGTCTCCCAAGTACTTGTCAACAGCAAGCGATTCACCAGTGATGGCAGACTGGTCAGTAGCGACAATTGAGTGACCGATGTGGTGTTCGTCTTCGTCGTCTGAATCGGTGTGGTTCTTTGAGTAGTGCTCCTCAGGGTCGCTGACCAGTTGCTTGTAAGTTTCCCAACCTTCCTTGTTTTCGTAGTCGCAAATCAATCGACATTCAGCTGCAACAACTTGACCTTCTTCGAGGATAAGCTAGCATTTAGTTAGTATCAACTCGTTTAGCGAGATAGATAAGACGGGTAAACATACAACATCACCAGGGACGAGTTCTCGAGCCTTGATTTCTGTCTCGCGACCATCACGAATGACGATAGCCTTCATAGCGATGTCGCCTTTGAGAGAGGCCACAACGTCGGCAGCCTGCTTTTCCTGGTACCATCCAACTACAGCGTTCAGCATTAGGATACCGATGATAACACCGAAATCGATCCAATCTTGGAGACCAGCAGCAAGAAGGACAGCCAGTTCCATAACTGTCATATAGGTCAGATTTTGAATTTCGAATTCAGATGGCACAAGAACTTACCATATAGGATAGGGCCTTTGAAGTATCCGATGAACTTCAAGAACATGTTTTCCTTTTCGGTAGCGAGTTCGTTGAAGCCAGTCTTTTTCCGTCTGTTCTCGACTTCCGCACTGGATAGACCCTGGTTGATATCGGTCAAGACCCAGTCGTCAGGAACTTCAAAGAGCTCGCCGGGTCCATCACCACCACCAAATATTTTGCTGAAAAAGCCCTTCTTTTTTGGCTTGCTAGCATCAGCCGCATCCTCACCAGACACCTGTGATGGAGCCTTGGAAAACCGTCGATCTCGGTAGGTAGAAATGTATCGGAGAAGGTTGGCGTATTCGCCCTCGTCTTTGTCTGGGTCCCAACCGTCGGCGAAGGAGATTCTCTCCCTCTTGGAATCGCCATTCTCAAGATCTTTCTCACCAGACATGTTGTGCTATGAGTGGAGAGATTAGTACGATTAAAGAGAAAAAGAGAAAAAAGAAGAAGGACGACGACGGCAATGGTCAAATATCGGACCAAGCTGTGAAAGGAAGGAAGGAAGGTGTGCCAGAGCTGTGAGATTGACCCCTCTTTAAGCAAAGTCAGTCGAAAGAGAGAAGCTCACCTGAAGCGAAAGTGAATGGAGGAAGCAAGGTCCACTGGTAATCCGACAAGCCGTGGAGTAGTGATAGCTTCAGCAATAGCAGCAGTGGATAATCTGGTTGGCTGCTTAAGCTTTCCTTAGGCATGGAGTCAGTGAGGATGCCGTGTGAGCCATTATGAGATAAGAAAACTGACCGATGGTACGAGACGGCGTCGTATTGTGACGACGTCAATATTACACTTAACAGAGCGTTATTTACCGCGAGTATTGTCCGTGCAGGAATGGGCCGACGTTTAATGCAGCTATTGTCATGCAAGGATCCCTCTAGTGGATGAGGGCGGCGAATGAACGCCTGCGACTGCGTGAAGTGGGTAGGTGGGTTTGTGAAGAGCCGATTGCAGCTGCAGTTCGGCTGTTTGACAACTAGAAATCGTTTTTGCTGCTCTTGATGAATTCTAGACTGCTCTCACAAATGGAGAAGACAGACGGTAAAATGTTTTGTGCAATGTGCAGGTCTTTGTGGTAGATACACTTCGGAAGCAACGTGAATAAAATTGGAAAATGTGGGAAACGCAGGTGGATCGTCCGCTAAACCTTCTTTATTCTTTGACAGCTGACGTACTGTAGACCTGGACAATTCTCACCTCTCAATATGGATTTGGGTACGTTTCGTTCTCTGCACAGAGAAATAAGAGGATGTGAGCAAGTACAAAACATCTCTATGAGCAAATTGTCGAGGACATGCACCACTCGGGGCGTAACAATACAGTGTAGATCTTGGTGTGCAGTGAAAGCCTTGCCATCGTTTTGGCAGTGTTAACCAACCTGTGGTTGCACCCACAATCAACCAACTTTAAACTACAACTATTGTTTCCGATAGCTTTGCGATCAACGCTTTGGGACTCGTCGAGAAGTATTGTACGCATCTATGCCAGTATGTGCTGTCAAATGCATGATCCAGTAAGGCGTTCCAGCCTCTGCTGATGCTTAAGATAGATCTCTAATCTTTGTACAGTACGAAAGATGTCAAGCGATACTTTGCAAGCTACTTTGACCATAAAAAACGCAAAACAATTGAGCCGAATACGCAGAAAGTATCAGTTTTTGCTTGTACGATGAGGTACAATGCATCCATCAGTGGCTTGCGAAAGGCGTGTTTTGAAAGACGAACCGCCAGCTTCGCAGTCGGCGACTATCTTTTGAGATGGCCCGTGATGTACGCGCATTACGTTTCGATTGTCTGAATTTTGACTGGCTGAATGGCTAGCTGCTTTCGAGAACGTGTCGCAAATCATTTACTCCACGTCTCCATACGACTCCGTCATCTCGCTGCATGAATTGAAATGGCGAATACCAAACGCTGTCCGGGCTACGGCCATACAGTGGCGTTTCTCCGATAACCATTCCCAAAACAGGCAAGCTGAGGTCGGTTCAAACAGCTCACCTGGCAACGGGAAAGCCATGTCTCGTTGCTGCTCGCCTGAATGCTCCCAAATATGCATCATTGTGTATCATCAAGCAATTAGCTTACAGCACAAGTTTTCTGCATGAGCCGAAGCCTCACAAAGCACACCGTTCGCTTCACAATGAATAAGCTTGATGTAAGCCAGATCTATTAATGTGTGACATGTTCCCATCAAACTATATTGAAGATGCCAAAGTCCTTGAGGTGAGGGTTGATTGACGTGCCAAACACCAGGGGACCTTGTCGAGAGTGCTTCATTACTCCTCTGCAGGTCTGCGACGATGCAAACAACGTGCCCGAGAGCCATATCAGCGCTCGGTTGAGCTGTGAGTATTAGTGGAAGCTTGATGTAAGATTCTCCACCGACACTAGGCCCGTGTTGCACTTCAATCACGATTTCTCGCATCCAAAAAGAGATGAGATAAACAAAAGCTGAAATTGCTCCAAACAGCCTCATCCAGTCGCTGTTGTGTTTGTCTTTATTAATCGCTAATCCGCACAAAAATTACGACAAGTTGCGAACAAAATTTTGCTTCCAACACAATCCAGATCAGAGATTCGAGTACTAACTAAAATCTGCATCAAACTTGTGAGTTCCACAAACAAGCGTCGGAGCCGACCATTGGTGTCCAGTGGAGCCAGTGTTGCAACGTGCGGCATTTTGAATCCCCGTCCACAGCAGTGTTAAATGTTCTCGAGCTGTCGGTAGCGGTCAGTGCCTGTTGGTGACAATATCGCTCATATATGCGCCAGCTCTCAAGCACGGTCTTATTGTGCAATTTCACTTTCGCACATTCCTCACAAAAATGTGTTGTGCTTGCGGCTACACGCGACCAACGAAACAATATGCGCATCGCGAGTTTTATTCTGAACAAGTTTTAGAGCAAACGGTTAGACATCGCCGAAGCTACCACTCCGAAATTCGCAGTTTTTCGCAGACTCAATTCGTTGGTAACAGCATTCTAAAACAGTCACAGAATATGCTCAGGTCACAAAGCAGCCTTCGTGGCAGCAGTGCTCCAAGATTCTCTCTACAATGACTGCGACCATTTGGCGACATCGACAGTGATACAATTCGACATGCTCACCTTTACGATACCAAAACCCCTCCTTCACGATCATGCCCGATGTGCTCACGTCTGTGCCAGAGCTCTTGCCTTGAACACGGCCATGTGCAAGTACGGCAGTGTGCTGAAATCATTCGCGTGCTTTTGTCTCGCCATACACATTCTGATTGCAAAACGTTCTCAAGCAGTGTAGTCTGCCATTCAAAACAATGCTGTTTTTGGCTTGGGTTCTGTAGCAGTCTTACTGATTGTGCTTCCTCAACTGCGCAATCGGGCCCTTTGTAGAACGAGCCGGCCGAACATCCTTACTGTTTGTGTTCGCCTGGTTGCTTCACTCTACGCGGACCCCAGTTTAGATTTGACAGTGCAGTACTGGTACAGGACGAAGAAGAAAGAAAGGTGAGCATCCACCCACCGTCAGTCCACTTGTCAACCCAACCCAACCACTTAGGACGCGTCTGTATACTATATAAAATTTCCGGTTCGCCTACAGAAAACATGGAGCATATGTTCATTTCTTCCCTACAATAATAAGGATTAACTTCGTGGTCGTCGGCACGAAACATATTCTCCACCGACTGCTAAAGTGGCTTCGTACTTGTACTGTATTTTGTGCGACGCGAAACCCTATATATTCACTATCAAATCAGATATTGTATCGCCATTTAGTCGTAATCCGTTCACCACTCATCTTCGACGGTGCTATCATAAAGCCGGTCGTTACGTCACCATATCTGGTAGGCAATCGATTCCGGCCCATAAGATCACGCATGTCGGCAATCCACCTCATGTGCATCTGCAGACAGTAGCACACGCGCTGCACGCTTGTACTCAAAACAGCCCCCGCATCAATCCCCCAACACCCCCCAACACCCCTCATACTCCGGAAGCCTCAACGACTGACGTATCTCAGGTTACAGGGCCAATCACGGTCGCGAATTGAGTAGTTGATGCGAGATGCATGCATGTACTACTGTAGCTTGACGAACCGCGAACCGACTATCCCTGCCATTACTGTAACGATCGTTTCCGAGCTCCCATAACGCGGTAACGATAGAGCATGTGGTGCTCGAGCGTTGGCTAAGGTTGCGGTATGTTTCCGTTGATCTGCTATATAAAGCCTTGCGATGCGCAGTTGCAGTGCCTAGGACATTGCCCTCCAGGGCATTCCTAAAGGTTTGTAGTACTTGATAGTACTTTCTAAGGACATTCTGGATTTGGGCCGCAATGATATCTCACAGTTGCCAGTGTTGTTAACAAGGAGCTAGCGTTATCGTAAGTCCGTGGACGGACACGCCCATGGATACATACATGCACTACAGTAGCCTGCATAGCACAAAAGCAAAACTATACAGTACGTTTGCAGCTCCCAATAGCCTTACTGGAATGGTGATTGCCCGACCTTCGAGACACCACTTGAGTGCCAGATATGAGTACAGGTTGTTTCACCGCCGAGTCATCTATATCAATGCGATATTTGGATCGTTGCCGAGATGCGTCTGATCCCTTTCCATGGCTATATCCTTTCTCGAATTCAGGGATTACCTTACATATCACCAACATCTTTGCCCCTCAGCGCCTTCTTCAAGGTGGTTCAGAGGTGATATATATTACTGAGCGATGATATGGCCAGCTTCGAAAGGAGAGGGCACGATAAGTAGAGCGCGGCGAGACGTGTATCGAAGCCTTCTCTGGTTTCTAGGCAGTACGTATCCATTTGATAAATGTATGGTACATATACAACCAAGCCACCAAGGGCTCAGGTGTTTTCTATGAATGCCCTAGCGCTGAGTGGGAGCATATGGAATGCATTATAGACCCCGAACTTTTCCTTGGTTCTACACGGCATTTCTGGTGTCTCGTCGCAAGAGTATGGCTTGGTGCAAGTCAATGACACCTTCCTCGAGCTCATGGAAAAGCGGAAGCATCACAGCGTGTAGCTGGTGCTGGGCAAGGTGAGCTTTCCGTACGCCAACCGCTCTCTTACATGAGATTTGCCTTTGTTGAATAGGAAGGCACAGCTCAGATTCAGCAAACGCACACCTTCCCTCAACATACTACACGATGGCGACATATCTACTCTGTGACTCTTTCAATCTTCCTTTGATTCTATCCTCAAATTCGTTTCGGTTTTGTCCTTATCCATCCAACACGCTTCTTGCACCAGCAGTCCATTCGTTGCTTTGACTCCCATTTGTGCTCTTAACCGACAGACCGACGAGATGGTCTCGACTCTCGTCCTACTATCCCTTCTGGGTGCTGCCCTCAGTCGAGTGACCGCTCTGCAATGCGGTGAATCCAGTCGACCAGAGCCAACTCTTATCGTGCATTTCACACCTTCAATGCCCACTCAAACCCCGCCAACTAGCACAGTCTTCGGCGTTATTAAGACAAGCTACATGAATGTAGGTTCACGTGTTCATTCTCAATTACAAATGTTGACTCTGACCAGGTCGTTGACTGCAACTATGTCATGGTCGAGAACGTTGATAGTAATCCAGCTCAAGTTGTAAGTAACGTCCGAAAGACTTCTCCCAACAATCACAACTGACAAGCATCAGGGACTGTTCACAGAAAAGACGACCATCCCAGCACTGACTGTCTATCGAGTTGGCTGTATGCCTGAAACATCCATTGTGACCAGACGAGACCTTCAAGCATACCAGACCATTGAACCAGGATACCCGCAGACAAAACTGCCGAATACCTACACGGACAAGCAACCCTACATTCTCAAGAGAAGCAATGATGGAAATGACATATCCCCCATCAAGTCTCTCTACAGCATTGCCAACCGTCTCTCTGCTGGCATTGATCCAACCAATGAGAACATCACTGTAAGAGACTTTAAGTTTCTCGAACAGTTGAACACTGCTCTGTTCGCTCTCAACTTGGTCGACTCTGGTTTTCCACTTGACCAAACGTGCAACTACCTTCAAGATCCAGAAGTTCAAAACAGATTGGCAGACAACATCATTGATGCACAACAAGCTGCGGATATCGTTTGCTTTGCTGCCAAGTATGGACTGTACTTCAACGAATCTAATGACCAGCTGCTGGCTGACCTCGCGGGACTGGAGTATACTATACAAATCCAGGCTTACAATCCGCAAGCCCTTCAACAAATCTGCGAGACCCTCGACTACACAGCAGCCTCGTTTCTCAGCATCGACACTGATGGCATACGCACATACGTTTGTAACAGCACCGGTCCTCCTGCACATCCACCAAGCAGCATGTCGGTATCTTCAGCTATCAGCACTGTTACTGGAGTTACTCCAACAGGTTTCACAAGTACAGCGTGGCCTATGAGTACCGGCACTGGTGACCTTGGCACTGGGACAATAACAGGAAGTGTCTCTATTGTCTTCGGAACGAACGGTCCAGCTTTGAGCAGTGCTACATCTGCCGCTGGTATTGTGCCACCATGGTGGAATGGTACTTCAACAGCAACTGCTGACATCACAATCACTTCCGATGGATACCCAGCCTCGACAATCACGACAACTCCTGTTCCCCAATACTACCCACCACGACTTCGTCGACATGGTCGAGGCAACTTCTAACTCAGGCTTATGCAATATTGCATGGCTCATCGCTATTGATCAACTCAAGCTCGAACGTTCAATCATGATACGTAACTCAATATGTGTTACACCTTGAAAGTGACCAGATATCCTAGCCGCCAATATCACACATCATTACTTAGACTTCCAGGAAGCTTGAGTAGCTACTAGCATATAGACCCGCTTAATGAATGTATATTCAGCTCAACTCCTTTTCACTTCTTGTGGTCGCCACAAATCTCGTTGCGCCGTTCAGATAGTCAACCAACTCCTCGTCTCCTAGTTTATCAAAGCGACATCCAAAGTCCTTGAATTACTGGGGCATCTTCCTAGCCCATCCTCTGCCACCAATCGTTCAAGAACACTCCATATTTCTACCTCAGTACACCACATATCATCCACTTTGTTCGTTCGATTAGCATAAGTTTACCGCCATCTTGATGAGGTCAGATAATGAGATCTAAGATTCAAGCCATTATTAGGGAGCCTCGCAAGGCAGAAACATAAACCACTCTCAACGCTGCTAGTAACAAATCAGGAGGCATGGCACCAACTCGCAGGGGGGTGCTCATATGAGCGCAGCGAGCCCAGAGTAGTTGTCGAGAAGAGCGATCTATCGAGAACAATTTGGTTGCACGGACTCAGACGGGGAAATCAGGGATTTGTTCTCCATCTATCTTGGGCTCGATCATGCACGAGACAAGTTTGCTGGGAGAGGGTGCGCCAGAATAGGAAGAGATGGATCATGACCTTGAAGCAGGCCGCACAACTGCAACTTGACCTCAAATGTGGTCTCTATTCCAACGTCTGAGCCTCTGGGGTATTAAGTAACGGACGTCGCGAATAGGATGTTTGTGAATAGGAAGCAGGTCCTCCTCCATGGTCCGTGTACTGTACATAGTGCGGCTTGGGAATAAATTTGTACAAAAGGGTGAACATCCACCCGCGTGCCACATCGAGTTCCAACAACACAAAGTGCACCGCATAAATGCGTAGCATAACTGATGCACGGACTTGAGACGTTAAACATAGTTTCGGAGGCTGGTACTGTGCATACCTATGATTAAGACTCCCACCACCAGCAAAACCATCTGTTAATAAGAAAGGTAGAAGGCTAACCGACTACTCTACATCGCAGGGTCGCTGCTAAACTTGGAGAGGTCTGCGCCATAGAGCCTTCTGATTCGATAAATTCAGGGCCACTTACTCTCTAACAGTAAGCTTCACAATTTAGTGTTACGCATTAAATCTTTAGCGGTTCATTGAAAAGTGACGTTTCATCAAGTGCAACAGGTTCGTCCACAGAGACATACAGTAACGGGGTTGAATTCGCACGTTGATCATCTGTCCGAACGTAAACGACACGGTCATCCAATGTGGTAGCGAGATCACGATGTCGCCTCCAGACTCTCGATCAGAAATCCTTGCCCATTTGCGCTCTCAAATTAAGAATGGTCAACCAGTGGTTGGTGCTGGCGCAGGCACAGGACTTTCAGCTAAGTTCATCGAAGCAGGTGGTGCTGACTTGATCATTATCTACAATTCAGGACGCTTTCGTATGGCCGGTCGAGGCTCGCTCGCAGGACTCATGCCCTATGGCGATGCAAACGCCGTTGTCGTCGACATGGCTCGGGAAGTGTTGCCCATAGTGGATAAGACCGCGGTCCTGGCAGGTGTTTGCGGCACCGACCCTTTCCGAATCATGCCCAAATTTCTTCAACAACTCAAAGACATGGGCTTTGCTGGTGTACAGAATTTTCCTACAGTTGGTCTTATCGATGGCACGTTTAGGGCTAATCTTGAAGAGACGGGCATGGGTTATGACAAAGAGGTTGAAATGATCAAGCAAGCTCATGATCTCGATCTTCTCACTACACCTTATGTGTTCAACGCTCAAGACGCAGAGCAGATGACGAAAGCTGGTGCCGATGTACTTGTCTGCCACATGGGCTTGACTACAAGCGGGAGTATCGGTGCCAAGACTGGAAAGACGTTGGAGGATTGTGTTGACTTGATACAGCAGATGACAGATGCTGCGAAGAAGATCAATCCCGAAATTATGATTCTCTGCCACGGCGGCCCTATCGCCGAGCCTAAAGATGCCCAGTTCGTACTGAGTAAAACGAAAGGTATACACGGTTTCTTTGGTGCGAGCAGTATGGAAAGACTGCCTGTTGAACTTGCCATAACCAACATCACAAAGGACTTCAAGAGCTTGAAATTTCAAGATTAGGCAATAAACAATTGATTTCGGTGTTTCAAAAAACGTATGAGCGGCGCTTCATGTTCACATTCCACTCTACTTCCAAGTTGGTCCGTTCTGTTTCAAGCTCTTCCTCCTCTTCCTAGCAGAATCGAAGGTGTGATTCCAGATTCTGCGATACAGAAAATCGAATGGCGCTAGCCGGCACTCTGATGCTATCCGAGTGGATTTTCGAACAGAGCCTAAAACGTTTCTGCCCGCATTATTTGCTATTGTACAGTACTGCAAAGCTCGTGTGCACTCCGGCCCTAATCCAGAAGTTTGCTACATGGAAGTCTAGGCTTGTAGTGTGCGCTTTTTGCTGGATTATCAACCGAGCTCGGAGTGCCGAAGTACGGTTTCCGGCATAGTTTAACAGAATCAGGCAGATTTCCGGAGCCGTTATTTGACCACATCCAGCTGAGCTCAGGTTTCATAATCGGGTAATTCGCCACGAATTTGAAAATCCTCTCCACAACTTTTCAAACATTTCTAATCCTCCTTCCTATCTTCATTCATTGAGGTTCACCATTTCGGTATCTGGGACGTCGAACATCATAGGAGTATTACGCGCCACATTACTTACAAGACAACTACTAAATTATCTGCAGGTCTCTATTGCTGTGTAAGCTCTTCGACCATGAAGAAGCTTTCTTCCTTTCGCTGGGGTCTTGCACGGCCACCGTGATCAAGAGATGCTGTTACAGTACGCCAGATATTGATAAAAGCATGAGCCGGTGTTCGTATGTGGTTCTCTGTGTCTGAAACTTACCTGAGCTCGGTGACCTCTTGGTTTGAGTGTCGAAAGGGTTCAGGCAATGTTGGGCACATTCATCCACATGCGTTCTGAGATTATACGGCTTTGAACTTGATCAGGATAATTCCTGCGAAAGGATCATGCTTCTTCCCTACCCCAACTAAAACGTCCTCCTAACCACGGCAGGTCCCTACCAATCCAACCAGTTGCTCGACCTGACAGCCATCAATATATTCCTGAAGAGGAGCTATTCGCAAACTCGATAGGCGATCAGCAAGTGGCATTCAGTAAACATGAAGCCAATTGGTATGTATATCGACCCAGCAAATGCGATATGAGTGCTAAGTAGTACATCTCAGACGAAAAAGATGTTGCCGCCACGATCGTGCCTGATCATGCTCAAACATGGGATAAGAACGTCGAACGAAGACTCGTTCGCAAGACCGACTTCATTCTAATTCCATTGATGTGGATCGGCTACAGTCTTGTCTATTATGACAAAGCTATCCTGGGTGGTGCAACTGTTTTCGGTCTCGCCACCGATCTCAAGTTGCGCGTGGTCATTAACCCAACTTCAAAGACGCCGAAGGTCTCCACCGCACGTCTCAGCTGGGCTACCAGTCTCTTCTACTTCGGCATGCTCGCCGGGCTCTTTCCATTGACCTACTTGTTCCAGCGCTTCAGCATCGGCAAAGTTGTTGGTACAGTCGTGATCATATGGGGAATAGTCGAAATGAGCACGGCTGGCGTCACGACGTTTCGAGGCCTATATGCTCAACGCTTTTTCCTGGGTTTCACAGAGTCAATTGTGCCGACTGCTTTTCTTGTCGTAATCAGTGGCTTCTATACGCAGGCTGAGCAGACATGGCGACAATGTTTGTGGTACAGCAGTACTGGATCCATGACTGTCATTGGTGCACTCATCAACTATGGATTTGCACATATTGCACATGCCCATCTGAAGAGCTGGCAATATCTCTATCTCACGGCAGGTGCACTGACTGTGCTGTTTGGAATCGCCTTGTTGTTCCTACCTAGCTCCCCGGCTGATGCATGGTGGTATACTCCCGAGGAAAAGATCGTAGCAATCGAACGACTTCGCGAAGGTCAACTTGGAGTGCGATGCTCAAAGATCAAGATCTCACAGATCAAGGAAGCTATGCTCGATGTCAAGGTATGGATCATCACCATGATGATGGGTATCGCTTATATCATCAACGGCGCAATCAGTGGCTTGTAAGTGATTACAACCTCATACTCTCCTTTCTACATCCACTAACTCTCTACAAGTGGTCCACTGATAGTCTCAACCTTCGGCTGGTCCTCCTACGCCTCCCTCCTCTGGCAAATGCCCCTCGGCGGCATCTGTTTCGTCGGCATCCTGTTAGTAGGCTACCTCAGCCTCAAAATCCCAAACATCCGCCTCATCATGCTCGCAACCTGCTGCCTCCCCGTCATCGCAGGCTGCGCCATGATCTGGAAGAGCACTTGGTTCCACCACGCCGCCACCCCGATCGCCGGCTACACCATCCTCGGCACATTCGCGCCCGTCACCAGTCTGGTCGTCAGTCTCGGCATGGCCAATGTCGCGGGCAATTCGAAGAAGAGCTTTACTGCCGCGGCGACTTTCGTGTGGTATACTGTTGGGAACATTGTCGGTCCTCAGTTGATTGTTACGCAGACTGTTGGACAGCATTATCCGAGATTGTGGACTGCTGTTATTGTTTCTTATGCGCTGCTCGTCGTGCTCTCGGCTATTCTTTACTTCATGTTCAAGAGGGAGAACAGGAGGAGGGATATGCTCAATCTTGATAAGGAAGAGGCGGAACGGATTGCGTTTGATGACTTGACTGATAAGCAGAACCTGCATTTCAGATACGCTTATTGAAAACCGATGTCCGGTCGTGACGTTCTGGTCACGATTCGGGAACGAAACAGAGGTCGAAAACCAGGCGCAGCATTCACACATCACCATTACGAGCCAACAGGCTTTCCCGAAGACGAATTGCTGCTTAGTCGTGGCAGGCTGTTCATACAGTACACACAAGAAGGAGAAAAGATATATATCATCGTCTCGATCCACACTCCTTATAATTAGTCAATTCATTGAATTCTATCGTTACAATCTCGTTGACGTTCTTGAGTTTTCTGCTCTCGACTCGTCTTCCTGCATTTGCCATCTCCCTAATCCCTCCACCTGGATCGTACTGTAGAAACTATCACGTCCTGCAGAGTTATCTATCTCCAATCGAGACTTCGTGACTGTAGTGAGAACCCACGTCCCCAACCACGCCTTTCTTCTTCCTCGACCGGTCTCGCACCAAACCATCATCCACCACGTCCACACAGGCTTCATTTCAAAATTTTTAACGTTCTTTGCAGTCAAGACAATTATCTATCAAGAGGCCGCTGTTATCCAGCGCTGCTACATTGAAGCGTGTCATAGCCGCGTTGTGCACCTGCAGTCCGGTGGACAAGACGAGGAATGCTAACTTTGAGATAGGGCGAATAGATGGTGCGCAAAGACTTCAACAAGGTTGCGTGGATTAGCGGTCGTAAAAAATGCGGTGTAGAGTGCTGCTGAACGATTTTCGGGTGAATGGATTGATCGATTCGTGAAGCAATGCTGTATGTCGCTGATCAAGTAAGACTGGTCGTTGTTGCTGCACGGGCATGGCGGTACTTTGTCTGTAGAGCAGAGACGTCTTTGCGTTCGCTGTGCCGATGTGAATAACACTGAACATGCTCTTGGTCCGAGGCAAGTATCCAACCAACACACCACCGCTACGACACCACAGTCCGACAAAATCCACCACAAATCTCACCTCAACAACACCTACCTCCAACCCGCCAAAAACCCTCACTCACTAAATCACTCTTCCTTCCCATCCTTCCCCTCAAAGCTCCACCCATTAAGATACCCCGTGCCCGCAGTCAAATAAGTCGCAAACCCACACCACGCAAAATACGGCGCAATACACCACCCAGCCGTCTTATCAACCCCCCACCAAACACCCCCCAACCAACCCACCAACCCCGTCAAAACCCCCACCACCCCCCAACGCCTCCACCGGCCTCCCCAGTCCAAAAAACAACGGCATAAACATCTGATTAACAGCCAATTGCACAGTATACAGCGTCGCGCCACGCCGTGTATCTTCAACCACACGTGGATTTAAGCTCGCCATTCCAGTGGTCCAAGCGCGGTGCGCGGCATAGCCCATTAGCGCGTAGAGCGCTGTCCATACGGGTGCGAAGATCCATGGTGGGGGGCGGAGGGGGGGTTGTTTCAGGGATGCGTATTTTGATTTTACGGTATCATTCTTCGAAAAGGTGTGACGGTCTGAGTTTGGGGCATCGGTGGTGGATTTTGGTGTGTTGCGCCCGGGTTGGGAGAGGAGGCCTTGGGCTAGACCGAGGCCTACGGGGAGGAGGATTGAGATTGCAGGGTTGGCGAATACGGATGCTGGGAGCGTTAGGGAGGGGATGTAGGACATCTTGTATGGTGCTGGTGCTTTGTCACGGTGGGTGAGAAGGTGGTCTCTAGATAGGTGGGTTGTGCAGGCTTTCGTTTGGAGTAATATTGTTCTTCGGCCGCAACTTGGACGTCATGTGCCGAGATTACCCGCGCCTCAGCTGACAGAGTTATAGAGTGTCGTGATTTACGAGGTGACTTTAGGCAATAAAATTGAAGTTATGGCATGACACTGGATACACTAACGCTATGTACGTCCCTGCCTCACAGTTGTACAAAACGTTATGCTAGACTTGACAATGATTAGAGTGCAGGTGCGGATCTTGAAGCTCGAAGCATATGCAAGCGTTAAGCAGTTATATTGAATAAAGGTGAACATGGCGTATGCATGGAATCTTTGGACACTCTATATATGAGCAAGCATCTCAAACCATTTGTAACGCCATTCATTATGCATCGTGCTATCCCTCCTTATCACGAATATGCAGAGGAGAGTCGTAAAGCTGTAACCAATGTGTAAAAACTGACCCCTTCCAGCCATGTCATATCAGCTCGCTCAACCCCGATAGCGAATCCATCATATCAACCGCTGGCCCACAAGCAAAGTAGCGCAAGTCCCTCCGGCAAGAAAATGTATGAATTGTAAACTCGTAAAGACAAAAAGTCAACATAGCACAAATACAATGGGTATCAGTAGCAATATGCAATCGACTGAGAACAAAGATGCGAGTAAAGGCAGAAATCGAGAAATCATGCATCCTCCTCAGCTAGCTTGCCTGAAGCAGCCTGAGTTTTGTTGTAGATGATAAGGTTAATTTCGTTCATGATAAGCTACCGCCAACGTTGACAACCGCCGGCATGGTATGGTAGTGGTGTAAGACAGGTGGTTGGTGTATATGTGTTTGGGCAGGCAGATCGTGATCGGACTGCCAGTGCTGATCCCTTAGAGCACTCAACCAGTTGTTGCCAAATCTGAGCCGAAGCTGTTCGACTTTATTCTTGTAATCGTCGTCCAAAATTCCGTCGGGCAGTCGTGGAGCCTCGTATTGGGGCAAGACTGTTTCAGGTGATGCAGACATCAGTATAGCATCTGTTTCGGATACTTGCTTCTGCTCCGTAAGGGAAGTCGGAGCAATTATGGCAAATGATGGCGTGTCAGGTGTATCTTCGTTATCAACAACCGTGACTTGCAAGGTATCGCTTGTGGAGAAGTCGACTATTCTGCGTCGGGATCCTTTCTTGTGTCGTGCTGAGGTCGTCAAGTCATCTTGACGTTCAAGCGGAACAGTTAACGACTTTTTATCTGATCCATCAATCATGCATACCAAATCCTGCTGGTTTTGCTTGATGACTATAAATGCCTGTGTGCCTTCGTCAGCTCTTCTGGCTTCGGTGAAGGATGCTCGTGAGTGCTCAGGCTCGATCACTCGTTCAATCAATTGCTTTCGCTCAATATATGATGGGGATTGGTCGTCCACCACAATGTCCTCCACATAGCCGGGAGTCCTACGAAAATGATTCATGATCCTTATGCGATAGTCGGCAAAACTTCTGGTCAAGGGATTATGCTTAATCCACAGCCTTCGAAAATTCGGTAGTTGAGTTAATCGTGCAACTTCGTCAGGATCTGTTATGTCGTTGCCCTGTATGTGCAAATTTTCGAGCGACTTTAGATGCTCGATGCCTGCCAGAGACTGCAGACGATTTGACTTGAGCTTCAAGGTGGTCAATGAGTGGAGAGGATACTTCGCAAGCGATTGTAGAGAACTGATCAGGCAATTCGAAAGGTCTAATGACACAAGGCGTGCAAGTTTTGTGAGGCTGTCTGGTACTTCTACGAAACAGTTCGACGATAGATTAAATGATCTGAGTGTGGGCATCAGAGGCGTAAGGCTTCGTTCGGGTAGGTGAGTAAGTCCATTGTCTGAGAGCGACAAATAGACGAGTCTTTGCCACTTCGAAGAGGGAAGTACGTTTTGGTTCGTATTCATAGACGTACCATCGGTCCGGCTAGAACTTAGCAAATTGTCAGTCGAGCTTCCCGATCCAGACCGTTTGCCTTTCATTGAGTATGTGCGGCAATGACGGTAAGAACTCCCTGGCCGAGTTGGAATCGGTCGTCTTGGAGATGCTCCATCATGCCCCACTTCTCGCGTTGCTTTGCTTTTGGTCGGTGTAGTCTCCAATCCAAAATCCTCTGTGCGCGGTTGTGCCACAGGTGAAGTGCCTGGCGTCACGTTTCGTGGAGAGCCTGAGTCCAACTGTGACCGAGCGTAATCAGCTCTTGGAGTTGATGGTACCGACCAGGATGGTGTAGATGGTGCATCGTACAGCGAACGGTTCGACCTCCGTCTGCGTCGCTCTGCGTCATCCAACACAATGTTCGTGAGCAGGTCGATCGGGTCGTCCACTTTGCCACGCTTGATCGTTAGCAGACGCAATT
>Ga0181469_100277_pt1 | contig 18615 bp, 19 predicted proteins | sample InSIn2SAF170_2_FD_119081 | JGI IMG/M metagenome (GOLD analysis project Ga0181469, IMG submission 119081) | Clean room microbial communities from NASA Spacecraft Assembly Facility at Jet Propulsion Laboratory, Pasadena, California, USA -... ... | reverse complement strand
GGTGAGTATCGTACTAGGGATTGGTCTGTTGTGAGATTGGACCTTGTCGCGTTCCTGCTATGTACATTCTGCATTGCTTCGGCCAAAATAGTCGTGGCCCGAGTTCTTGATCGAGAGGCGGATGTTATGTGCTCGAACGAAGTCCAGCGTTTTCTTGATATCGTCGGCCGTGTGCGCTTCCACGTGGTAAGTTGAAAGACGCCCTAACGAACAGACACCGTCTACAGGCGCAGAGGGCGAAAATGAATTGAGCATGCAACTCGACTGGCCGCATGTTTCCCAGTCGAGGAATTCCATTGCACCGTAGTGAGACGTCCTCGCAGAACTGTTCATGTAATCGGCCGCAACTTGTTGGCATTTAGCAGAACCAGCATAGCATGGCTCGGCCCAAGGAACTGTAAGCTTGAGAGTCCCATTAACCGTTCGATTGAAGGCGGCCCATCGACCCGTCGATGGCCAACACGGTTGCGATGGAAGGCATGTGTAGTTGGATTGTAGGGAACCATTTTCCTCGACCGTAATGTGAGAGGTGTCGTTCGCCGTCAGTGGTGGGAGACTGGTCCAATAGAAGGTGAAGTATCCGAGCAAGATACAACTGCCGATACATGGCCATATAGACCACCGCTTGATCTGCCTCCCGCCCTTAATCTTCGTCTCTTGTTCATAATTATGAGATTCCAGAGTCAGTTTCCCGCTCAAGAACATTTGTGACTTGGGGTAATCCATTGCAAAAGACCGGATAATCGTCTCCAACGCTCAAGTCAATCGAGAACGAAAACAGATTCGTGGACGAATAACAAATCTGCGACGGCGATAAAGCCTCTCATGTAAGGAGACATAAGTATACTACGGACCTGGCGCAGCTCACCATGCTTGGGTGCCATTTTTGGACAATGGCTCAACCACGCTCAGCCCCAACACCACCAGAATGGCCCCGCACCAGTTAGATGCATCATACGCCCAAATACTCAACATAAGCATTCATTGGCGGCATCAGGCGTATTACGCCTACATCAGGCAGACGTTGGTTTGTGGATTCATAGCTGAGTATGCGTCGTATTGGTGATGTCTCGAAACCCTTGGGACGCCGGAGCGTGGTGTTGCGGTACAGCAGGAGGCGGTTCCTGACTTCCCATGCGATCTGCATATGCGGGGCACACTTGGCGGTGGTGCACCAAGCTGCGCCTACAATTGAGGCACCGTAGCAAAGCTGAGGCCTTGGGGCCAACACCCTTAGCCAAATATATCTCCAGAAAAGCCGTTCGATATGATCGAGAATGCGGCGTCATGCTCAGGGGTCGCGATCTGCCTAGAAGCGTCTTGCAGTGTGGCCATGGGAGTGAGCAGCCAATGATCACGACAAGCTCAAAGGCCACGGAAGCCGAACGGACGGCGGGTGGGCTTATTTAAGAAGAGCACCACTTTGTTTTCTCGTGTCAGCCGTGGGTGTAGTGAAGATAGAGGTGTGTGAGTCGAGAAAGACGGAAGGGAGGCGTATTCATGTGAAGCCGTACCTAATGGAGAAGTCGCGTCCCATGTCCAAATTCTATCACGTCAATAGCGAGTCACATAAAACCGTCTCAAGACGTACCGAAATCGCCGTGATCGCTGCGCAAAGATCCCCGAACCCACTTGCATTGATCTGACATTATCAGTTAAATATAATTTTTCACAGCTGGCAGGGACCGAACCGAACCGATGGATCAATGAGTCTGAAGATCATGCATGATCATCTACATTGTACTTAGGATCATGTCCCAGACTATTTTCTGCTACTTAGACTGTCGGTCCTCATGACTTGACTGATTAACAGACCTCATGTAACTCGTTGACTCCACTCGTCTTTGTAGGATCTATACTCGCACCTCATCTCGCAATCACGTTACATCACCCTTAATCAGCGTCAAGAACTCATGCCAAGGTTCCGGGAAGCATTGGTCAAGAGCGTTCCCGTCATTGGCGGAGCTCGGCCATCAGAGGCTATCATGGAGGTCGACGCGGCGATTCGCCCAGAAGATAAAGACACCAATCTCTCATGTGTGACTTGGAAGATAGATGAAGTCGACTACTAGCGCGGCACGATTGGGTCTCAGAAACTCTATCCGGGGAACCTTGATCCCATCAATGGCATGTTGGAGAGATATCCTTGCGGGAAGTGGCATCAACTTCGAGAAAAGATCCAGCGGGCCGTTGAGTTTGAGAGCGGTGTCGCAGCCTGGAGGGAAGGACATCGAGTACGAGGTTTGATTGCGGCTAGACGGATATGGGCGGTTTCGGGCCGGTTTGTAGATGGAAAATATGGCTGTAGCACAAGAGCCTGGCAGTATATGACACAGTAGCCCTTCAAAAGAAAGTGAAGTCGTTCCACCAAGAGTAACCCAGGACAGCCGCTGCGCTGAGGGCAGCGTATGCGACGTCCATCTCGATGGTGCTCCAGACCCACAGTGTAGCAACCGGAGGCGCGGCCTTCATGACATAGAAGTAACCATGCTTGTTCCCCGAACGGACGAGAAAGCATCCCGCAGCTATGGCACCGGCGAAGAAAGCGAGGTTGCGGAGGAGCGGGAAACGGGTCGAAAACGGGACATGGGAGAGGTAGACGAGGAGGAAGAAGATGGGCAGGGCAGTGCCTGCGCGCTGGAAAATCTCGCTCCAGACTACATCTTCGCGGTACTGGCTGTAGACGAGGATGTCGACGGTGAGGTGCATGACGGCCATGGTCACCGAGTACAGAATGCCTTCGCCCAGGGGCCCCAGCGGCTCTTCGTCGTTGAACGGGCGCTCGCCTGCCGGTGTGTTGTCCTTGTCAATGTCCCACCGGGGCTTTTTGCCATTTGCGATGTCGAGCTCACGTTGGCGCTCCTCGGCGAGCTCGAACAGCGTCTTTCCCTTCGGACCGGAGCGATCGGGGTGCTGGAGGATCATGTTGACACCGTCTTCGTCAATCTCGTCCGACGGCTGGAAGGCTGATCCGGTCGTCGTCGCATTGCCATTTATGCCTTTTCCGGCTGCGCGCCGCTCTTTGCGGTTGCCTCCCATAGCACTGGCTGTGGTCGCGTGAGAGCAGTGTGTCGTGAGGGAAGGTGCGGCCCTGCGGCTACAATTTTGGGCCAGGGTCCAAGCTCTTCAAGGCGAGGCGCATCATCGTTCCTTCCGACCCCCCCACACCCTCACACGTCCCTGGTCAACTTACCATTGCGTACTTGAACTCTGTCACCAAGATGAATTGGCTTACCTGGGCCGTTGTGCCCATTTTCGTCTTCGGCATGTGGCTTTATACCGCACAGCTGACCAAATCGTTCCCTACGCTACAAGGCAAACGCATTCTGCTCCTCATAGCCCACCCCGATGATGAAGCCATGTTCTTCGCCCCTACGCTGCTGGCATTGACGCGTCCAGAGCTTGGGAATCACGTCAAAATCTTGTGTCTGAGCAGTGGTACGACTGATCGGCTGCTCTACCATGGCTCTGTGGCTGACAACGTGTCATTAGGTGATGCCGACGGATTGGGCGAGATCAGAAAGAAGGAGCTCGTCAAAAGCGGTTTGCAGCTTGGATTGCGCTCAGCAGACGACATTCTTGTCCTAGAAGACACGTTTGTCTCTCCTCGTCGCTCCATCTGCTATTATACTAACTCCGTCCAGCAACTTCCCAGATTCCATGACAGTGACCTGGCATCCACGTTTGATCTCAAATCTTTTGACCACGACATTTGCCCCTAAGATGGCTTCTATTCCTTCCAAGGAGGCCCCAAAAGCCAACATTGACGCTATAATAACGTTTGATGCTCACGGCATCTCCTCGCATCCAAACCATATATCCTTGCACAGTGGCGCGCACGCGTTCCTGAAAGCTCTCATGCACCGTCACAGTGGTTGGGACTGCCCAATTAAGCTTTACACGTTGACCACGACGTCTATCCTACGTAAATATCTCGCTATAGTTGATGCTCCTGCGACTATGGTTGGCGCTGTGGTACGGAAAAAGGAGCTTGGTGGCTTCCCAACCCCTCTCGTGTTCGCTAGTTCACCGATCGGGTACAGGACTGCACAAAAAGCTATGACTACGGCGCATGAGAGCCAAATGAGGTGGTTCCGATGGGGTTGGATTACCGTCTCCCGTTACATGGTCTTGAACGACCTGAAGAAGGAGAAGACGTTATAGATTTGGTGAGTGGGCCCCAGACACCCACAACCATACGAATACATCCCGAACAAACCAACGAGGACGTAAGGTATGGAAGTGAAAACATCCCCAAGCTTTTACTACCGCTGCTATCGTGGCGCACGAATACGTTCTACTCCCGTAGCGCAAAGGCAAAAGGCAAACTTCTGTTGAGGAGCACGAGGGACGACTACAGCATCTCTGCCATTTAGACCGAGTCATCAGGTCAATGACTGGTTGCGCGTTAGTGCCTTTCTAAGATTGCATGAGGGTGCGGTGTCACACTGTCGCGCAAATTCCGCAAAGGAATTCCCACTGGTTCCAATATCTTTTCACCGCTCCATATCAGCGAGTTTAATCAGGACGTCCAAAGTGTTCTCCGTAATTCGGCAAGATTTTTTATCCGACCAAAGATGATGCCGTGCAGCACGCTTCGGAGCTGAGGCGCTCAATCCGCGCTTGCCGTACCTTCGTGCGCCATATCACTTGCCTAATCTTCTGACAGACCACCCACTCAGAAATTAGAATAAGATCTACTAGGCTTCCCCGCGAACACCTCAGGTCCAAGCACCGCAAGCTTTGTCTGTGCAACAATGCCTTCCACACCATTCCTACGACTACCCGTGGAGATGCTTCGAAACGTTACGGACTACCTGGAAATCCAAGACCAAGCTCGACTATCCATGACGAATCGCTATCTACGGTTTACGTTGCCGGCTCCAACCCATTCAGACTTTCTCATAGCCGAAGCACGCGAATGGGCGATATCGAAGCAACTTTACACCTGCAAAGGCTGCGTTCGATTCCGCGGCTTACATCAATTCGCTGACGATATGAGAAAAGGTGCACGCGCCCGTAGCGCATCGGATGCGCGATCCAGGTTCTGTCTCGAATGCGGGGTCGAAAGAGGCTGGTATTCCGAAGGCGCGAAGATTGCAATCTATGGAAAGCCCGCTGTTTTGGGTCGGCTTTGCAGCGGCTTCACCGATCGCACCAGCTCTAAAGCATCATGCGGCTCTCGAGCATTAGCGTGGACTGCTCCTCCAAAACAGGAGCGCTCGCCATACGCTGATGACAGCCAGCACGAATACGATGACGAGTGGGCTTATATGTCCAGGTCATACGTTCGGACTAAGCATTCGGAAGATGAGTATGGACAGTGGCTCGGCATATAGTATGGAGGCAGAGGCGATCACGCAGTTGAGCATCAGTCCAAGGATGTATCCACTTCAGGGCGCCGTCGACGACACCACCCTACGGCGCCGCATCGACACCGTGTCATTCTAGGACACACTTCACAGATGGAAACTTGGAATTTGATCCCCAAAGCGACAGCAATGCCCGACGCGTCTTTTCCTAGTGTTCGTCGAACAGGTCAACTACTCAGCACCCCCAAACGCCATAAACACTGCGGTGTGAGGCCCTCATCGTTCGCTACAGTCTTCTGAGCCACGGCATACTATATATCGCACATATCGAAAGCTTCGCTTGCTTATACCATTTCATGCTTTATATGTCGGTTTGTACAGTGAAGTTGATGGGACTACACCCAGCTGGCAGTCCTCTGTTCGTCACCACGTCACGTCACGTCACCACCGCGCTTCACATATCATACCGCAGACTTATGCTCTTTGCAATCGTCGCTCATGAGGTTGTGTTGTGTTCTATTCGGAACCCTCAATATAAGCAGGCTTCCTGTACTTGTTCAGTGTCAAATCTCACGATGCCTTGATTAGCATCTTTCTCAGCTGCCGTCATCTACATTTGTGATCACAGTTAACCATCCATTTCGCGAGGTCAATTCAAGCATGACTCCACATAAAAAGAACCCTGCTCGGAGCCCTTCACCACATGTCCGGTATCCCGTTCCTAGACGCCCCTCATGGGTTCAACGAATTTGGCAGAGAGTGTCTTCGCCTGTACCGTGGGGAGAAATCTGGCAGAATGTACATAGCAGGAACGCGACAAGGTCCAATCTCACAACAGACCAATCCCTAGTACGATACTCACCATCCGGAAACGAGCCCACAAATCAAGCATCAGCAGCCAATGTTCCTCTAGCCACACGCCTTGTACAACTCACCCGAAGGCTGTCTACACCAATAGCAAATCTTCGACCACATACAGCACCACCAAACCCTCGTTCTGTCAGTTTCCAGCCAATCCGTTGGGAGCTTCATATCGAGGATGCCCATGGTTCGACCGCTTCAACGAACGTAGACTCCAAGAAAAGATGCCCCTACGACCCCACAGTGTTACAGTTCTTTGACGACTTCCAGGCTTCTACTTCGTTTTGCGGCTTGGGCTCAGGATGGCCATGGTCAGCACAACGACATATTCCCACGCCGTGCGATGACTGCCTCCAAGGGACCGATCGCGCGCACATCAATGTGAGTCCCAGCAGGTTCTCTAGGAAGCATTCAAACACACAGCGACGAAGCTCTGCAGCCAATGTAAGGAAGGTCGTAAATCCTAACCGTCCCATAAACCAAGTCTCTCCAGACCTGCGCAACAGCCATCCTCGCACATCCCGTACGCCTCAGCATCTCCGGCGGGAAACACCGCAAACATTACATCCTTGGGACTTGCCCCAGCGTCCTCCCGAACGCATGGGATTCAGGAATGAATCCGACAGCGAAGCAACGTTTAACCGCCTAAGACAGATTGTGGAAGGCGCCTCGACCAGACCATCAGGTCCCCGCGTCCCAGCACCCAGACTCCACCGGCTCTCCCCAGACATCGCGTACATCCACCGCCACGAAGTCGCCGCACACCAAGCCGCTATCCGCGAAGGCAGATATTCACCCGTACTGGAGCATCAAGCTCGAGGTAGCACCTCCATCGATGTTATAGGCTACACGTACAACCCTGCGCGCAGAGATTCTACATCTACTGCGTTGTACTCCGAAGGCAGCATCCCAGGCGAGTACCTCCCTCCCACACCACACGAGATAATGTCTCCTAGAGGCGTGCGATCACTGTTCCGCCGCCAGCCTATATCGCTTGCGCCTGTTTCCAGACCGGGGCTGATGTGGAGGCTAGACCAACCACCTTTTGTGCCAGCGCTTCCCCCGGGCACGGTTGTGCTACCGGTAGCGATGTGGGGACGTTCTACGAGTGCACCGGAGAACTGGGAGAGCGCGTTGAGACATAGTGCTGTGTATCGCGTGAGGGGATCGGATAATGCTCCGAGGGTGCCGAGCCCGTTGCATGAGCAGCATGGGGCTGAAAGCCTTGCGGCGGAAAGTGATGAGAGCAGCTGGAGTCATGGAACTATGCCATTTGATGAGGGTGAGGGTGGACGGACAAGGAAAGTGAACGGAGTGTCGAAAAAGCCGAACATAAGGGGTGGCGGGTATGAAGAGGATTGGCTGGGTAATCCTGCGTGGCGGGAGTCGATGCTGGATCAACACTGGGACGGATTCAATGAGTGTCGTGAGACTAGCCCGGGAGAAGCTGGCCTGGAAGAAACTCGACATGACGATGGATACTTCACAGGCTCGCTCCTTTATGAAGGCTACAAACTGGATGCATGTATGCACCCTACCACCGAAATGCCCCGTCTCCGTGGCGGCGGAAAACCCGACCATGGACCTAATCGTATCCCGGCATCTTTGTTCTACCTCGCCGGAGCTACGGGCAGACGACCGGGGCAGTCAATCACGGTCGATGAGTGGAACGGGATGAAGCCGAAGAAGAGGATGGGCGGACTGCTAGGCATGGCTGTCTTTGGGAATAAAGGTGGAAAGCCGTACATTCCAGAAACGAGGGATCAGGAGGTGCAAACAGTGCCTGAGCCTGAGCCTGAGCCTGCTACATCGGCGGATGGAGGAGCTGGTCCTGGGTAAGCTTTTTTGCCCACAAGTAATATAAGTGACTAATGAGTAGACTAGGTTTCCAGCTGTGGATGCAGTTCGTGCTGTCTCGCCGACACCAACGCCAGTGCCAGCACCGAATCCAGGCAGTGATGAACAGATCGTCTCGAAAGACGTTTCAGGTTCTGGAGCACATGACGCCGTCGACTCAGCGCCAGATGTAGGCGTAGAAGATACTTCGAAGGGTGCTCCTGAACAAGTTACAGATGACGCTCCCGCTCCCGCTCCCGCTCCCACTCCCACTCCAGAGTCTGGAAACCCTGCAGGCAAAGCTCAGGACGGTGCAGCAGACAAAGCTCCCACTCCTGCGACTGCCTCTGGCCCTGGTGTCCCAGACGTACCTCCTTCGGATACCAAGACCTCGACCACACCACACCAGCCCGCTACTCCAGCCCCAGACAACGCTGAAGAAATTACTTCTGGTCCTGCGCAGCCGACCCCCAAAAGCCCTAGTGTCCAAGACGTACCTCTGGATACGAAGACCTCAACCACACCATACCAGACTGCTACTCCGGCTCCGGACAACGCTGGAGAAGGCACTTCCAGCCCTGCGCCAGGCGAGGCAACGCTCCCTTATCCCACTACACCTCCTGATGTCGACGCCTCCGGTAAGAAAGATGATGCCGCGGCGAAAGACACGCATGTACAGATGCCCCCAACGCCAGAGGAGCCAGACGAAAAGGTTCCTTATCCCACTACACCTCCCAATGTCGATGCCTCCACGAAGAAGGATGATGTTGGTGCGAAAGACACGCATGTACAGATGCCTCCAACGCCAGAGGAGCTAGTCGGAAAGGTTGTGGAGGAAATGAGAAGGAAGGGAATGGTAGAGTGATACTGCTGCGGCGGATCTAGGAGGGGCCCGAGGTGTTTGTGGATAGTGTTTCCTGGTCTGTTTTGGTGAAGATGGTATGCCGCGGAACCACCCGGGTGCCGAAGTTTCGACTTGGTAGGATAAAATATGAAGGATATGATGGGTGGCATCAAATGTAGTTCATTGAGTGGGTATCATATTTTAGGCGTGGCTTCTCTTCTGCTTCACATCTTTTCCATGCTGGCCACGGGCCCGGGGGCTCCTCATGCTACAGTCCCCATTCATTCCTTCAAGCTCTTTCGATCTTCAACCATACCGTCCGCCCATGACTCTCCTAACCTTTCTTCTCTCCCCTCCTAAAACGGCTTAGCAACCTTCCTCGCCTCCCCCCTCCCCGTCCTCAAATCCCGCACCTCCCTCCAACTAACCGGCACAAGCACCTCCCCATCCTCCCCCCTCGCAACCACAACCCCCAACTCATTCTTCGCCGTGCTCAAATAATACCCCCCCTGGTCCCCCAGACTAATCACCACCGCGCGTATCACATCGCCCACCCTGAAGCTATCCTGCACAGTAACCTTATCCTTCTCCGTAGCGCGGATGTCCTCGCGCCGGATCTGCGCCGCGAACGGCGTGCTGCACACGGTGGAGTCGGACGAAATGGTTGTCGCGGAGGCGGGCGCGATGACGAGGATTTCGGCGGCGGCGAAGCGTGCGCCGAGTCGGGTTATGCGCGCGAGGACTTGCGTGTCGACGGAGGGGAGGATGTTTGCGCTCGAGGAGGCGGATGCTGAGCCGGGAAGGGATATCGAGAGGAGGGGGTGCTTGGTCGTTGTGGGGCTTGAGGACGGGGTGGAGGCGACGGTGCCGGCTATTGAGGCGTAGACGGAGGAGTCGTGGATGTGTGTTCCTGGGCCGGGGGCGTATTTGGAGGCTGGGCCGAGGAGGGTGCCTGGGAGGGCGAGCGTTGGGAGGGCCATGGTGGTGGTGGTGGTGGTGGGGTTTACGGTCTCTCTGGAGGAAGGTTGGAAGAGAATATGGGTTGTTTTTGCAGATTGGAATTTGGCGGATATTGCCAATGCGTTATGCAAATTGGTGGAAGGCTATGGGGACACTTGTTGTATATCAATGGTGTGGTGGTAGCTTTGGAGGAACTTTTTGACCGTCGAAGAGCTAGCTCGGCTAAAACTGCCAGTCTTGCACCTGCGTCATCCTCCATCAGCTTCGCGCTCCCACGTGACGATGCTCTATACTGGAGAGAGCTCCATTAGAACCCTGTCAAGGTTTCATGACTCTAGAGTTAATGGTAGTAGAGAGGAAGGAGCACCCCAGTACCACTGACATAATAGGGTTACCTGTTCTAGTTGCTCGGCGAATCTCTTTGTTTGACAAGACACTACACTATAGTTGTTTACAAGATCAATCAGGGGCGCTTCATCCGCCTGCTCGTGATTACGGGAAGAAGATAGACGCATTCCAGTGCCTCTACAGAAAAGACGCATTTTGCCGCTCCAGTGAACAACGCCGCTTGTGCAATTACCAGCAAAAACAAATCCTAGATTGCTCCGATCGCCGAGCCATGCAAGTCCTTCTTCCCTTCTCAAACAAAAGTCATGAAAAGCCATTCGTCGTAGGTCACATGGCACGTGGGACGGTGGGCCGGCCCTTTGTCCGGTCTGTCAGTCGCTCGTAGCTGAGGGCGACGAGTGGATCAGACAGCTTGGTAAAGGAGGAGCGGCTCTCCAATGTTTTCTATCTCAGGAATGGTGCACTTGAGGTCGAATGCCTTGGAGAGGACGATCTTGAAGATCTGACCAAAACATTAGCGACTGCAAAGAAGGACATTGAGTAGCGGGCATGGTACCTTTTGCACATTGATGCTGTGACTGGTGCTGCTAAAGATAAGACTGGCCTTCATAGCCTTTGCGAAGCGTTTTGCCTGACAAGCATTAGCTTTGCGCAAGTTTTGAGTGTGCGCGCTGCTTACCTGGTTCGAGATCTCCTCCTGCTCCTCGCGCGGGAAGTTGACAAAGTGGTCATACTTGGTGCCGACTAAGAATGGTATCGCGGTTTTGTTAAAGCCTCGTCCTTGGCGATACCACTCCTTGATCGAGTTCAGCGTGCTCTTACGCGTGAGATCAAACATGAAGAGTATCGCAACGGCGTCGTTGCAGACGAGTGGCAGCATGTTCACGAACTCGCGCTGGCCTCCGAGATCCCAGATGGAGAAGGTGATCTCAGTGTTCCTGATGGAAATGGTCTTCTCCATAAAGTTTACGCCTGTTCTAGTCAGCAATCGCCCTTTCCAGAGCGTGATGACGCGACGAACCTAGGGTTTGGATGTAGTCCTCGTCCCAGCTGCCCTCGACGTATTTGACCATCAGACTGGTCTTGCCGATCTGCGCGTCGCCCACCATGCCGACCTTGATTACGACACTGGGGTTCTTGGTCGCGTCCTGTTGCGAACTCCGCTGAGCCTGGTCCGAGTACGACCTCACATTGCCCTCCGAGTTGGAGTAGCGTCCCAATTGCGAGGTTGGTCTTGAGTTGGACTGCCCCATCTGTGTCTCCTTGGCGCTGTTGTAGTAGCCATGCCGTGGCGGTGTGTCTGCGTCCGACGGCGACGCAAAGCGCGAGTGGTAGCCCTCTCCCCCTTGTCCGCCGCTGTATTGGTACGCGGTATCTGAGTAGGATGTTGTTGGTCGGTGGTGGTTGTCGCTCGAATAGCCATTGTTGTAGCTGCTGGTGCTCTGCTGGAAGTCGGGCAGCGGCGCGACGGTCGAGGCGGTGATGGTGGAGTTGTTGCTGTCGTCCATGTCCAAGGGCTGATCCATGTGCTTCTGCGCCTCTTGTACCTCGTGCGCCTCCTGCACCTGCTGCACCTGCTGCACCTGCAATCCCTCGTCGAGCGGGTGCTCCTGCTGCATCTCTTGCTGCATCTCCATGGCTGATAACTGTGCAAAGCCGCGGGCGTGTCGCAGGTGGGCGAATAGGAGGATGTGATATGCGGCTGCAGACACCAGACACCAGGCGCTGGACGGCCCCGCCTGACGTGTGTGGATCAACTAGCGGACGCGTTGGGACGTGTAGACGAGCCCACAGCGCATGCTCTCTCGGTGCAGGGACTGTGAGTGCCGGCAGCGGAGCGCAGAGCAGAGTGTCGACCAAGTGTTGTCTGTTGACAATACAATACGGGCCCCTGTTGCTGCGTCTTTGTTGACAAGGGTGCGCCTGGAGACCAATCGAGGCCGCCGGTGGCGGTGTGGTGGGATGGCTGCTCGTTCAACATGGTCTGTGCCCGTCACCACCAGCGCCAAAAAATATCCCCGCGCGAACTTTTTGAAAAGAAAAGTCGCAGCTTAATTTGACATCCAACGCCACACAATACCGCCCAAAATGTCCAAGAGACCCGCCGAGTCGGACGAGAACGAGCTCGACGCTATCAAAAATGGCGACCGACCCATGGAAATCGACCAGAACGAAGCCGGAGAGTTTGAAGACGAATTCGAGGATGAGTTTGAGAGCGAAGACGAGATATTCGAGGCTGGTGTCGACGGCAGGCCAGACGAGGAGAGAGAAGCAGAGGAGAAAGAGCGTGCGTACTGCACCATTCGTACACTGCACAGCGACTAATTTGCGATAGATGCCATGGAGGTCGACCAAGGCACTTTCATACCCGGACGACACAAGCTCTCTGCCGGAGAGACCCTCGCCCCCGATCTATCCACATACGAGATGCTCCACACACTAGAAGCACCCTGGCCGTGTCTGTCTTGCGACCTTGTCCCGGACAATCTTGGCTCTGACCGAAAGACATACCCCGCGACGGTATACTCGGTGGCAGGCACACAGGCGGCGCAGGGACGGGACAAGGAAAACCAGATCATGGTCATGAAAATGAGCAGTCTGTCGAGAATGGAGAAGGAAGGCGAAGACGAAGAGGAGGAAGACTCGGACGACGAAGGCTCAGACCCCATCCTCGAGACCAAATCGATACCCATGACCAGCTGCACAAACCGGATACGCGTACACCAAGCGCCTCAGAGCACATCAGCAAAACCGGCGACTACCCTCACAGCAGCCATGACTGAATCAGGTCAGGTCATCATACACGACATCACACCCCACCTCACTGCCTTCGACACGCCTGGTTCTACCATTACACCCGCACAGAACAAGCCCGTTAGCACCATAAGAGCACACAAATCGAACGAGGGATACGCGCTGGACTGGTCACCACTCGTGCCTGAGGGCAAGCTCCTCACGGGCGATATCACCGGCAACATCTTCACCACAACGCGGACACAAGGCGGCGGCTTCGTCACCGACACGACGCCGTTCACTGGCCATGAAGGCACTGTGGAAGAACTCCAATGGTCGCCGAGCGAGAAGACTGTCTTTGCATCAGCGGGCAACGACGGCACAGTCAAGATCTGGGACGCGCGGTCCAAGTCACGAAAACCTGCCGTCAGCGTACAGGTATCCAACACAGATGTCAACGTCCTATCCTGGTCGCACCAGACAGCACATCTTCTTGCATCGGGCGCCGACGACGGCGAATGGGCCGTCTGGGATCTCCGCCAGTGGAAGCCATCCACCTCTCTGTCTTCAACAGCTAAACCTTCACCCATCGCCAATTTCAACTTTCACAAGGAGCAGATCACGGCTGTGGAGTGGCATCCGACGGACAGCAGTATCGTGCTAGTGTGCGCTGGCGACAACACGCTTACGCTGTGGGATCTTGCAGTCGAGCTTGACGATGAAGAGAGCAAGGATACTGGCGGCGTCCCGGATGTACCGCCCCAGTTATTGTTCGTGCATTATATGGAGCAGGTCAAGGAGGCGCACTGGCATCCGCAGATTCCGGGTGCGGTCATGGCCACGGGCGGATCCGGCTTTGGGTAAGTATCATCCCTGTCCGTGCATGGCAAGGACCAGACAGCAGCTAACGGTGAAACAGCGTGTTCAAAACGATTAGTGTATAGATATCTAATCTACATGATATGGCACAGTCCGGCGACATCAGCATTCCTCGAATCAGTCCTGTCTTGTTTCAATTGTTGCAAACGTTCCGCGCGCTTACGGCGTGTATCCCTTGTTTCGCGTGGTCACGTTCCTCGTTCCTTCCGTATCCAGTGCTGCCCTCCTAATCCGGTCACAAAGAAGGTCTAGAGGAACAAAAGCTTTCGGAATCCTCTCACATGTGAACAGAATATCTATCCGCATGCTAAACTTCGCAGCGTGTCTCTTGCCACAATATCGCGATCCCATAGTATACCATGGCGTTTGTACAGTTTCATCCGCAGCAGAGAAACGACGACGTATGGTACCCGCCCAGTCCGACCAGCAGATCATTTGATTATTCGACAATCCAGCACTTCCACATGCAGGACACAGTACACTATTTGCTGACCCTACCCACTCCCCTTGTATCTATCCCTCCGGCGCAACCCGGCCGACAGAAGACTCTAGTCAAAGCGATATACGAAGCTCGACCAGTGCTTGTGGAAGAGGAGGCTTGTGTAACCAAATCCACCGATGAAGGTACATGGAGCATAAGCGCAAAATGGTGGACACCCAACGACGTCAAGTGGACTGGATACGTTGAGTACCCTGAAAGCAGCGAGAGGAGTAGTATCGCGCGGGAGGCGGAGCACCAAAACACTTCAACGCTGAGAAATGAGCAAGGAAACATGAAAAGTCGTTGACAGCATTTCGGTTATGCAAGCTTAAGCCGGAACCCAAACCTACGTCTAGCGCTCTATCCCAAAATGCTCTTCTCAACTTCAATCTCCAAAACGGAACACTCAACCTTCAGCTCTACACCACAACCTCCCCTCCTCAAAGCGTCCACTGCGTCATCGCCCCCCAATCAATACTCCCATCATCCCCCGCCGCAAACTCCATCCCCTCAAACCCATCCAACACCGGCGCCGAAAACACATCAAGATCGAAATCCAGCTCCGTATCCGCCGTATTCGGCGTAATCTCCTCCGCCCTCGGCTCCAACACATGATGCACAATCTTCGTAAACGCCTTACACGCCTTCTTACAGAGGTTGTAATTCGCCTCTCCCGGCCTCGCAGACGACGAGTCGAGGTGCTCCGCAGCCTCAAGATGCGATATCAGCACGGAAAGCATGCGGATCATTTCCGCGCGCGAGATGGACGGCGGGAACGCCGCGTTGGTGCGGTGTTGTTCCTGGAGGGCGGTCGCGAGGACGCTGGCGGACGGGATGCCGCAGAGTATGACTTCCATGAGGAATTCTTTGTGGATGTCGTAGAGTCTGTCGCGGATTGTGCCGAGCGTTAGTGTCGTGCTCAGCAGCGAGGTCGAGACGCGGAGGAGTTCGAAGTTGGAGGTTATGGGCGTTTGGCCCTGGTCGAGCAGCTTTCGGATGATGAATTCGTTGTACCAGTGCGTTTGGTGGGCGACGACGAGCATGAGGCATACGTATGGTGAGGGGATCTCGTTCCAGCAGGCGGGCCAGTAGCGCAGGTGGGAAGGGAAGTTGTCCCAGGACTCACGGATGCGCCGCGATATGTCTAGTAATTGTCGCTCTACGTTTTCGTCTAGTTTTGATAAGGCGACGTCTAGGATTTCTTCGCGGTAGGTAGCAGAAATGTAGCGGAGTCGTACCCAGCTGGTGCGTAAGTACCGGCGCTCGGTATTCCATCCGTTCTCGTCCAGCGCGGCGATCGCACGATCTAGTGTTTCTCCCTCAGCCATGATGTCGTCGTCGTCGAGGTCAAGCGGCATTTTCATGTCGGTATGGCGTTTACTCAGGCGAAGAGGTCGGCCGAGAAATGTAGAGAGCGTTTTATCCTGCAAGAAACATGAGCTGAAAGCCCTTCTGCGTGTCTCCAGGAACCAAATGGGAACATTAGGTACTGTCGGTTCTCTGAACAAGCCGATAGCGTAGATTTGAGATGCGAGTTCCCCGAAGCGCCGCCATGATGGGGCTCCGGAAAAGCCAGTTACCATAATAGTAAATGAATAGTTTTCGTAGAGCATCCATATTGTTATATGGTTGACCGGGCTGATCAAAGTACAGAGGATAGTACAAGTCGTACTAGCCCGGAGAAGCTCATCGATTAATCGGGACTTTGAGTTCGGGTTTGCTGGGTCGGCGAAGTGGTAGGAGCAAAGTCCGAAGGATAATGCTCTGCCTGCAGTGGCGAGGACAAAGCCGAGGACTTCTAGTCTGATGTTGTCTCCGGAACAAATTTGGTGGAAGTCGCGTGCTTTCACATCGTCGGGAATCTCGAGGGGTCGGCTACTATTGTCCAAGACTCTCGCAACGAGTCGGGGGTCGGGGACAGAGTGTATAAGATTGAATCGATCGACTATGGGTCCAAGGCCGTTGATGAGGTCAACCTCCAGGGGTAAGGGCACCTATCTAATCAGCAAGAGATGCACACAAATCTCCACGGCAAGCCCTGATATGATTCAACTCACTATACATGTTTGTGCATATTGCAGAAATACGTTGATGATCTCTTGTATGATGGGATAGTGCCGCAAGCATTTCAACACCTCTGTAGCCATCGTGAACGTGATGTGCCGCACCAGATGACATGAGGTCGGCACAAAATCAACACTGCTCATATACAAGCGGAATACGTTCTTGCCGTACAGCACTTCGGCGCCCTCTGCGTAGATTTGTCGACATGTTTTCAGTAGGCTGGCCGGTATCACGCTGTCCACTCGTTGCGGTTCCGATGGCCCTTCGTTCTTGTACTTCACAATCTTTCCTTTCACTGCTGGACGCCATGCGTACGCATCTGAGGTGAAGATGAAGATCGCACCAGGAACTCGGAAAGCGAATTCATAGATCATATTTCTCAACTCTTTTGGGAGGTCCAAGAAGCTCCGCTCGGCAGGATTCTGTTTCTGGGACTGCGCCCATCCAATGCTAAGTGGCTTGTCAAACGTCAGTGCTATGTATGCACGGTATATCGTCATAATACGCACTTCCACGTCCGTATCCTCGACATGCCACGCTTGACGGCCAAGCGCAGCCCTGTCATGTTTTGTCGCCTGCCTGAAAGAAGCGGCAGCCCTTGATCTCACTTTGTCCATCTTGAAGTGGGGATGTACGAACGAGGTGGACTGAACTCACGTTTTTCGGCACTTTCAGCCCCTGCAAGGATTGTAATTGACGTGTCACCTGCAGAACGCCCTGCACGTGACGAGTGAGATTCGAAGGTTCAGCCCTCCACAGCTTCCTTTTTCGCACTAGCTCGGATCGCGAAATCATCCTCCAGGGCTCCGATTAGGTCTGTACAACATTCGCATGACACACCGCTGCCGAACGTAATACTTCGATTCTCTAAATCGGGATAAAGCTGGAAGGTAACGGGTTGGTCTCGGACAAAGTATCCCGGTGGTAAAAAGCGGGGAACTCCTTCCTCTTTCGACTCCTGCAAGCTACAACACAACGAATTCAATGTAAGTCCGTACGATCAAACAACACAGTCTCTTTTTGACGTTCAGGGAAAGGAACTCTAATCGACGCAACGGGAAACCTGCATCCTGTGAGCCGTGTAAGTACTGAGTTTTCGCATAATATCCTACGGCTTCCAAGGTTGTTGCTTCAACACGTGCTTGACCAAAGGCAGGCGGCGCAGACATGATTATTCAAAACCTTGCAGTCTCTCTCATGTCCTAAGATGCTTGATACAACCGGGTGAAGCATGCTGTGCGCTACATGATCTACGAGGAGGCACTATGAGGTAGCTGTTCGTCTCTGCCGAAGTGAGTTGAGTCCAACCAGGACCGACTTTGAGGTTGAAAGACCTCTATGAACTGACCCCGAGCCGTTACCCACGGAAGCAAAGACGCCTTCCTCGATAGGATGAGAGAAATCAAGATCCAGTCCAGCATTTCAATTCTCTTCGTCCTGCGTTGCCCCACCTGCGACCGCATCCACGCGAATGCATATGCGCAGGCACCGCATGCTAATATGTATGAAAATGTACAGGCAGACTGAACAAGACTCGATGCGATCACCTTACTCCAATATGCGAACGTTGCATTCAACGAGGTAGGGATTACAGCACTTGAGTCCCAGGATTGGCGCTCATTTTATACCAGGAATCCCGGATCGATGTTTCTACCATCCAGCTCCGCTCACGAAGCGCAGCAGCGAAGCCGATCCCGGTAGTCGTGCACACTCAAGAGACACTCCAGATGTCCTTCGTCCCACTAAGCGAAAACGAACATCCAAATCGCTCACTGGACCCGATGCTCCCTCGTCATACGTCAACGATAAATTCGCCGATGCTGTCCCTATGATCACCAACCAACCAGGATTTCTGGGCCCTACCAGCTATACAGCTATTCTTCCCAAAGATGAAGCCAATGCAGTCGTGCTTGATAGAGAAGCATCAGTAGTATCGGACGGCTCTGATTACGAGATGGCTCACCAGCATCCTTTGACAAAGTCTATGGCAAGTTTCCCGGGTACAAAGTGGATGTGTTCTTCTGCCAAGCGAAAGAAAGACACCCCTTGGTCTGCCCTAGGACACAAGAAAAGAATATTTCCTTCGCTTAGCTGAGACACGAGCAAAGTACCATGCCCCACTGTTTGAGACATACACTGACTTTGTACCCGTGGGTTTGGCAGCGTGTTCAGATGGCTACAGAGGTGTTGAAATGCTTGCGGCACTATCCCATCATACAAGAGATCATCAACGTATTTCTGCAATATGCACAAACATGTATAGTGAGTTGAATCATATCAGGGCTTGCCGTGGAGAT
>Ga0181469_100257_pt2 | contig 18636 bp, 10 predicted proteins | sample InSIn2SAF170_2_FD_119081 | JGI IMG/M metagenome (GOLD analysis project Ga0181469, IMG submission 119081) | Clean room microbial communities from NASA Spacecraft Assembly Facility at Jet Propulsion Laboratory, Pasadena, California, USA -... ... | reverse complement strand
AAACGACAGCAGTACCATCAATGCTGCGATGAGGCGTGTGGTACACGGATGGCTTGCCGTCATTGTCAGAATGCGTATAGCCGGCGCAGGATTCGTGCACGGACGCTTTGTACCGTTTGCCTGCTTGTGGTGGTGTTTGTGCCGAACTACCACTCAAGGTGTCGGCTTGCTTTCGAGATATTTTGTCTCCAAGATGTAATGAACAAAGAAGGAACGAAGGCGATGCGCAGCGGTTCACAAGGATCGGTTTCAGATGAACGGCCCGACTGTTGGTGTGATGCGTGTATCGTATCTCCCGCTACTGTTTCAATGGTTGTCGCAGGAAAGCACGTATGACAGCCAGTTGTGATTGATGCGTGCTTGTCACTCGACAGTATGTCCGACGTCGACCAACATGATACAAACCATTGATCAATGGTGCTTGGGTACAGGAACTACTATGTTTGCATCAGATCCTGCAGGAAGACGCAGCTACAGTTAATATTCAACAAGATGTCGGCCAGTGAGCGGCACCGACGGCAGCCCTTGTGGGGATGATATGGCGTATCTGCTTCAAGATAGCGAACCACCATCGGTGCTTGAGTGTGGCAACATTAAAGCGAGCTTTCTCATCCGTCACCGTCCGCTATGCTTGTAGACTTTCCCTGATCAGGACCAAAGTCCGGATAGCGGTATCTCTCGTTGTGGATTGTAATGTTTACCATTTCAATGGTCATAACTCTCGCAGTTCATGATGATTAAGAGATTTGGAAGACGTTATACATTCAGGACAACCGCAAAGCCATGGGCTATTGCGGAGGCCACCGTTCTCCTCTTTTTGAGCAGAGATATCACACCAGATCGAGATAAAAAGCCAATCTCGGACGTTCTACTCTGTACATTGTACACAACACCGATCCCTCACCATGGCCACAATATCCAGACTCCCAGCAGCTGTAGACAACTGCAGAAATGCTTTCATAAACTACCATTTGCACATGCAGAAAAGCTAAACACAATCGAAGAACGCATATATGATGGTTGATGTATTCGTTCAATCATCGTCGTCGTCATCTCGTTCTTTCTTTTTTCGTTTGTCAGCTTCCTTCAATTGCTGCTTCCAGACTTGGTTGATATCTTTGCTGTTGAGATGCGGAAATACGAGCTCGAAAACATCACTGTACCAATCGACGGCATGGCCTTCGATTCCTTTTTTAATATTCTAGGACATGTTAGCAAAGTGGTCAGTACTGAGTATGACATTAACTTACGTCGGGTAATTCTGCCCAGTCCCCATAATTATCCTTCGGGAACAGAATTCGAGTACATCCGGCTCTTTTGGCGGCAACGGTCTTCTCACGCAGACCACCTATACGAAGCACTTTTCCGGTGACGGTAAGCTCTCCGGTCATGGCAAGTTGTGGATCGACCTTCTGGTTCATGGCAAGACTCAATAGACTGGTCGCCATGGTGATACCTGCTGATGGGCCATCTTTTTGGACTGCACCTTCGGGACAGTGCAAATGAATCTTGGCATGGTCAAAGAACTTGTTGTCAGGAAACTTCTGCGAGATGATGGCTTTGGCAAATGAGTATGCAATAGTTGTCGATTCTTTCATGACCGCCTTGAGGTTGCCGGTTTGTTGTAGACCTGCTCGCGAAGAGTGTGATAGCGCGGATTCGAGGATTGATTCGACATACAAGGCTGCACCACCCATGCTGGTCCATGCAAGACCCATGGCAACACCGGGAGGGGTAGTCTCGTAAAGTCGATCCGATGTAAATACAGGTGGACCAACATAGTCTTTGAGATTTTCACGGTTGATATGAACGTGAACTGACTCGGGTACTTTGAGTGCAATTCTTGGTTGTTCAGTGGTTGCTTTCTCGATGTTTTCGGATGTGTCTTTAACGTCACTCTCATCTTTTTTCGACTCTTCGAGCGCTGCTTTTCCTTCATCGGTAAGAGCTTCCTCTTCTGGGAACGCTTCTTCACCAAGATCTTGTATGATCTTCAGCGCAGATTTGCGGTAAACCTTCTCAATTTGCTTCTTGAGGTTACGAACACCTGATTCTCTGCAGTACTTGTTGATAAGCTCTTCAATTGCACTCTCATCAAGATTGACGTCAACTTCCTTCAATCCTGCCAATTCTTTGGCTTGTGGCGACAGATATCGGTCTGCGATGGCTTTCTTTTCGTCTGCAACGTAACCACTGAGTTCGATCATTTCCATTCGATCTAGCAGCGGTCGAGGAATAGTATCTGTCATGTTGGCTGTGCAGACAAAAAGCACTTTTGATAGATCAACCGGCACGTCCATGTAGTGGTCCAGGAAGCTCGAGTTTTGCTCAGGATCCAACAACTCAAGTAAAGCTGATGAAGGATCACCTTGATGACCCCGGCCAATCTTGTCAACTTCATCGATCAAGATAAGAGGATTTTCGGTCTGACACTTCTTCAAAGCTTGGATGATTCGGCCCGGCAAGGCACCAACATACGTTCTTCGATGACCCTTGATTTCGGCAACATCTGTGAGACCACCAACACTAAATCTGTAGTACTGTCGGTTCAGTGCGCGCGCGATGGACTTTCCGATGGATGTTTTACCAACACCTGGTGGGCCAACGAAACACAATATCTTACCCTCGACCGTGCCTCGGAGTTTGCCGACTGCGATGAACTCGAGAATGCGATCCTTAACGTCCTTGAGACCATAATGATCCTCGTCAAGCACAGTCATGGCGTTCTTGATACCAAAGTTCTCAGCACTCCTTTGACCCCATGGTATTTGCGTAATCCAATCTAGATAGTTTCGCGTCACGTTGAATTCAGACGCAGCCGGCTCAAGGTGTGCAAGCTTGTTCAGCTCTTCGTCGAAGACTTTCTTGACCGCTTCTGGCATGGCAAGCTTCTGCGCCTTTTCTCTAAACTTTTCAACAAGTTTGTCCTTGCCATCTGATTCAATCCCAAGCTCTCGTCGGATACCTTTCATCTGCTCCATCAACCAGTATTCTCGTTGTCGCTTCTGTATTTTGCTTTCAACATCTTTGGAGATCTTCGACTGCAACTTAGCATTCATTAACTCCTTCTTAAGCACTTCAAGAGCCTTATGTAAACGCTTCTCCACATCCATGGTTTGTAGCACATCTTGAAGCTCTTCGATCTCACCAGCTGATACAGCAGCGGCAAAATCAGCAAGCTTAGCGGGCTCTTCGATAACATTGCCCGCGGATTGCGAAACACTAAAGTCGGAAATCTGGTCGCGGAATAGCGGGTTGAGAGAAGCAACCTCTTTGAACACGTTGACAATCTCCGATGTGAGAGCTTTAATGGTCGGACTCTTCTTGTCTTGGACAATCTCGGCCAAATTCTCGACATTGACAAGCGACACAGGGAATTTGCGCAGGAAGCTTGTGGGCTCGTAAATAGTCATTTGTGTAGGCTGATCCTTATTCGGTTCTTCGAAGCTGGCCACGACATCACCTGATGGAGCTGGAGCGTCGCTTTTGGATTTGTCGTCCTTGACTGGTTGCACCTCAACTACTGAAGGCGCACTCTCTTTCTGATCGGCCGGCCGAGGTGGCATCAAAGCGGTCATTTTTATCCTCCGATGTGGGTATAGGACAGCGGTCAGGCTGTGTTCATCACCATGTACTGGGAAGGCACTAGTAATCTGAGCGAAGACACCCACATCGTGGACATCGTCTAGTTTTTCAATGACATCTTTATCCGAGGCCTCATCCTTGAACAAAAACGCTCCAACATATGGCTGTCCTCGCTTTATCATCTCCTGTATAGCATCTATTACGTTTCGGTCTCGTATCGTGATAGCCTTGTAGAAGCCGGGAAACAAAGGACGTTTTGCGATGGGGATAGCCATGACCTGAGGATAGTTCTCTGGTACGGTAGGTTTCGAGAGTTGTTTCTCTATCGATGGTTTCCTGCCTCTGCCTCTAGAGCTGTCGTTACCCGAGCCTGACCCTTGGCCTGAGTCACCTGCACCACTCCCTCCTGCTGCAGCTTTACCGTCCGGTTGCGGTATAGGCTCTGGTGTAGATGAGTTCTTCTGTGCTTCGGCGCCATCTTCTGTTCTTGGAGCTTGTTCTAGCTCACTCTCTACCTTTTCTGTCTTTGCCTGGTTTTCAGTTTCTTGTTGTGGCGCAGGATCGTCGTCTTTGGGCTTCTCTTTCCGTCTTGATGGATAGGACGAGAAATCTCGAATATGTAATCGCGAAGACGCAGGACTTGATGCAAATGATCGAGAGGAAAGCGATGCGGCAATGCCAGACTGCGCTTGCCTCTGCAGATGCCTTCGGCACTCCCTACAGATGGTTTGTTGGACGTGTCTGGTGGCTAACCTCCATGCCGCAGTTTGGCCACGCAGCATGATTGAATGGTAATGCAGAGGATGCGACTGTAGGTTCTTCGGGAAGTGAGCAGACGGATATGTTGATTAGGGAAAGTCGCACAAGCCAGGAGGAGGGAAGGAGGATGGAAGAAAATATCTGGCTTGCCGAAGTTATGTTCCTATCACGCCAACTAGATTATTCAAAGGCTTCATTATCGACTGCTCATACAAGACGAGTTGAGGCAAATGTCCAATGAATGACGAAAGCCGGGTAAAGGTTAGCGCCAAATTTTTCGGAGATGGAAAGTTGCAGATGGAACATGGAAGATGGATGGCCGTCGCCGATCCATCACTTCCTGACTCTCATCAATCTTTGCGCAGACGACTCTGACTTGTCGAACACAGACTGCTTCGGTCGTTGTATCATCTGCCGTTCATGTAAAAGGAGGCAGTCGAGATGAGTGTGGCGTGTCCGGCCTGGTCCTCCAGTGCTTTTTCGATATCGACGAAATTATTGCGACCATCAATACAAGCATCCCGACAATGCGAACAACTCCAACGGAAAGCTCATACAAGACACTTCTACGACTCTAGTCATCGACAGCCCCAGTCACGGACGAAACCTTCATTAATTCCCTCGTCGAGACAGTGGACACGAACCTTTTCCTCCACCTCCGCAGCGTACGCAACGAAAGATCCCTATGCAACCCTTGGGGTTGGCCAGAATGCGACCGCACCAGAAATCAAGAAAGCCTACTATGCCTTAGCAAAGAAATATCACCCAGACACAAACAAAGAGCCCTCGGCAAAGGAAAAGTTTACCGATGCCCAGTCAGCATACGAATTGCTCAACGATCCTCAAAAGAAGGCGGCCTGGGACCAGTTCGGTGCCGCTGCGTTTGATCAAGGTGCTGGTTTCAATCCTGGTGCTGCAGGAGGAAACCCCTTTGCGGGTGCAGGTGCGGGCGGTAATCCCTTCTCCGGCTTCGGTGGTGGATTCGGTGCCGATATCAATTTTGAAGATCTGTTTGGCGCATTTACTGGTGGTGGTCGGAGAAGTCGGGGAAGACAGTCACCTTTTCAAGAGGAGGTCCTGGTCGGAGAAAACATTGAGGTACAAACGAACATATCGTTCATGGACGCTGCGAAGGGTGTTACGAAGAACATTAATATTACGCCCTTGGTACAATGCGGCACATGTAAGGGTGATGGCTTGAAGTCGGGTACATCAAGGCAAACCTGCAAAAGATGCAACGGTACAGGGACCAGGGTTCATGTCATGCAGCAGGGCTTCCAGATGGCCAGTACATGCGAGGCTTGCGGAGGCCAAGGAGTTACAATACCGAGAGGTTCGGAGTGCGGCACGTGTCATGGCAATGGTGTCGTAAGACAACGAAAAACGGTTCAGGTCGATATACCTGGTGGTGTCGAGGACGGCATGCGACTGAGAGTTTCGGGTGAGGGAGATGCACCTCCGACGGGTATGGCTGCCAATCCGAAAGCACGTTCAACAAGAGGAGACTTGTACGTCTTCATCAGAGTCGCGCCTGATGCTCGTTTCAGCCGCAGTGGGGCTGATGTTCTTTACACTGCATCGATCCCCTTGACCACGGCTCTGTTGGGCGGTGAGGTACAAGTGCCGACATTAGATGGTGAAGTCAAGGTCAAGGTTGCTACCGGTACCGGCACGGGAGACAAGATCACCTTGCCAGGCATGGGTATGAAGCGACTGGGTGGTCGCGGCCCAGCTTCTGGTGACCTCAAAGTTGAATTCCGAGTGAATATGCCAAGATATCTAAGTGCTAACCAAAGAACAATCCTTGAGATGCTCGCTGATGAAATGAACGACAAGACTGCAAAGAGGATAATGGGCCTTGACAAAATGAGACAGTGAGCACTCCAGTTCCAACTTGCTGACCATGCTAATTATTGATAGGGAGTCAAATGATGCCTCAGCGTCTAGCAAACCCTCCAACAAGGCCTCAGATCATAAAAATGAAGGCTTCCTCAAGTCGGCTTGGCATCGATTGACCCACCAGCATGACAATTTGGAGCCCGACAAGCCTGAAGAGAAGCCCAAAAAGGAGAACGAGGAGCCTAAGAAAGCATCTGGCTCCGGTTCGTAACTTCTGGCAGCATATATATAATACCTATCTTCCCCACTTCTGTGGTCCTGAATTCATAGCGATGGCGAACAATCCAAAAGGCATGTATAGCTAGTTATCTTTGCGAGGTTTTTCTGGATGGTTGGTGAGAAGCATCCTAGCATGTTTGAACAGGTTTATAGATTCGTCTGTAGTACTACAAATACCAGCTACTCCTTTCTCTTCACATGAAAACCCGATGGCAGCGTTTCACTTCTAAAGGTTAGGTGCTCGGCACAGTACGTTGATGGCATCGTTGTTAAAGTAGTTCATTGATGCCCAACACTACCTTGCATAGCTTAATGTCAACCTCAAACATGAAAAGGTCGGTAGGGGTGTTCAGGTGCATTCGAGTTGTTTGATATGGGCCCCACAATTGGGAGTGCCCCGAATTCGTCATATAATCGCTGCCATCACATGTACCCGAATGGATCACATCTTTAAGTTCATCCACCATCGTGTACGCGGCTATTAAACAGGCATAAGCATTCTGAAACACCCTCAATGTACTGTTCCGAGCGCATTGTCGCTCGGATCTTGCCTTAGGACCGTCCTGCATCGTCATACAAGACCGAGTCCTCTCTAACACTATGGTGCAAGCACCAATGCTGAGCAGTCCGCTCAAGCAGACAAGTGAGATCGACTGGGTCGAACCACTGAAGAACTACATCAGACATCATTATGGCGACGATCCGGACAAGTATTCGGAGGAATGCAACACACTCAATCGACTTCGACAGGATATGCGTGGTGCTGGCGCTGATAGTGCCTCCGGTCGCGACCTCTTATACAGATATTATGGTCAGCTGGAATTACTAGACTTGCGATTTCCTGTCGATGAGAACCACATCAAGATATCTTTTACTTGGTGAGCTCAAGAATGGATCACCGTGTATAACAACACTAATGGGCATCAGGTTCGATGCCTTCACACATAAACCCACCGCTCAGTACTCTCTAGCTTTTGAAAAAGCCTCCGTCATCTTCAACATTTCAGCAGTATTGTCATGTCATGCGGCAGCGCAGAACAGAGCCGAGGACAATGGCCTCAAGACTGCCTATCACTCCTTCCAAGCATCGGCTGGCATGTTTACCTACATCAACGAGAACTTCCTCCATGCGCCCTCCACTGACTTAAATCGAGATACTGTAAAAACACTGATCAATATAACATTAGCACAAGCGCAAGAAATCTTCTTAGAGAAACAAACAAGAGATGGAAAGAAACCCGGACTATTGGCGAAGCTAGCATCGCAGTCACACTTTCTCTACTCGCAGGCTAAAGAAGGGCTTGAGACTGAGAGTCTCAAAGGGGTTTTCGATGCAAGTTGGCTCAAATATGTACAGGTCAAAGTTCCCTACACCTCTGCCGTTGCAGAATATAATCAAGCACTGGCGGACGACGAGAATGCAATACATGGAAATGCCATAGCACGTCTCCAAGTCGCAGACAAGGCTGCAAAGGCTGCTTACGCCGCGGCTAAATCGTTCCCTTCTAAACCAAATCCAACTTCAAATCTTGGTACAGATACAACCACGTCCTTGCAAGCGATCACGAAAAGACAGACTGAAACGGTACAGGAAAAGCTGACCACTTTGACCAAAGATAACGACTTGATTTATCACCAAACTGTACCTGCTGAGGCAACGGTGCAACCAGTTGCAAAGTTGCCTGCTGCCAAGGCTATTCCAGTTTCCGAGCTGTATCAAGGCCAGGATATTCAGCGCATCATAGGGCCGGATATCTTCCAGAAGATCGTGCCTATGTCAGTGACCGAGCAGGCAAGTATGTATGATGAAGAAAAGGCCAAACTTGTCCGGTCCGAGGCTGAGAAAGTCGAGCAAGCAAATGGAGAGATGGCTGCGAGTTTGGACTACCTAAGACTTCCACAGAGTTTGAATGTATTGAAAGGTGGTGTCGAGCAGGAGCTTGGGGCTGATCCTGAATTTGAACGATGGTGTACCGAGATGACTAACCACGAACCATTCAACAAAGCATTTGACTTGTTGCAGAACGATAAAAATGCCGTCCTTGAGAGCCTATCGAGAAGCACAAAGAATCTTGACATGGAGGAAAGTGTATGTGAGAAGATGCGGTCGAAATATGGTAGTGACTGGGCACAACAACCCAGTTCCCGTCTGGCATCAACCCTACGGACGGATATCAAGAGTTACCGAGACACGGTGGATGAGGCATCTAACAGTGATAAGCAACTCATGGCAACTGCAAGGCAATACGAAGCAGATTTCGAAGAGATGCGAAAGGCAGGAGAGAGGGACGAAGCCGATGTCCTCTACCAGCAAGCACTGATCAAGGCAGGTGCTCAAGGTTCAAAGAAGACAATCCAGAGTAACTTGCTCGATGAAGATTACGGGGAGGGCGGCACATCTGTGGCAGAGCAAATAGCAGCAGTTGAAGAAATACTCCGAAAACTGAATCTTGTGAAGCGCGAGAGGATGCAGGTTCTGAAAGATCTGAAGGACAAAGTACACAATGATGACATTTCCAATGTGTTAATACTTAACAAGAAAGTGATCGCGAACCAAGAAAATCAATTATTCCAGGCTGAGCTGGAGAAGTTTCGCTCCCACCAGAACAGATTGGTGTCAACAGTTCACAAACAGTCTTCCCTGTTGAAGGAACTCACGAAGACCTTTGGTGATCTGCTGCAGGACAGGCGGGTGCGGTCCGATCAGCAAAAATACGAAAGTGTGCAAAAGAGCCGGAGCACAGTGAAGGGCAAGTACAAGAAGGTCTTTACTGCTCATGAGGATATGATTCAAGGTCTTATGCGTGCTCAAGGTTTCTACAGTGAGATGAAGGACAGCGTCGATAGTCTCGAGAAAAATGTCGAAGCTTTTGTCAACAACAGACGAGCAGAAGGTGCGCAATTGCTGGGGCAAATAGAGCAGAACAGGTCGAATGCTGCAAGTGGACAAGCATCAGCGGAACACGAAAGATTACAGAAGTTGATGGAGCGAATGTCCATGGAACCACAAAAGTCTCCAATAAGTGACCGTCGACCACCACCACTAGTCCCACAAACAAGCTACGATGCGCTGAGATCTCCTCCTTTGCAGTCACCAGGACGGCCGCCTATAAACGCCGACCCGCGCTTTACCATCCCCCCTCGAGAAGCGCCTGCGCCTGTGGTGCCTAACGGGTACCAAAGCCACCCATCATCAGCACAATCACAAGCCGCTATCTCACCAGCAAGTCCGCAAACAAATCAGCTTCCCTTCTCACAAAGTGCGGTAGTGCCTATCACGCAAGGATATAATCCTATGGCGTATCCTGAGCGAAACGCTTCTCTGCAGTCGCAGCCAAACCCGACACAGACATATCAGTCTCATCCTTCGCAAGCACAGCATCCATCAGGGTGGAACAACCAACAGGCTCCATCATTACAACAACATCCGTCTTATCAACAGCAACCTCAACAGCCATCACAGCAGAGACCATCGGGAACGTTACCAGTCCCCGCGCAGTCAAACTATTATCAGCCAGCCCATTCACCTCACCCGACTCAGTTGCAATCACCGCCTCTAAATTTCACCTCGCACACCCAACAATACCCAGGCTTCAACTTCCCACAACAGACCTTTCCCTACCAACAACCACAACCACAAACTCAAACGCCACAGCCTCAGCACCAGCAAACCTACCCACAGCAACAGCCCTATAACCAACAACAGTCAAGCCAGCAATGGCCCTCGTATGGCATGCCACAAAACTATGTACCACCCCCACCACCTCCCGGTCCGCCAGGCGGCGGCTCTACGACTCAATATCCAACAAACACAACCGGAGCATGGCCAAGTGGACCAGGAGGATACGCAAACTATCAACAACCAAGACCACCAACCACGCATTTACAGCAACAGGCTTCTGCCGGACCTGCGGGTGGACAGACCGATCCGTGGGCAGGCTTGAATCAATGGAAATAAAAGATTTCATGCATTTACTGCGTAGCCCTAAGTAGGCAATGTGTGTAGTACTAGCAATACATTACCTATGTCCATCCCACGCGCATGATAGTTTCCATACAGTAGAACCATATTACACATGCATCATGTCAAACTTGTATCTTCATGGTTTCTTGAATTTATTGATGCATGCTCGAAGGACAGTACTCCTACATGTTGTCGAGCAACCTGGACACTACCTACCTAGGTAGTGGCACCTCAAACACACATCATTCATGAACAAAGTAATATACTACAGAAAACGATGAATGAATACCGAGTTTCGACTGCTATACTACACCAAGCTGCACGTACATCAATTTCAAAAACATGTCGCTCTATTAACACCAGCGGCTTTTGACAGCACGACAGGTTACATTATATTTTATCGAGGACGCGAGGCTTAACTTGTCTTATGGGGTGTAATGGACCTGCGTGGTTACCTGTAACTGTAAAGCAGACAGATAGGATCTGTGATGGGCCATATCTGGGTCCGGAATACAGGCTAAAATTTGAATTTGAGTCTCGAAGTCGTTGTAAGGTGTTGCGGATCGTGGATGGTAAGAACTGGTCGCTGGTGTCTGTGCTGTGGGCGGAGATAGAAGTTGAGTAGGCGGTTGGTGGGAGGGTGCGGCTTGCATGAGGAAGGCGAGGGGAAAGGTTCACGAGGCTGAGGGCTGGGAGTAGGGTGGTCATGGGGTTGAAAGCTATTTGAGTGAATCATGTTGACTGGGTGGTATGTGGAAATGGAAAGGAAGAAGGGCACTACGTAGTTACTGGTGAGGATTTGTGACGTTGGTGTCAAATGTGCATTTTCTGGTAATAAGCAGTCAGTACCTCTCAAGAAGCAATAGCCTCAATTGACCGATCGCGCTAAACCTGCGCCTGGTACGTGTGCTGAATTCACTGCTGATCCCAGAAGGGATGCCAGTCGTGGGATCTGAGGATAGCGGGTGCTCGTGGCAAGACAAAGTCTTTACTGAATCTCAGTCAGCTATAGGCAGCTAGCTGACAAACGTGTATTCCATATCTGCATCAGCCTCATCCTGCACGTCTTCTTTGCAGATACTGGTCGCATTATAACTGACCAGGCCACTTGCTAGTAGTTGACCTCTTAACTCATTCTTCACCGGATCGCTGGTCGTGAGCACAACGCCATCCAAATTTGCAAAAGCACTCTCGTAGTCAGTTTTCGTTCGCACCGCCAAATCTTCCAGTTCTCTCTTCAACTCCTGTGTGACCTTCTCGATGTGCACCGTCAGTCCCCTTTCGATCTTCTTCAAGGCTTTGTCAAAGACCTTACCGTGGCTCTGTCCGATATGTTCCAGAACCTTTGCCGACATAGCTGCTCGAGCACCAGCGCCCTGGCAGACCTTCTGCGCATCTTTGTATCCTGGCTGCATATCATGCTCTATGTCCGTGAACAAGTACTTGATCGCAGAGTTTGGTGCATTGCGAATCTCCCGCTGTGCATGCCTGAACTTCTCAGCAAGGAATTCCTCACGACGTCCGAGCTGGTCCTTGGCTAGAACCCAAGCATGAGCGTTGACACCTGCGTTTCCAGCATGCAGCTCCATAAACCTCTGTACTTCCATGAACACATCTTTGCAGGCCCTCTCGGCATCCTTGATTGCATGTATAGCATGACTGTTGTTGTCAGTGTACAGTCTTGACATGTAGGCACCTGTCCCGACTTGGAGTCTCCTTGCGACCCTCTGGTTCCAATCGAATTTGACACGTTTTCCGATCCAAACGCCCCCATGGCACACGCCAGCCTTGTACTCAACGGGAAAAAGGCCAAGACTGTCATTACCAACAGGATGCTCACCGAATGGCGCCATACGTTTGATTGCATTCGAAGCTACCTTTTCGATGATGGTATTGTGTTTACTTAGTAAGGTGGCGGTGAGTTTCTGCTGTAAGATGGTGCCAGCATCTGAGGCTGGGCCACTGAGTTGGTCAGAGAAGGTGTTGAGGTTTCGTGTGACCTCCTCAAGTGCAAGACCGACTTGAGCTTGATCCACCACCCTTGACTCGGCGGACTCCATAACATATAGGTAGATGGAATGAAGGGTCAACTCGAGCTTCCTGAGAGTGTTCTGGAGTATCTCGTCCCTGGCATGTTCTGCTAGGGCGATGAGATGATCGCGGAAGGCGGGCACCTGTGTTTGCTCGATGTCCTTGAACATGTTAGCTTTGTTGGACTGGTGGATATTCTCAAGTTGCTGGTAGGCTTTAGCTGAGATGCAAAAGACAGGAAGCTTTGCTATAAGATCTCCATGTCGTTCTTTGATCTCCACTTCAGTCACGGTCTTCTGCTCGACACCAGACTTTGCCACGGCAGCCGCCACCTCGTGGTTGTCTCGAACAATCTTGGCGTACATAGCTTTTTGCTTGGCTATCACCATTTCGTTGCGCACTGCCAGACAGATGTCGAAATAAGCTTGCTCGTACTCTGCTTTGTGCTGTTCAGCTCTCATAACATCACCCTTCAGGGATGCGACTTCTAGCTTCAATCTACCGCAACTGGATTCTGCATCGTCAAAACCATCGGTGTATTCCTGGAGACGCACTCGAACATCATTCTCAGTGAGCGGTTTGCCCTTAGGTTTGGGTGCCCTCAAATGACCGTCGATCCGAATGCCTGATGCATATTCCACTCCGCCGGCTAGTATTTTCTTCAACTTTCTCTTGTAGAGCTGGATGTCCAGATTTCTGTCCCTGAACAGAGACTGTGCCAATCGTAGTTTTGATTCTTTATCTCTTAGCTGTTCGGATCCTACTTCGAGGTCATTTTCACTTTCACGTTTCTTGTTGGAGATATCATTGATTCGGGGGTCGTCGAATCGCTGCTGAACCTCCCCTTGTTTGAAGTCATCTGATTTTGAGTTGAGCAGAATGACACGATCTAGATGACCCCCATACTGAACCTGTTCCAGAGCATCTCGTAGCAGTTCGTGAGCGGTGGAGTTCGAGACCGCGCGCTGTGCTGGGGCAACGATACAGACAGCGAATGCACATCCGATATAGTCCATGGCTCGATTTGCGCGCGCACGGTTGCTATCAAGCACACCGGGAACATCCACAAGAACAAGACCATTCCTGAGTACTGTACTGTCCACATACACCTTGACGACTTCGATCAACGGCCACACCTGGAATGGAGGACTCTGACCAGCCTTGGCCGGCTTGAATTTGTCCACGGTGAGCTTGTAAAGGGAGTCACGGAAAGTGTGCCAGTCATCGTTGGAAATGCTCTCTGTCTTACCAAGCTTCGAATGTGCGTCGTTCGTTGTCAATATCTCGTCGACAGATTTCGTCCGAATATCTGATACCTTAAGAGCTGGATAGACGGTTTCCATCTTCTTGAGTAATCTATCTCTTTCCTTGTGATCGAACTCGTCATTGAGGCCTTGGCACAGCGCGGTTTGCACTGCAGTCACCTCTGCACGCCATTCTTCAGGTTTGATGAAGGTCACTTCACCAGTAAAATCTCCTGGTTTCTCCGTGCCATGAACTTCGATAGGTATAGCTGTGCATGCCTCACCACTACTGTCTGTCGGTAGTAGTGAAAGCCTAAGTACAGAGTTGATCGCGCTTGATTTACCTGAGCCTTGCTCGCCCAAAAATACCACATAATTGGAAGCTAGGGCTGCGACAGAGAGAGAATCTTGTATTTCCTTAAACCTTACCTCAGGTATTGCTTTAGCATTAGGGCTATCAAGGATATTTGAAAGAAGAGTTGTGTGCCGGCTGATTCTCGTCTCGGTGTCTTCGGTAATATTGATATGTGTTTCTTGGTTATTCGAGATGTTAAGATTGATGTCAGTTCCGTCAATATCATCGCCTAGAAACTCATCATCATCCACAGCCTCGACCTTTCTCCGCTTCGTGGGAGGTGATGGAGGCGGGCTGTCCCGGGATACCGCCATGGGAACGGTCTAATCCACACTTGACCAAGTGATTGCTTACTTTGATTGAATGAGTTGAAATAAGTTGGATTCGGATGGGTAGATGATGCAAGCACATCCACGAGAGGGGGTGAAGCGGTGGGAGGCAGAGAGGAAGACAACGAGAGGAAAAAGGACAGCCACCTATAGAAGTCTGGGCTGTATGTACCAAGCCTAGCGACTTCACCTACTTGTCAAGTAAAGTACAAGTCAGCTGAATCCTGCTCAACGAACGTCCTCGTGAGTACTTGTGGCATGGACTGCTACTGGAATACTCACGGTTCATCTTTCTGCAAAGAGACGGGTGAAGCTTAGGTGAAGACGTGCGCGATCAAGACTGTACACCTTTTCTAGTGCTCCAGACACGCATGTGAAAACTCACTGAGTAGGTTGTGATACACTCACTACGAAGCACCAAACAGTCTGACGCCCCAGCCGTACAGCTAGATGAGATCCATTACCGCGTTTACCGGCTTGGTAATGGCAGTGCAGTGCCCTGGTTGACTAACTCTGATGTACAGCCGCGCCGTGCTGATGTGCTGCTGACCACAATTCGTAACTGTCATGTATCGCCCTGAAGTCACCTCTAATTCACTACCAAACGACTCTCCAGCCGCTTAGGAAGCCTTCAAACATGACTTGAATTGTCAACCGTCGTGATCGATGGCGACATCGCAGAAATCGAATCAGTGGCAGTTACAGGTAAACTTGATCAAGTTTGCATATCCTACGCGGCAGTTGAGACGTATACAAAAGGTGGAACTGAATGATTAGACTTGCTGGCTGGGATTGAAGCATGACACGTACCTTGCAAAATAGGAGTATAGTTGGAACCTCGAGCAATTGAGCGGCATTTGAAGCCTAACTTACATCATGCTGTCTCGGGACCTTTCATCCTCCATACCGAGGCTATGGAATCACTCAAGAGGCGTGTTCAAGTGAGAAGAAGGTCTCGAACGTCATGCAAATCCCTTTCGTTGCGCTCATGTTGGAACTGTATGTGCCAACGCCTTGGTCCACATGTATTCAAGTCGAAATGCTACCTCTTCTTTGGGATGAGCAGAAATGAGACTTTGAGAGAATGCTGTATGATCACTGAGCTGCAAATGCAACACTTAGTCACTATGAATGAGTAGGCACACATGAATCGTCCCCATCCAAGTATCAAGGACTGTGGTGAAATAGCATACCTGTTTCCCTCAAACTAGTGTGTAAGCTTCTTCTGGTTGCTGAACACTGTCCGTTGAGCATTGTCAATCCAGATTGAAGGATGTGCTTTGCCCGTACAACTACGTGGGTAGTTTCCGACGATAATAGAGGCTGGTTTTGAATAGTCGAGGTGCTCTAGAAATTAGAAATCGGGACACAGATGTCCAAGGGCTCATAGATTGTGGCGTTCACTCGTATCACTCTGTCTCTACTTGTACGCGAGGCAGCACATACACTTGCTGACAAACGGTCTCGCTTTGCCGACAGGATTGCTCTCGTCTGAGGACGGCCAGGTCGTGATCAATATCGGTTTAGGATTCTCATTGGCGCATAGCATGAGCAGCATCTTTATCTCAAGCTGGAATTCGAGTAGACTTATTGCTGCGGATTGGCAGACCTTCCAGCGTCTGATTTTGTGTCAGCTCCGGAGGCTTGGGCGTCTGCTGAGGTTCCTTCTCGTGAAGCTCGATGCTGATGGCATCACGAATACCTGTCTCGCCTCGTTCCTGGGATAGGATTTCAAGCTTGTTGGGAGACTCCTCAGGCTTGATATCCGGCCTATCATCGATGTCCTTTGGTCCGTCAGTCATAAGTCGAATCTCCTCAGGTTCAGCCTGTCTTAGCCAGGCAGGCTCCACGCTTAACTGTCTTCTCACAAAACTGTTTCTGTCTTTGCACTCGACAGAGCACCATTTCTTCATATCGGCCTTCTCAACTAGCTTTCCCGTCTTTGGATTCCACACCTTACTCTTGCTTGGATCCTGCTTAGGTTTAGGTTTGGCGCAAAGGCCATATCCACACCTATCGTCAATGTTTCGCTCTTCAACAAGCTCGTCGAGGTCAGATGGACGAAACAAGGCCAGACAATTCTTGAAGGTAGCGACGTCTGTAGGATTAGGAATGGCAGGATCAGTAGTGTTAGAAGGGAGATCAAAGGCCACGAGAATCATGTCAAGCACTTTGCCTTGTAGCTTCTTCTTCTCTTCTATGCTGGTAGCATGCTGCAGCGCCACAGCTCGAAGTCGAGTTTGTTGCTCGTCAGTTGCTTTGCCATCATCAGGCTGTTTATCCTTCTTATTGTTCATGGCGCACAGAATAGGTTTGTGCAAAAGACCATGTTCGTGGAGAAATGATCAGTAGAGGAACATGCCCGACAAGATTTGGACCTGCAACGGCGCGTGGGGTTTGCCCGAGGAGCAGGCGACGACACAAACACTATGACCGCAGCTACAAATGCTATTCGCACGTTAGCATCAACGATTACTACCTTGCTTCATGCTGCCACTGCTAGCCTGCTTGATTTCGAAAAGGCTTGCTCTTTTGTAACATTGAGCTGTCATCTTTGTGGCTCAGACTGCGGTGCAAGCATCTCGTCAGTTGCGTCATCTGGCTTATTCCTCATAACTGCCCGCTCATCTTAGGTACATGTATTCAGCATTTGATTGACGAAGCACCAACCACTACAAGTCTAAGATTCGCAGGCTGGCCCGATGACGGCACCGTTCAAGGTCAAGGCAGTCTATGAGTACAGGTCTGGGGTACCGGACGACCTAAATTTCGAAAATGGCCAAATCATTACAGTAATAGATGACACAGAGCCGGATTGGTATACGGGCGAATATGCTACTAGCGATGGGCAGAAACAGGAGGGTATGTTTCCTCGAAACTTCGTGGAGAAATATGAGCCTGCCATCCCGAGTCGACCGACAAGAGCTCCGCGAAAACCAGCTCAACCAGACTCAATAGGCATAGAAGCTGTAGGTGTGCCTGAGACAGCAGCTTCTCAAGCAACTGCACCTCCTCCAGTCCGTGAGCCAGCTAAGGAAGCCCAGATTGAGCCTCCGAGGGAGTTCATTGAACCATCTCACGCGCCCATTGTTGAACCTCAACCTCCAGCGTCAGTCTTAGAAAGCAAGCCGCTTGCGAAGAAACCACCTCCGGTTGTCGAAAAGCCTACAACAAGCTCTTTCAAAGATCGTATAGCTGCGTTCAACAAACCTGCAGCTGCTCCCGTAGCGCCGTTTAAACCAGCTGCTAGCGGTGGAGGTGTCGGCTTTGTCAAGAAACCTTTTGTTGCCCCACCTCCAAGCCGAAATGCCTACGTTCCTCCTCCTCGGGATCTTCCGCCTCCAAAGGTCTATCAAAGAGAAGAAGAGCTAGAGGCTGAACGATCACAACCGGAGCCCGAGTTTCGCTCACAACCTGCTGCGCCGGAAGTGCCTATTGCTGAAGACGATCAACCAAAGCCGACAAGTCTCAAGGACAGAATTGCTCTACTGCAGAAGCAACAGCTAGAGCAGGCTCAAAAACACGTCGATCATAACAAGAACAAAGACAAGCCCAGGCGACCTCCCAAGACGAGAACCGATTCATCCGAGATGCAGTCTGAGTTTGCAAACGAATCTGTACAGCCAGATCGACCATCTGTCGAGGTCCCGAGGCGAGAAGAACCAGTCGCCGAAGATCCGCTACCACCCCGCAGATCAGTCGAGGAGCCTGGGTTGACACATACACCTATTCTGCCTTCCCGGGAGCTTGTTAGTGACACTAATGATGCGGACGATTCAGGTGCTGCAGATACCGAGGATGCTCAGGAAACGTCAACTGAAGAGGAGCGAGCAAAGCCGAACCCTGTGAGGTCTCTTAATCTTACGGCTAGACCAGAAGCATCTGTAGAAGAGAATGACGAAGAAGGTACTGATACCGAGGAAGAAGAGGAGGACGCTGAAATTCGTCGACGTCGAGAGTTGAGAGAGCGCATGGCCAGGATGAGCGGAGGAATGGGCATGATGGGCATGTTCGGTGGTGGTGGAGGTGCTGCTCCTGCTCCTGCTCCTAGAAAACCCAAAGCGCCCAGAGAAGAACGATTACCCGAAGAAGAAGAGCACGAAGAGACTGCTCGAGTTCCTCCTGTGCCTGTGGTTGCTCTCCCTGGCATATCGACCATGAATCAGATACCAAGGCCAGTGCCAGCGCCTGTATCTGACGATGAGGATGAGGCTGTCCAACCCACACCGACGTCCACGCACGATGTCGAGA